>Ga0070738_10001379_pt1 | contig 49659 bp, 42 predicted proteins | sample Coa_R2_2_FD_66446 | JGI IMG/M metagenome (GOLD analysis project Ga0070738, IMG submission 66446) | Surface soil microbial communities from Centralia Pennsylvania, which are recovering from an underground coalmine fire - Coalmine... | ecosystem: Environmental > Terrestrial > Soil > Unclassified ... | reverse complement strand
GGTGTACCCGCAATGGTCCATTTGTCCGCGGGAGTAAACGCCGGATCGCTCACAAGCTTTACCAGTTGATGCCCGCGCGTCAGTTCGCCGTAGCTGATTGATTGATGCCCGGCGGAGTCCATGACGCGGCCATCGCGTGCCGCCAGCAGAGAAGGCTCGGTCTTCCATCGCTCGGCGGCCATCGCGATCAGAGTTTCGCGCGCAGTAATCGCCACGTTGCGGAGTTGAGGCCCCATGGTCGGCGTGGTGCGGCTGCCAAATGTCCCCATGTCCCAGGGCGTGAGAGTGGTGTCGCCCATCACCATGCTGATGGAATCGAACGGAACTCGCAGTTCTTCCGCAACCTGCTGGGCCAGAGAAGTGCGAATGTTCTGGCCCATTTCGACTTTGCCCGTGTAAACGGTGATGTCTCCGTTCTCGCTGATATGCAGCCACGCTGAGATTTCTTTTGGCAGTTCATGCTCGCCCCGCATTCCGCGGCCAGATTCCTGTGAGACGAGATTCTTCGCACCCAGACACACCACCAGCCCACCGCCAAGCGCCTTGAAGAATCCGCGGCGGCTTACGTCAAACCAATGCAGTGTCTTGTCAACTTCATGCTGCTGCAGTTCCAACTCGAGTTCACTTTCCCCTGGTGAATTCATCTCGTCATCCTTTGCGCGCGGCGCGGCGGACTGCCCGCACGATCCGCGGATAGGTCCCACAACGGCAGATATTGCCGTTCATGTAGCGCACGATTTCAGCTTCACTCGGATTCGGGTTTGCCTGTAAGAGCCCCACCGCCGAGAGAATCATCCCGGAGGTGCAGTATCCGCATTGGAAGGCTTCGTCGACAAGGAATGCCTCCTGTACTGGATGCAATTCGCCGTTTTGTTCGAGACCTTCAATGGTGGTGATTTTCTTGCGTGTGGCTGCAGACAGGGAAGTCAGGCACGAGCGGACTGGCTTGCCGTCGAGCAGGACCGTACAGGCGCCGCATTGGCCCTCACCGCATCCGTATTTTGTTCCTGTAAGTTCGAGACGATTGCGCAGTACCCAGAGCAGCGGCTCATCAGCGGGAGCTGCAACTCGCCGCTCCACTCCATTTACCAGCAGAACTGTTGCCATAGGAGACCCCCAGTGGACAGTCCGAAATTATAGGCCGAAAGAGGAATGCGAGTCTCACCGCGAGAGATATTTCAATCACGTTTGCTGCGATGCATTAATCCCGTCGCAGCTGCAACCTGGAGATGTGCTTTCAGAAGTTCGTTTTCGGTTGAATTCACCTTTGTGACAACCGAGTTCGGATCTTGTAGATATTGCGCAGCAGCGGCAGCTAAGTCATCGAGTTCCTCTTCGCCATCAGCCGTATAGGCCATTTTCCCTGGATTGGCTGTCAAATCTTGCTCGAAAAGCTCTTCGCCAAGATCAAACGCGCGGTTCATATATTGCAGTGCTTTTCCCTGCTGCTCTTGTTCGAAATAGACTTTCGCTAATGATGTAAGGAGCTTCAGCTTTGTAACGTCTGCGGGAAGCCCGTCCAGTTGCTTCTCACCTTTCTTAACCCAAGAGGCAGAATCCTCACCATTCACCTTTGAGTACATTGGTGCGATTTCTGTCAGAGCAAGGGTGCGGGTTGTCGCATCCTGAATCTGAAATGCAATACGCGCTGCTTGCTGCGGATCTTGGTTTGCCATCACTGCAGCTTGCATCAGACGTTGTTCGTCAAGCGCCTGTAGCGGTCTGGGGAGTCGGTGACACGCTGACGGCGCCAGTGACTTGCAGGGGGGTATTGAGATCGGGGTTAGGAGCCATCTGTAGCGATTGAAATTTGCTCTTGATCCTTTCAGCTCGTTCTTTATCGATGGTGTCGACTAGCGCTAGAAGCCTAAAGGCCAAGTATTCCGCTTCGCCGTCGAAACGAGCGGATCCTTTCGGCGAACTTAGCTGCACGTGGTACTTAAGTGATTTGGCTCCCCGTTGTTGCTCGTCATCAAGAGCCTCCATGGCTTCATCAACACCGCTGAGCAGAAGTTGTAGGCTCGCCAAATGCAAGATAGCCCTCGAATCACCACCCTCAATGTTGGTGTTGTTGTCTCCTTGTCTTGCGAAAACTACATCACCAGGGGCAATGCCTGCGTCAAAGGCCGGGCTCCCTCGAAGTACAGACTTAACGACTAGTCTTCGTTCAGACGGAACTACAAGCAACCCTGTCATGTAGGGGTACACTTCTGTCCTGAGGCGGTCATTCCGGAACGCAACCGGCATTACTCCGTGCTGTTCAAGGTTTGCTAGGATCGTTCGCATTGGTACGGGGACTACGCCCAGGGATAGGACCCGACCTTGTCGAATCAACCCGATAATATGCCGAGAACCCCTTTGCCATGCTTTTTCGTCCTGGTTCCAGAGCGGAAGATGCCATCTATCGTCTTTGTCCTAGAAATCAGGCAAATGGGAATTGAAACTTGCTCAAGGCTTCCGGATTCCAATCTGCTCATGGCGGGGACGCTCTGGAGAGTTCGGTCCGGCGAAATGCTCATTCGGCTTGCGTTTTGAGCGAAAGCCAAATTGTACAGCTATTTTGTTCGGATTTAGGCACGAGTCTGCTTTATGTTTAAAAATCGAATTACACTACATCTGTTTGCGTGAGGCCAAAAAGCAGAAATCCAGCCGCCATAACGGTCGGCTGGATTTCGCGGGCGAAATAACTAAAAGCTATTTTGGGAGGCCGCTGCTGTTCGAAGACGAGTTCGCCACGCCCGGCGATCCTTCCCGAATCTGATCGCGTCCAGCCGTAAGTTCGCCCGCATCGTCAATACGGTTCGTCTTACGCGCGTCGCCCGCCATGTTCTTGATCCGGTTGAAGGTGTCTCCAGCAGCAGAGATCTGGTCAGGGGGCACGTTGTTGTCTACCGCGAGCCCGTCGGTTGCGGGATCATAGTGTTCGGCGGTATCCGCTGCTTTGGTGAACTTGGGTCTGCTGAGTTGATCGAAGAGATTTTTTTCGATTAATGAGTTCATCTTCTTCGCATCGTTCTGCACTTTTTTCCAGTCGACCTTGCGGTCGTTGGCGATCTGAACCGCGGTCTTCCCGTTCTTAATTTCTGCACCCAGTTCGTCCATGCTGACCCCATTGGTCGCAGAAATATTTTCCAGCAGGAACATGGAACCGTAGTCGAGGTTCAACAGACGGCGCGCCTGGATCAACTGATTGCGGTCGAGCTTGTAGGTGTCTGCCACGCTTTTATTGACCGCCTCGCGGGCCGTCTGATCCCATGCCATCGCCTTAATTTTGGCAATCTGCTTCTCGGCATTCTTCTGATCGTCGCTGAAGGCTGGAACCGCGGCAGCCAGCACCAGTAGTATGGCGATGCAACGTACTGCATATCTCATTAGTAAGTACCTCCGCCCTTCGAGTGTTATTGAAAGCACAGCAAATTGCAAGGAGACGCGTACTGTTACCAAACGATAATTCAGCCCTGCTTCAGGTACGGAGATATGTCCTAATTGGTTCCTATCCCGGTCACCGCCAGATAAATCCATTTAGTGAAATTCCCGATCTGGTTCGTTTCGACCCGCTCGTCGTTTCCATGCACGCTTCGCCCCTCCTCTTCGGTGCGAGGCACCGATATTCCGTACGCCTGCACTCCACGGGCCCGCAGAAAGGATGAATCCGTGGCGCCGGTTTGCATGACCGGCAGAGTAATGGAGTCAGGGAAGACCTTCTTTTGTGCATCTTCAAGCGCCTGATACATCGGAGTATGGAGACTGGAAGGCGGGGACGGCACCATGTTGAAGGCAGTATCTTCCGGAATGACCTTTACCTGCGGATCGTCAATCAACCCCGCCAGCGAGGCACGAAACTTTTCCAGATCTTCATCGGGAAGAGCACGAACGTCGAGCACGCCTTCAGCTACGGGAGGAATCACATTGGACTTGAATCCTGCCTTCAACATCGTCGGAACCACCGAAGTCCGCAACATGGAGTAGTAGATTGGCTTCTTGACTCGCAGGATTTCCTGCACTTTAGGATCTTCAACGTTTCGGTACCACGCTGCTTCTTCCGGTGGGCTGATTTTCGCCAACCCCGCGAAAAACGCACGCGTGGTTTCATTCAGCCGGGAAGGTGTGACCCAGTTACCGGCCTTCGCTACCGCCATCGCCAGATGCGTGACGGCATCATCGGGACGGGGTATTGATCCGTGCCCGCTGCTGCCTTCGGCGCGCAAGGTGATACCGCGAGGAAGCTTTTCGGCGGTGCTCACGCCAACGTACGCCATTTTGCCGTTCTCCAGTATCGACACGCCGCCCTCATTCAGAGCAAATTCGCAGTTCAACTTGTCCCAGTAACGCTCGACGAGGATTGCCATGCCGGCGGGCGAAGAAGCTTCCTCGCTGGCTTCCGCCAAAAAGATCACATCCCGAGTCAGTTGCACGTGGAGTCGATGCAATTGCAGGAACACTTCCAGATTTGCCGCCACCATCGCTTTATCATCGAGCGCTCCACGCCCATAAAGAATACCGTCCTTGACCGTGCCGCTGAATGGATCTACGGTCCAGTGCGAGCGATCAACAGGAACCACGTCGAGGTGTGCCATCAGCAGAATGGGACGCTTGCTGCCATTACCGCGTAGGCGAGCAACGATGCTTGCACGTCCGGAAACGGGTTCCAGCAATTCAGAGTCGATGCCGTCTTGCTTCAGAACTCCCTGAATATATTTCGCTGCCTGCGATTCATTTCCGGGAGGATTGGACGTATCCATCCGCACAAGGTCACGGAGGAAGTGAACCGCTTCGTCCCTCGACTGACGAAAGTCGGGCTGAACCGTCGTTGACTCTCCAAATGCTATAGAAAGGAGACTAAGAACAGCGATTGGCAGAATGAATTTGCGTTCCAAAATGCCTCCAGGGTCGAAACCCGGAATTATAGCGAGAATGAAATCACCGTCACCGGTAGGAGACGCAGTTTATAGTGGAACTGCGCATGACACAGACTCGACCCTGTATTGGAGTTTTCGATTCCGGCTTCGGCGGGCTCACCGTTTTGCGTGAAATGATCCGCCTCGTTCCCGATGCTGACTACCATTACTTCGGCGACACGGCACGTCTGCCGTACGGATCAAAATCAGCAGAGACGGTGTCTCGTTACGCAGTAGGGGCGGCCCATTTTCTCGAGCAGCACGGCGCGGAGATGCTGGTGATCGCGTGTAACACAGCCAGCGCCCTGGCGCTCGACAGCATCCGAGCCGGAGTGCACGTGCCGGTTGTCGGCGTAGTCGAGCCGGGCGCCGACCGCGGGGCGGATGCCAGTCGCGACAAGAAGGTTATCGTTGTCGCAACCGAAGCTACGGTAAGCAGCCATGCATACTTAAAGGCGTTGCAGTGTCGCGGCATCGAAGCCAAGGAGAAAGCCTGCCCGCTGCTCGTGCCGCTGGTGGAAGAAGGCTGGATCGATCACAAGATCACCGAAGAAGTGGCGCGAATCTATCTGGAGGAAGCCTTCAGTGATGGATTCCAAAGGGCGGATGTCCTTGTACTCGGCTGCACGCATTACCCCCTCATCAAGCCGCTGCTGCAGCGAGTCGTGCCGCAACATGTGGCGATTGTCGACTCGGCGGAATCGACTGCGGCCGTGGTTGCTCAGAAGTTGCGAGTTTCCGAGCCGGGGAAGGAAGGAAAGCCCGGTCTGCAGTTTTTCGCGACCGATTCGGTCGAAAAGTTCCAGCGATTGGGTGCTCGCTTCCTTGGACAGCCTATCGAGAAAGTCCAACTGGTGAAGCTGAGCGAATAGCATAGCCTCACAGGCTTTTTCCAGAAATGCCGCCGGCTAGTGCGCAGAGCTGACTGCCCCGCGCTTCGCGACTGCTTTCTTCAGCATGAACACGACTGGAACGCAGAGAAAACAAGCGAACGCCAGATAGCGAAAATCGTCCACGTAAGACCACAACCGAGCCTGCTGATTCACGAGCCCATCGATAATCCCGATGGCCCGGTCGGACTGTGCGCTCAGTGCCGGACCCGCTGGGCCGTTGCTTTGGGTCAGCAACGATTGAATGCCATGAAGTTGCTGCTGGAGAGCAGGCCGTGTCGGATCGATCCAGTGCACCATCTCTGCGCGATGTACTTGTTCGTGGCGGGCCACGATAGTGTTGACCACAGAAATACCGATGCTTCCACCGATATTTCGCAGCAGGTTGTAGAGCCCGCTTGCGTTTCCAATTTCCTCGTTGCGCAGTTCAGCCATCGCTGTTGTTGACAACGGCACGAATACGCATCCCGAGCCGAATCCGCTGAGAATGATGGGCCACAGCAGGGTCCATTGCGAGATTTGCAGATCGACGTGTGCGAACCACAGACTGCATACCGCAAATAGAAAGAATCCGAATCCGATGAGATAGCGATTGTCGATACGGCTGGTCAGGAGGCCAATCATGGGCATGGCTACGATTGCACCCAATCCGCGTGGACTGACGGCGATACCGGCATTCAGAGCCGTGTATCCAAGCAACTCCTGGTAGAAAAGAGGAAGTAGCGTAACCAGGCCATAAATGGCGGCTCCGAAGAGAGCGATCAGAAGGCAGCCGAAGGCGAAATTTCGATTCCTGAAGACGCGCAGATTCACCAGCGGCGCATGACGGCGCACCTCCCAGATGATGAAGGCGACAAACGAGACGATCAGAATGAAGGTTGCCCAGCGAATCCAGGATGCGCCAAACCAATCGTCTTCCTGGCCTTTGTCGAGGATGATCTGCAGCAGTGCGAGCCATAATGCGAGCAGCCCAAAGCCTATGCGGTCAAAGCGTCCCGCCCGAGCATCCCGGATATAAGAAGGGTCCTGTACGTATCGCGTGATCATCATGATCGCGAGGATGCCAACCGGAATGTTGATGTAGAAGGCCCAGCGCCAGGAATACGTATCAGTAAGCCAACCGCCAAGCGTTGGACCCAGCACGGGAGCTACAACCACTCCCAATCCAAATAGCGCCATCGCCAGACCGCGCTTTTTGGGTGGAAAACTCTCCAGCAGGATTGCCTGCGAGAGAGGTTGTAGCGCGCCTCCACCTGCTCCCTGCACCGCGCGAGCAAGAAGAATCATGCCGAGGCTCGTGGCTGATCCACATGCAAAAGAAGATATGGTGAAGATGATGATGCACGTAATCAGAAAGCGCTTGCGTCCGAAGCGCAACGAAAACCAACTGCTCGCCGGCAACACCACTGCGTTCGCTACCAGGTAGCTGGTGAGAACCCATGTCGCTTCGTCGTTCGTAGCCGAAACGCTACCGGCAATGTAAGGCAGCGCGACTGCTGCAATGGATGTATCCAACACTTCCATGAATGTCGGAAGAATCACCGCAAGGGCGATCATCCATGGATTTGTGGCGCGATCTGGTCTTGCCAACCTTTACCCCACCAATCGTAAAAGTGAAAGATGAGGCGAGAGCACCGTCGGTTGCGCTAAAACGCTGTGACAGAGCGAAAACCGATCTCGATGCAGAAAAAGAACGATGGGTTCAAAAGTCGCAGTGGCCGACTTAGCTCGCTGCCTGCAGAATCACCACTACCCGCAGTGGGCCATGCGCCCCTTGGACGAGAATTTTCTCGATATCGGCTGTGCGGCTGGAGCCGCTGATCAGGCCGACATACGAGGCGGAGAGCAGATCATGGTTTGCGATTTGTAATGCTGCGTCAATGTCGGCGACAACCTGCTCCGTCGTTCCGAATACGACATGGCAGGGAGCCACAATGGAAGCGCCACGTCCACCGCAAAGGGAAGAGCTGAGGATCGACCCGGTCTGGGCAACGAAACCGTGCGCCAGCGTGAAGGTCGCTTGCGTGCTCTCGCTCGGCGGACCTCCGGATGACCAGCGCACGGTTCGAGCCGAGTCTACGTGGCTTGCCCAACTGCGAAAAACCGGCGTGTCCTGAAAAAACAGCTCACCGGGTGGAAGCGATTGCAGAACGCGATCGCACGCCGCTGCGCTTTCCATGGAGTCTCGTGTGCAGATCACCTCCGTCAGATTGGCGGCGCATTCCCGCAGAAACCGTTCCAGTGGATCCGGGATTTCAGCAAAGATCGGCGCCTTGCTGGCGGCAGGCGCTGTGGTAGGCACATTGTCGGCCGTAGCTGCTCGCACGCGGGCGAGGATACGCTCTCGTTGTGGATTACTGCCGGCCATGAGTTCTCCACCATTCACGGAAGGTCTGCGTCGGCACTTCTGGACCATTGCGGTACTGCGTCCATGGACGCATTGGATCGAGTTTCGATCCCGCGATCCCAAGTGCTTTTGCGGTCGAAATTCCCTTGCGACTGAGCCAGCCCATCACGCGGAACCGCACGCTGCTCATCGCTGTCCATCGAAACAGACGAAACATCGTTCTGCTGCCCGATTGTCCGGTTTTCGCCATTGCGTCCCGGCGATTCAAAAGAAGTTGATGCGGCAGATTAATCCTGACCGGACACGCCGATCCGCATGCTGAGCAGAGCGAAGACGCAAACGCCAGGTGCTCGAAGCCCGCAGATGGCTTGAGGTTCGGGGTCAACACGCTACCGATGGGACCCTGGTAGGTAGTACCGTAGGCGTGTCCACCAATCTGGCGATACACAGGGCAGACATTCAGGCACGCGCCGCAGCGGATGCACTTGAGCATCTCGCGGTGCTCGCGGCTGGCGAGCACCTGGCTGCGACCGTTATCAAGCAATACGACGTGAAACTCCTCTGGTCCGTCGGTTTCTCCGGGCTGCCGAGGGCCACCAATCAGGGTACTGTAAGTGGTGATTGGCTGACCGGTACCGGCAGTAGCTAGGACCGGCCACAGCGTCGCAAGATCGGACAATCGGGGAATGATCTTTTCAATTCCAGTGATGGCAACGTGAATGCGAGGAAGCGTGGTTGTCAGACGCCCATTGCCTTCGTTCGTTGAGATGGCGACCATTCCCGCATCAGCTACCAGGAAATTTGCACCGGAGATACCCATTTCCGCAGAGAAGAAAGCCTTGCGCAACTTTCGCCGCGCAGCAGCGACCAACTGTGGCGGCTCTTCGCCGTTCATTTCCGAAGGAATTTTTTCGCGGAATGTCTGGGCGATCTGCACGCGCGTCAGATGCATAGCAGGGGTGACGATGTGATATGGAGGCTCGTTGCGCAACTGTACGATATATTCGCCAAGATCGGTCTCCCAGACCGCCGCCCCTTGCTTCTCGAGTGCTCCCGAGAGATGAATTTCTTCCGTTACCATCGACTTCGATTTAACGATGGTCTTTACCCCGCGACTCTGCGCGAGCCCGGCGATGTACTGGCGTGCATCCTCGGCGGTTTCCGCCCAGAAGACGTGACCTCCCCTCTCCTTAACCTTGCCTTCGAACTGTTCCAGGTACCTGTCAAGGTGTGCGATGGCTTCGGCCTTGATTTCGCTGCAACGTGACCGCGCGGCTTCCCAGTCGGAGAAGCGCTGCTTTCCCTTCGCAACTGCCACGTCGTAAGAATCGATGTTGCGCTGGATGGTCGCGCGGTGAGTCAGGTCGGCGCACTTCTCCGTGGCCCGGCGTAGGAATTCCTGCAGAGGAATAGTGCTCACTGCGCCTCCTGCGCCAGGATGCTGGCCAGGTGAATGGGCTTGCTGCTTCTCCGCGTGTGCCCGATGATCCCAGCGAGATGAATCAAGCAACTCGGATCGATGGAGGTGACGTATTCTGCCTTCGTCGCTTCGATGTTACCTGCCTTTGTGTCGCCCATCGCCGCAGAAATCATCCCGAATTTCGTGGAGAAGGTACCGCCAAATCCGCAGCAGTCTTCTTCGTGAGGAAGACTGCGCAGTTCGAGTCCACGAACGTTCTTTAATAACGTGAGTGGCTCATCGTGAATACCAAGTTCGCGGGTAGCATGGCACGAGGCATGATATGTGACGCTGTGAGGGAACCAAGAACCGACATCCGAGATCTGCGCGACACGTATCAGAAACTGTGAAAGCTCATACACGCGTTGGCCCAGAGTAACAGCGTCGTTATACGAGGGTGTGTCTTTCAGGAGTTCCGGGTAATGAGACTTCACCATGCTGGTGCAGGAACCGGACGGGCACACGATGACGTCGCTGGCGCCAAAGATCTTCAGAAAACGTTCTGCGCAGGGCCTTGCTTCATCCCAGAAGCCGCTGTTGAACGCCGGTTGCCCGCAACAAGTCTGGTCTTCAGGGAAGTGCACGGTGTAGCCGATCCGACGTAACACCTTTACCGTGTCAATCGCAACCTGCGGCTGCAACTGGTCCACGAAGCACGGTACGAAGAGAGAGACAGTTTTCGGCATCGGGTCTGAAAGCGGACGGAAAGATTAGCGTATCAAGAAGCCGCGCCTCAGGATAGCCGGGGGCAGAGATTTGTTTGGCTGCAGCCCAAAATGCACTGTTGATGTCTTGCAGAGAAAACATGTGCAACATTGTTGCGTCGCGTTCTATGATTGGCAACGTTTACATAAAACCGTGCCAGCAACACTTCGTCCGCCTGAAGCGTTTAAGTTATTCGTACAAGCCCCCATAGCGCCGGTGCACCGCGCAGGGCGGGAAAGCCCCCGCGCACTTTTCGTTTGGTCGCATGGTTAGACCGGCTCTGAATGTTCGTACTGGTAAGTAGCTGTCGTTTTGATTGGCTGTCGGAAAGGAAATGATGCGAATTCTCCGGTTGCTTGTTCTTCTTCTATTAATTGCCAGCTCGTTTGCAGTAGCGACCCCCCAATCCTCCAACACAACTCAGCAGCCCGGGCTATTCCTGGGAACTGCGTGGTATCCGGAGCAATGGCCGGAGTCTCGTTGGGATACAGACCTTCAGCTAATGCAGCAGGCGGGAATTCGTTTCGTGCGCGTCGCCGAATTCGCGTGGAGCACAATGGAGCCGCAGGAAGGACAGTACAATTTCGACTGGCTTGAAAAAGCCATCGCTCTTGCGCAGAAGCATGGTATTTATGTCGTCCTGGGGACGCCGACGGCGGCACCGCCCGCGTGGCTGACATTCAAGTATCCCGACACACTGCGCACCGAAGAGAATGGCCAGCGCGCCAAACACGGCAATCGTCAGCACTTCGATTTCACCAGCGAGCGCTACCGGCAGTTCTGCCACCAGATCGCCGGCGAGATGGCAAAACGCTTCGGCCATAATCCAAATGTGATCGGCTGGCAGATCGACAATGAATATGCCACATACTCCTACGATCCTGAGACGCAGCGGCAGTTTCAAGAATGGCTGAAAAAGAAATACGGCACGCTGGATAGCCTCAACCAGCACTGGACGACGGCGTATTGGAGCCAGACATACGACAAGTGGGAAGAAATACCCATCCCGGTAGGCTACAACAATCCAGGCCTGATGCTCGAATGGAAGCGCTTTGTCAGCGACACGTATCGCTCATATCAGAAGAACCAGATCGATGCGATCCGACAATACGCCGATCCTCGCCAATGGATCACCCACAATTTCATGGGCTGGTTCGACGGCTTCGATCACTATGTCGTGAGCGCCGACCTGGATATGGCGTCATGGGACAACTACGTCGGCACCGGACAACTCGATCCCGCCGGGAATGGCATGATCCACGACCTGACTCGTGGTTTCAAGCGCAAGAATTACTGGGTGATGGAAACGCAGCCTGGAAACGTCAACTGGTCTGGTATAAACAACGTTCTCGACAAAGGCGAAGTTCGCGAGATGGCGTGGGAGGACATTGGCCACGGTGCCGATGCGGTCGGGTACTGGCAATGGCGTAGCGCGCTCGGCGGCCAGGAACAGTACCACGGCACTTTAGTCGGTCCCGATGGCAAGCCAATGCCGCTCTATCCTGAGGTAGCAGAGGTTGGCAAGGAGTTTGCCAAGGTAGGCGATCTCTTACGCGGCACGAGTCCGGTCGCACAAGTAGCGATCCTTCATTCCTACGACAGCCGCTGGGCAATCGACTGGCAGAAGCATACGAAGGAGTACGATCAGTTCGCGAACTTCAAAAGCTATTACAAGCCTCTGCATGAATTGGCCGACACGATAGATGTCGTCAATCCAAAAGCGCCGCTGGACGAATACAAACTCATAGTCGCACCAAATTTGAACTTGCTTCCGGAAGAGGAAGCGAAACACCTGCTTGCCTTTGTCCAGGCCGGGGGGCACCTGGTTTTGGGGCCGAGATCGGGCATGAAGGACCAATTCAATGCTCTATTGCCCGAACGACAGCCAGGACCGCTGGCTTCCGCGTTGGGGGCGCACGTGGCCCAGTATTATGCGCTCGATCAGCCGGTGCCGCTCACTGGAGACTTCGGCAGCGGCGAAGCGAAGATCTGGGCGGAACTGCTGCAGCCGGATGCGGCAGACACCAAGGTTCTGGAGAAGTATGGCAAGAGCAATGGCTGGCTGGACGATCAGGCCGCCATTGTCACCCACAACTACGGCAAAGGGACCATCACCTATGTAGGCGCGTGGCTTCCGGATGATGCGATGACAGCTCTGGCAAAGTGGATGATCGAAACGAGCGGTGTGAAATCCGAATTCACCAACGTGCCGGCGGGCGTTGAAGTATGCCGCAGAACCGGTCAGGGCAAAGACGTATTCATCGTGATCAACCACACCAAGCAGCCACAACAGATTGCCCTACCGTACGCGATGCGAGAGCAACTGCGCTCCACGCCGCCTCTTACCGAAATCGAGTTAGCAGGAAGAGATGTTGCGGTGCTGACAAAGTAGCCTTGCGGATTTGCTTGTGAAGCGTTGTAACTGATTTAAGGGGCCGACGCCCTTCGGTGTCGATCTTCGAAACACCCGGAATTGATAAGTCTGGCGGGAGGCAGGAGTCGCTCCGTGCCGAAGGGAATCTTAATGAAACGTAACTTTATTCTCTGCCTTATTGCCATAACTGTTCTAAATGGAGTCGCAATTGCGCAGTGGCGGGAACTGAATCCGGTCACTGCGGTTCAAAAACAGAGCGACGGCGTTCTGCTGCAGATGAAAACTGGTGCGACGAAGCTGCAGGTCTGTTCCGACTCCATTATTCGAGTTCTATATTCGCCAACCGGCGGCTTTTCAGATAAGCCGGATTATGTGGTCATCAAGAAGGATTGGCCGGCCGTTCAATGGAATGTAGAAGATGCCGGCGACAATGTGATCCTTACGACAGCACGCCTGAAGGTGACGGTGTCGAAGAGTGAGGGCTCGATCCAGTATGCGGCTGCGGACGGCGAGCGCCTGGTCACCGATCAGAACCGCTGGATGACTCCGGTCACTGTAAATGGCGAAAACACCTATCGTTCTGAGGACTTCATCAACATCTACGGCTCGCAGGAGGCGCTCTACGGACTGGGACAGCACCAGGCGGGCGTCTGGAATTATCGTGGCGAATCCGTCGACATCTCGCAGGACAACACCAACATTTCAGTGCCGATACTGGTCTCCAGCAAGGGGTATGGCATTTTCTGGAACAACGACTCCCGTAGCCGCTTCAATAATCGGTTTGCGAATTATCTTTACATCAGCTCCGATGTTGCCGACGTCATCGACTACTACTTCGTCTACGGACCTGATCTGGACAAGATTGTTACTGGATATCGCGAACTGACCGGACAGGCGCCCATGTTCGGCAAGTGGGCCTACGGATTCTGGCAGTGCAAGAACCGCTACAAGTCGCAGGACGAGATACTAGCTGTCGCCCAAAAGTACCGCAAGTTGCACATTCCCGCCGACAACATCGTGCAGGACTGGTTCTGGTGGAATCGCAAGGGCGAATTTGTCTTCAACAAGAATTATCCGGATCCAAAAGCAATGGTGCAGCAGTTGCACGACGAGCACTTCCACCTGATGATCTCGGTGTGGCCGTTCTTTGAGCCAGGCAGCAAAGAATACGACTACATGGAGAAGCAGGGATGGTTCGTCGACAAGTTCAAAATGGCTAAGCTGCCGTATCACCAGAACGGCATGGCTGTTTACGACGCGTCCAATCCGGAAACCCGCAAGTACTACTGGAGCCTGATCGACAAAGGACTATTCGATCTCGGTCTTGATGCATGGTGGATGGACACGACCGAACCGGAGACCGAGGGTCAACAAGAAAACATCCAGCTCGGACACAGGATTTACCTTGGCAGCGGCGATCGCCATGTGAATCTGTTTCCTCTGCTGACGACTGGCGCAGTCTACAACGGACAGCGGTCGGCTTCCGATAAGAAGCGTGTCTTCATCCTGTCGCGCTCTGCATTTGCCGGATCTCAACGCAATGCTGTGACGGCTTGGTCGGGCGACATCAATTCCGACTGGCTCAGCTTTAAGCGGCAGATTCCGGCCGGGCTCAACTTCGCGCTTTCAGGTCTGCCATACTGGACGACAGATATTGGTGGCTTCGTGAGCGGTAACCCCGATGACCCTGGGTACCGCGAACTTTTCATCCGCTGGTTCGAGTATGGCGCTTTCTGCCCAATCTTCCGCGTGCATGGAACCCGAACTACGAATCAGAACGAACTCTGGTCGTATGGTCCGGAGGCGCAGAAGATCCTGACGAATTATGACGAATTGCGCTACCGTCTGATGCCATACACCTACTCATTGGCATGGATGGTAACGCACGACGCGTATACCCCGATGCGCCCGCTCGTAATGGATTTTCGGAGCGATGATCGTGCGCTCAACATCGGCGACGAGTTCATGTATGGACCGGCGATTCTGGTAAGCCCGGTCACCGAGCCGGGTGCGACGAAGCGCAGAGTATATCTTCCGAGGTTAACGTACAAAGATCCGGCACGATCTCTAGCGACCTGGTACAACTTCTGGACGGGAGCACGCGAGGATGGCGGACTCGTCATCGATGCTCCTGCGCCGATCGATCGAATACCGCTCTATGTAAAGTCCGGATCGATTATTCCGATTGGCCCGGAGGTTGAGTATTCCACGCAGAAAGCGGCAGATCCCATCGAATTGGGAGTATATCGCGGCGCAGACGGGGATTTCACGTTGTACGAAGACGAAAACGACAATTACGATTACGAAAAAGGCGTGTATGCGACCATTCCGTTTCATTGGGATGATGCCAGGCAGGTTCTCACGATTGGAGAGCGCAAAGGCTCGTTTCCCGGTATGCTGACTAGCCGGACATTTCGGATCGTCTTCATAAAAGAAGGTCATGGCGTCGGCGGAGACACGACCCAACAGCCGGACAAGGTTGTGCAGTATTCTGGCACGGCAGTAAAAGTGATTCCTTAATGCGAGATGTAGCACCAATTGCATCGCTACAAACTCTCAGGCGCAGATCGATTCGCCTGCAATACAGGACCCCATGCGTCGACTACTACTATTCGCCGTTTGCATTGTTATAGCCTTTGGGGCTGTTTCTGCACAGGAAGCGGTTCCCGATTACAGAAATCCCAAGCTGCCGCCACAACAGCGGACGACGGATTTGCTGCACCGCATGACCTTGGAAGAGAAAATCGTCGAGATTTCCGGGCATCGAACTCATCACGTGCTGGACACGACCGGCAAATACAATGATGAGAATGCCTCGAAAGCGTTTCGCGAACTGTATGATCCGGCCGGCACGATAAGTCCGCGGGACGCCGCTATTCTTCGCAATGCCGCGCAGCGATACCAGATGGAGAAGACGCGGCTTGGAATCCCCGCGCTCTTCCAAGGTGAGGCTCTGCACGGATTCATGGAATATGGCAGCACCAGCTTTCCGCAGGTGCTAGGGCTGGCCAGCACATGGGATCCTGACCTTGTATTCAACGTATTCACCGCTGCCAGCGACGAGATGTCATCCGCCGGCGTGAACCAGGCATTTACGCCGGTGCTCGACTTGGCCCGCGATCCGCGCTGGGGCCGTACCGAAGAAACCTACGGCGAAGATCCCTTCCTGGTGTCCCGCATGGGCGTAGCGGCCGTCGAGGGCTTACAAGGCACGAATTATTACATCGACCGCCATCACGTGATCGCCACGGCTAAGCACTTCGCTGGGCACGGTCAGCCTGAGGGGGGACGCAACGCAGCTCCGGTCAATATCTCGGAGCGCATCTTGCGCGAGACTTTCTTCGAACCATTCCAGGCTGTCGTGCAGGAAGCCAATGTAGGAAGTGTAATGGCGTCGTACCATGAAATCGATGGCGTGCCGTCGCACATCAACGGCTGGCTTTTGACGAACGTGCTGCGCGGCGAGTGGGGCTTCCGCGGTTACATCACCTCTGACGGCAACGGCTTGCAGATGCTTTACGAAACCCACGGCGTTGCTGCCCATAAGGCCGAAGCTGCACGAAAAGCAATCGCTGCCGGGATTGACTACGACCTTTCCGATGGCTCGGTTTACCAGACCCTCTTGCAACAGGTGCAGCAGGGAATCGTTCCCGAGAGCGATGTCGATCGCGCCGTCTATTGGGTTCTCTTTGACAAGTTCCGCGCCGGGCTCTTCGATGACCCGTATGTTGATCCCGATCATGCTGCGAAGATTACGAACAGCCCCGAGCATCAGAAACTCGCGCTGAAAGCAGCACAGGAATCCATCGTACTGCTCAAAAACCAAAACAACCTGCTTCCTCTCGATCCGAAAAAGATTAAGACCATTGCGGTGCTGGGGCCGAATGCTGCTGACGTCCATCTGGGTGGCTACAGTCGCGATCCTGGCCGCGGAGTCAGCATCCTTCAAGGCATCAAGGATCGCGTTGGACCCAACGTCAAGGTGCTTTACGCCGAAGGTTGCAAGATCACTCTCGGCAAAGAAGGATATGCGGAGTGGTATGAGAATGACGTTAAGCTACCGCCGCCCGGATCCGAATCCGCCAGTGTGAAAGCAGCCGCAGAGTTGGCCAAAAAGGCCGATGTTGCAATTGTCGTGGTTGGGGAAAACGAGGGCAGCAACCGCGAAGCCTGGGCGGAGAATCACCTTGGAGATCGCGATTCGCTCGATCTGCTCGGAGAACAGACTGAATTGGTAAAGCAGGTGGTTGCCACGGGGGTTCCCACCATTGTCTTCCTAATTAACGGTCGACCGCTCTCGATCAACTATGTTGCCGAGCATGTTCCTGCAATCGTGGAAGGTTGGTATCTCGGCCAGGAAGGTGGGACCGCCGCAGCGAATGTCCTCTTTGGCGACGTTAATCCTGGTGGCAAGCTCCCGATCACCTTCCCGCGCTCGGTGGGACAGTTACCCGACTACTACGATCACAAACCATCACGCAATCGCAGCTATGCCTTCGTCGACAACTCCCCGCTGTTTCCCTTCGGATTCGGCCTGAGTTACACCACGTTCAAGTTCGATAACCTGCGAGTAGAGCCTACGCAAATTCGACCAGGCGGCACCGCAAAGGTAAGTGTCGACATAACGAACACGGGAACACGGCAAGGCGATGAAGTTCCGCAGATGTATATTCACCAACGTGTCGCTTCGGTGACGCAACCCGTCATGCAACTGCGCGGTTTTGAGAGAATCACGTTGAAACCCGGTGAGAAGAAAACGGTGGAATTTTCCATTACGCCGGATACGCTGGCAGTTCTCGATATCAACATGAACCGTGTGGTGGAGCCGGGGACATTCGATATCATGGTGGGCCCGAGTTCGACGGAAACTACGAAGGTTCCACTCGAAGTGATTGCGAAGTAATTCGGAAAACGTCTAGTCCGTAGCGCTAAAGGCAGCACTGGAGATAATCTCACTCATGATGAAAACAATGTTGGCGGTGCTCGCGATTTCGCTGGCCACTGTGGCAGTTGCAGAGGCTCAGCAAAAAACAGACATCAAACCAGGACTGAAAATGGAAAGTTTCGGCAAAACCCCGGATGGCCAGGAAGTACAGCTTTTCACTCTTACCAACAAAAACGGAGTTGAAGCCCGGATCACGAACTTTGGCGGCATCATCGTTTCGCTGAAGACGCCAGATCGCAAGGGCCAACTCGCGGACATCGTACTAGGATATGACAACCTGGATGGCTACATTGGTGACAAGGCCTTCCTTGGTGCCCTGATCGGCCGCTATGGAAATCGAATCGCAAAAGGTGAGTTCAAACTGGATGGCAAGACCTATCATCTGCCGCTGAACGATGGCCCGAACACTCTGCATGGCGGTCCTGATGCATTCAATAAGAAGGTGTGGACCGCAAAGGATGTCTCTACACACAGCACACCAATGCTGCAGTTGACTTATGTCAGCAAAGACGGCGAGAACGGCTTTCCAGGTACGTTGACCGCCGTGGTTAGCTATTCACTTACAAATTCCAACGAACTCAGGATCGACTACTCGGCAACGACCGACAAAGACACGGTTCTGAATCTGACAAATCACTCCTACTTCAACCTGAAAGGCGCGGGTGAGGGCGATATTCTGCAACACGAGCTGCGGCTGAACGCGAATAAGTTCACTCCTGTTGATGCGACGCTTATTCCCACTGGCGAATTGAAGAATGTGCAGGGGACACCGTTCGATTTCCGCAAGAGCACTGCTATCGGCGCGCGAATCAATGCGGATGATCAGCAATTGAAATACGCTGGCGGCTACGACCACAACTGGGTTCTGAACAGCCTCGGTTCTGGACAGTTGGTAACTGCGGCTCACGTGTATGAGCCAACAACCGGCCGCGTTCTTGAAGTCATGACCGATCAGCCCGGCCTGCAGTTTTATACCGGCAACTTTTTGGATGGTACCATCCACGGTAAAGGCGGCAAGGTTTACCAGAAGCGCGGAGCATTCTGTCTGGAAACGCAGCATTTTCCAGACTCGCCTAACCATCCGTCATTTCCGACCACCGAACTGAAGCCGGGCGAGAAGTTCCACTCGACAACAATCTTCAAGTTTGGCGCTCAGTAATTTGTTTAGGAGCCCGCTCTTGTGAGTGGGCTCCATGCTTTTTTCAGTCTCCGGATTCGATTTTTGCCGTTACCAATCCAACCTTGATGTCCGGAAAGGCTCCCCTTGCCGCGTCCATCACTTCTGAAACATTTTCAAAGTCCATCTCGTCGCTGGCTTTAATGAACAGGACGCGTTCCGCATGTGTCTTATAGATATCGTGGTACGCGACTCTAAATCGGCTACCACGACTGGCTGGCGATTGATGGTGATACTCTCTTCGCCAGCGAGTTCTTCGCGACCTCAATGACTACTGTGGTGTCGGGATTGACAGTCGGACGCGGACTGGTTGACGGTTGCGGAATTTCTGCCTCCAATCCTGCGGTCTTGCTCAGCGGCCGGACGATCATGAAGATGATGATCAGAACCAGCAGAATATCGATCGAGGGCGTAACGTTCATTTCACCGCGGCCTGAACCTCCAAGGAACATTGCCATGACGGTTGCTTCCATGCTTGCCCCGGGTTTGTACGCCCACAGATGCCGGCATAGACACCATGACCTCGGATTCGTTCCACTAGCGTCGCTGTAGCCGAACCATGATGGTGGCAGACTACCTGAATGACTCGTGCGTTATGCAGGGACGGTAGCGGGTTTCGTCAACCACAGCGACGGCGTATACAGGTAAGCGCGGCACAGCGGGCAGAGATCCTGCGTCAATTGTTCTCGTGGCAATCCAAGGTGGCCGGGTACGAAGTCCCAGTCGAGCTGCGAAGATACAACTTTTGTGCAGCGGCAGTGACAGCAGACGGTAACCCGGGATTCTCCGTCGTGATAACGAACCGGATTTGGGTCGCAACTGTACTCATGCGGTTCCTGGATCAGCACGGAGTTCGTAATGAGATAGCCTTCCGGATCGGACAATGGGTGGACGCTCATCTCGCAAATACGATGTACACGCGGACTGGAGCAATCGTAGGCATGTCTCCACATATCGCGCCGGGTAAGGGTGTAATCAAAAACCATGGCAAAAAACGGCTGGAGTTCCCACGGGGTGAAGTCCCATATAGGAGCGCCGATGACGTGAGATGCAGTCAGTCTATTCCCGCCGTTGCGATGGGCAAAACGATCCCACGCTGGATTGCAATACTGGATATTGAATCGTGCATCGAGAATGTAGCTGACATCCTGACTGTTTTCGAGCACAGAAAACAGGCTCTTCCTGGAAATGGGTTTGGCTCGTTTTGCAGATCGCGTGCGAAGGGTCATGTCCAAGTCAAGCTAACGGAGCACGCGAATGACAGCAAATGACGAACGTCATTGTGTGATGGTGTTACAAACCACAGTAACCCATGTCACGTTACCTGCGTGAATCCGGTGTCGCTGAGATTTCGCAATAGAAGGGGTAATTCGGCAAGCGACGATATGCGGGGGCAACTATCCTGAACACTGACGCAATACGCATCCATAAGAATGCCTCGTATGCCTGCGGCCTGTGCCCCCAGGATATCGATGGAGTAGACATCGCCAACGTATACGCTTTCATCTGGACGAACGTTCATGGCCGTAAGTGCTGCTCGAAAGATGGCAGGATTTGGCTTTTCAAAGCCGACGTTGGCCGAGTCAATGACGCATTCGAAGCAGTCGCCAATTCCTGCCACCGCGAGCGCTTGGCGTACACCGCCGTCGGAATTGCTGATCACACCAAGGCGATAGTCCCGTTTGAGTTCAAGAAGAATTTCGCACGTCCGAGGGACTATGCGGCGCCAATTCGTGGATTTGTGGCAGCACGCGATCAGTTCCTTTTGCAATTCTGGATCGGCCGGTAAATTCAAGGTCGAGAAGAGCTGATCGAAATAGATGCTCCAGTACCCGCGACTGCCGCGCGCATCATCGGTGGAACCTTGAGGGTGTTTATCACGGTCGCGTACTGCTCGTTCTGAAGAGCGCAACGCCTCCTCTGTAGGATGAATTCCGCGCGCTATCAGAGGCGCGAGCGTTAGCTCGGTGTCGGGAAACAGCAAGGTATTACCGGCATCAAAAAATAACGCTCGCAAACTCAAAGATTAATCTCCTATTTTTTCGGTTGCGGCCGGCTGGCGGGCGGAACGATGCCGTTCATTCGCAAATAGATGACCATCTGTCCGTAATGATCGAATCCATGCCAAGCGGTCAGGCTGGCAACGCCCAGGCGAGTACTCTTGCCATTCCCAAACGAGATCGGCTCCACGGCATTCGCGGAAGTTATGGTTGCAATCGCTTTATCAACGTAGGCGAAAGAGTCGGTCAGATACTTCATGATTTCTTGTTTCGTTTTGAGGCTCGCCGGACCGTTTTCATTCGGCCCGGCGGTATCGACGGGTGGCTTCTCGCCCAGGATCGCCGCTCCGAATTGCCAGTTGGCTGTTGCGACGTGGCTTACCTCTTGAGCAAACGTTCGCGACTCTTTAAATTCTCCCAGCGACGGAGATGGCACAAAATTGAATTTATCTGTGGGCATCGCTTCGGCTGCCGGAACGAATTCCTTCTCCAGTATCTTTACCTGATTCGCCAAAACCGAGGTTAACGTCGGCGCAGTCTGCGATGTTTGTCCCTGCACCAAACTCGCGGTCAGCAGGAATGTGAATGCGATGAGTACCACTACTTTGGGCTGTTTCATTGTTCTGCCTCATAACTGGATTTTGAACCGGAACTATCCTTCGACTACGGTGGTGCGGAAATCGACTTTTTCTGCGCGCAAGTGATGCCAGCGTGTGGTTACCAATCCTACTGCAAGCAGGACAGCGGCGGCGGTCAGCGATACCGCGATTCCAAAGCGCTCGGCTACTGCACCCCAAATCGCGCTTCCGGCAGCCATGCCACCCTGTAACACAAGCAAATACATGGATAGCGTGCGCGCGCGTAACCACGGCGGCGACATCACTTGCGCACAGACGTTCAGACTGGCGAGGATCACAATCCAGCCAATACCTGCTAGAAGCAGAACTATACATTGGATCGCAAACAGCGAAGCAAAGCCGGATGTCGTGGTAGTGACGGCGTATAGCAAAGTTGCCAGGGCGACCATCGCGTCGACTGACATGGTGCGCCGCCAGTTGGGAAGCAGCGCAGCTCCGATCAGGGCTCCTAAACCGAAAGATCCCACCATGCTGCCGAAACCAATCGATCCATACGGGCGCGCGATGAGCGGCAACAACGCCCACAATCCGCTGGCACCCAGGCTGAAAACACCAGTGCGGATCAGCACCGAGCGTACGGCGCTCGAGTGACGTGCGTAATCGAAGCCTGCCTTCATGGCCGCCATCACGTCCTTTGCGGGAAGAGGCTGCTCGTGAGGCCGTCTTTTCCAGCGTTGCAGAAAGACAATCACACCGAAGAATGACGCCGCATTTAAGAGGAATGCGGTGGCCGTTCCCCATGCCGCAATTACAATTCCACCTAATGCTGGACCGACCGCGCGTGCGACATTGAAACCTGCGGAGTTCAGCGCGACGGCAGAAGCGAAATTCTCTTCTGAAACGATTTCATGCGTAATGGCCTGCCATGCCGGATCGTTAGCTACCGCGCCGATGCCCATCAAGAGCGTCAGTAGCAGTAGCCACAATGGTGTGATCACGTGCATGAACGTGAGCACCCCAAGCGCCAATGCTGCCAGCACCATCCACGCTTGCGTCAGCAGGAGCACGCGCCGGCGGTCGAACATGTCGGCCATTGCGCCGGCGGGGATATAGAGCAGGAAAGCCGGAGCGCTGCTCGCCACCTGGACCAGTGCCACCAGAATCGGCGAGACCGTGAGAGAGGTCATCAGCCATCCGGTTGCCACCGTCTGCATCCACGTCCCGGTGTAAGAGACCACGGCAGCGATCCAGAGCCCACGGAAAGGACGTTCGCGAAGTGGGCCGAATGCCGTTTCTCGATGGCGTGTGCCAATTCCTCCCAAGGGAGCTCCGGTCTCAGCCATTAGAGAGCTCCTTGATCAGCCGCCGGTATCGCAAATGGCCATTGATGCTGCCGATAAGCGCGGACGAGATAAACGAGGGTGCCTGCAATCAGCAGGACAATCGCGTAGCGAATTTCTTTAGAGGCTTCTGGGCGTTCGATTAAGACATATGCGAACCCAACCGTCGCGAGCAGGGCTGGAAGAGGATAGAGCCACATCCGAAATGGACGGGGAAGCTCGGGACGTCTACATCGTAGAACGATAATGCCAACGGTTTGAAGCAGAAACTGAATCGTGATGCGAATTACAACCAGAGCTGCAATCACATCCACAAGGCGTAGAAAGCAGAACAGGGAAGCGACAGCCCCGAGCGCCAGCAGCGAGACATCCGGGATATGAAAATCTGGATGAACGCGCGCGAATGCACGGAAGTAGTTCCCGTCGAGGGCGGCGGCATAAGGCACTCGCGAGTAGCCGAGCAGAAGCGAGAACACCGAAGCGAGCGCCGTCCACATGATCAGGATTGAGGCGATGCGTCCGGCCCAGGGTCCGTAAAGCCTCTCCATCATGACCGAAACAACATAAAATCTGGTATCGGACTTCGCAGCCGCATCGAGTTCACGCCACGGAACGATGCCGAGAATGCTGATGTTCATCACGATATATAAGACGGCCACAATAATGATGGAGTAGATAAGCGCCCGCGGTATCGTCCGAGCCGGATCCTGAATCTCGTCTCCCAAGAAACAGACGTTGTAATACCCCCAATAGTCATAGGCGGCCACCAGCATTGCTGAGCCGAGTCCCAGAAAAAATCCGGAATTGAGCGTGAAGGCATGTTGCGGAAAGTCGAAGGCGCGCGCAGAGTTGAAGTGCGTGACTCCGGAGAAGATGACCCAGCCAATGGTGCCCAGAACGCCCAGCCACAGCAATTTTGATAACTGTCCGATCACCTGTATACGGCGATACAACAGGAATACGCAAAAAAGACACGTGGCAATGGCGAGAAAAGTAGCGGGCGTCACCAGTAACGTGATTTCAAGCGCGCCAAATGGCGAATGAAAGGTTCGTACAAAATTCGTGTGCTCCAGCGGATGCCACAGATATGACGCGTATCGCGAAAGCCCGATACATCCAGACGCGATCGACAAAGGTGCGCTGAACGAAAGCTGCCAGACGAAGAGAAACGATAGAAAGCGGCCCCAGCAATTCGGACCGTAAATCTCTTTCAGATATCGATAGGATCCGCCGGAACCGGGAAAGGTGGATCCCAGTTCGGCCCAGACCAGCCCATCGCAGATTGCAAAAAATGCCCCCAGAATCCAGCCCAGCATCGCTTGCGGCCCGCCCATTGCCGAGATGATCAGCGGGATGGTGATGAAGGGGCCAACGCCGATCATGTCGATCATGTTGAGGGCGGTTGCGCTGCCCATGCCGATGCCTCGCACCAATCCGTGTTGGCAGGCAGAATCGGCTGTACGAGCAGCCGGCGCGGTGGGCTGAGGATTCGGCATCAGTTACCGTTTGCCGTGGTTTCTCGCGACTGAGGCGCGCCAGTAGCTGCTGGCTGGTGGCCGGCGTCCAGGATGTTTACGAAGAGACGGATTGCGCCCGGAACTCCGGCGGGCAGTTGCCGGAAGAACGCGTACGCCGAATAGATGTACACGCCCTTTCCAACATGAGCACGCAGCAGACCGCCTTTGAGCCAGTCTTCATTTGGGTCGTGCGATGCCATCAAAGGTTCAAACTTCGAATCCCAGGAACTCATGAAGTACAAGCCACGTTCCTGAACCCATCCGTCGAAATCTTTCGGCGTAATCCGGTTCGGGTAGTCGAAGATGGGATCGTTGGGAGCAAGAATCTCGACCGGAGCCTGTTCGACGGTCACACGCTCGCGGCTTTCTTCCGTCGGATACGGCGTAAAATTACCGGAGTTGAATTCGCGAAACTGCTGGTTGTACTGCACGATTAGGGTGCCGCCATCCGAGACATATTGGAGAAGCCGCTGGTTGTTCTTACGAACATCTTCGCGCGTATCGTAGGCGCGTATTCCCAATACGATCGTTTGATATCTGCCAAGATCGCCCGCAGCGAGTTCCTCGGGAGAGATCAGCGTGACATTGAGCCCGAGTTGCTGCAGAACTGTGGGGATATCATCCCCAGCGCCCATGATGTAGCCGATTGTCAGATTTCTGGGCAGATTGACGTCGACGATACTGATGCGCTGCGTCGAGTTCCGGAAGTAGTAGGCGGCGCCCAGATCCTCCCGCGTTACAAGCGAGTAGCCCTGATCGAACGTCTGGCCGTCTCGATGCGCCATCAGCGGAACCTCGTAGGCGGCTTCTGGGACTGAGTCGGGTTTCAGATTCACAGTCGCGCTTGCTGTTTGTCCCGCTTGGTTGAGCGAAAGCACATCATGCGAAGACTTTGCGGTCCAGCCCGTGGGAGCTTCGACCGTGACTTTTAGGGCATCTTTGCTCGCCCGGTTGGCAAACAGCGAGGCCGAAATCTCAGCCCCAGTGCTGCCTTTTTGCATAACGCGCGTGACGGGCGAAGTCGATATCGCAATCGCCGGACCAACAATTAGCGGATGCGGCTCGGGCAATTCGACTTCGACGGGGGCTTCGATTTCGCCGGTGTAGCCCTGCCATGTATAGGTGGCATGCGCGTGGAGCGGAGGAGGCGTTAAGGGAAGCGTGACATACTGAGGATCAGAGATCTGGTAAATCGAGTCGGTTTCGACATTGGCGCGATGGAAGTATTGGGCCGTATAGGGGGCATTCGCGGGAACACTAACCGTGAATTGCGTTATCGTTCGTCCTCCGGAGCGGTCGGCACCACTCAAGTGGACCTGCCAATCGCGAGGTGCGACGATCTCCGGATTGTTCATCGGACCTGAAAATGTGGACGCGATGTTAAATCTCTCGCCCGGTACCGCCGTTAACATCTCCTGGAGATGCGGATCCGAAACCTGTTTTAGTCCCGGCAATTCCGCATAAGCGGTCAGCGCGATGTTCAGTGCGATGTTCGCTGCGTCGGCAAATTGTTTTCGCTTTGTCTCGAGCTCCGTCAGCATGTCGTCCTTCGCCGCCGCGGAAAGTGAGGACGATTCGATCTGCTGAATCAGTTCTTTCGTCTTCTTCAACCCCGCAAGGAGTGGGACGGCCGCCGCTTGCATGTTCTGCTGCGAGGCTGCGGCAGCATCGTCCACATCCTTTGCCAACTCCTGCAACCGCAGCTTCAGGAACGGAACCTTCGATTGTTCGTTCCCTAACCGGTCGGCTAAAGCTGGCAGGGAAGTATCGATCCCGTCGAAGTAGTCTTTTTCGTGTTGCGGATGATAGTTTGGCAAGACCGTGTCGATCAGCTTGTAGTAGCTGTGGTGTGGTCCCGGACTCACGGACCACATGCCTGCTCCCTGAGACAGCTGATGCCTGAGCCCTTGCATGGCGAACTGTATATAAGACGTCCCCAGCAGAGGATCGTCACTTCCGGTGTTCAGATCAATCGTCCAGTCATCGTCGGAGTGGACGTTGTCCATATACAGCTTCTTTGCTTGCCACGGCTGCAGGCCTTCGCGAATCTGCTCCGGAAAGCGATTAGGATCGGCAGCAGCACGGAATGCTTCTCGCGTCAGGATGCCTGAGGCCTGATGATTTCCGTGCCCGTCGCGCGGTGCACCTTGGAAGCGCGTGATGATTACGTCGGGACGGAATGTACGGATCACGCGCACGATATCGTCAAGCGCTACATCGTGACCACCCCATTTCTGAAAGGTCTCATCCGCCGTCTTTGAAAAGCCGAAGTCGGCAACGCGGCTGAAGCGTTGTTCCACGCCGTAGTACTTGTCTGCGGCAAGCATTTCCAGCGTGCGGAGAATACCCAGCTCATCCCCGAACGCATTGCCGGTTTTATTTTGTCCGCCCTCGCCGCGCGTCAGCGTCATCTGCAGCGCGGTAGCACCATGGCCGCGCACTTCGAGCGTGAGCATGCCCCCATCTTCGTCGTCAGGGTGGGCGGTGGTATGCATCAGGCGGGCAGTGGTGTGCAGTTTACGAAGCGTTTCCTGCAGCCCGGCAGGACCGCTGTCCTGCGGAATCACCGGTTGTTTGGCAAACGCGAAACTCGCGCCTAGAAAGAGCAGCAGCGCGGAGAACAGATGAATTGTTCTTACTGCTTGAGCGAGGCGGATGGCGTCCCCCGGTGACTTAGAGTCCACTATATGGACCGACAAACCGAACGAAAAGCTCACTCCGAATTGCGAGCGGAACGTGATGGAAAGCCTACTTATTAATTCCGCCAAGCGCCAGATCGATGAGAGTCTTCTGCTCCATCTCGTGCGCCTTAGCCGATCCGGTCGCGGGGCTCGAACTTGCGGACCGCTTCACGGTCAACACAGGACGCCCGCCGGAAATCTTTTTCAGCTTTGGCACCACAAACCACAACGCGCCCTGATTTGCCGGTTCTTCCTGCACCCACACGATTTCCTTTGCGTTCGTGTGGCGCTCCAGTTCCATCGCAAGTTCCGCTTCAGGGAACGGATACATCTGCTCGAGAAAAACGACTGCGACCGATGTGTCTTTCCTCTTCTTGCGTTCGGCCCGGATCTCGCGCCCGATCTTGCCGGTGCAAACTACAACGCGCTCCGCATTCTGGATCTCCGTCTCCGGAAACACAGGAAGGAAGTGTTTGCGCTGAAAATCCTCGATTGGCGAACTCGCCTCCGGATGGCGCAGCATACTTTTCGGTGTAAATACAATGAGCGGCTTGCGCCATTTCCTCAGCGCTTGTCTCCGCAGCAAGTGGAAGAACTGCGCTGCCGTCGAGGGCTGCACAATCTGCATATTGTCGCGCGCGGCCAGTTGCAGATAACGCTCGATGCGAGCGCTGGAATGCTCCGGTCCCTGTCCTTCATATCCATGCGGAAGCAGCAGCACCAAGCCGGACAGCAATCCCCATTTGTCTTCACCGGAAGAGATGAACTGGTCGATAATGATTTGCGCGCCATTGGCAAAATCACCGAACTGCGCTTCCCACAAGGTCAGCGCGTCAGGGTAATCGCGACTGTATCCGTACTCGTATCCCATCACAGCGGCCTCTGACAAAATCGAGTTGTAGACCTCGAACTTTGCCTGATCAGCGGCAACATGGTTCAGTGGGACATACGGGTGCTCATCGTTAATGTCGAAGAGCACGGCATGCCTGTGATTGAAGGTGCCGCGCTGGCTGTCCTGCCCGCTCAGGCGCACGTGTACGCCACCCTTCACCAGCGATCCGAAAGCCAATGCCTCGGCCATGCCGAAATCAATTGGCCGCTTGCCCTGGCCCATCTCCGCGCGTTGTTCTAGCAGCTTCTTAATCTTCGGATGGATGGCAAATGTGTCCGGGTACGACGTAAGTCCTTTTGTCAGTTCCGCGATCTCTTCCTTGCTGAGCGCAGTGTTTACCTCGTACTCAGGTTTCCACGGGCCGCCAATATAGTTGCCCCAATAGGCAGGCGGCTGAGCAAACACCGGCATCTTGGTGAGCTTGGTTGCCTTTTTCTGCGCTTCGCTGTAAGAAGCCTGCGCTGATTTGAACTGTTCGCTGACATCGATTCCGAGCTGCTGTGAATAAATTTGCCAGAGCTGCGGATGTTCCTTGATGCGCGCATAGCGAACCGGCTGCGTAATCGTGGGATCATCGACCTCGCTGTGGCCATGGCGGCGGTACCCAAGGAGATCGACGACGACATCCGTTCCAAACGTGTAGCGGTATTCGAGCGCCAGACGCGCAATGCGAACGACGCTGTCGGCATCTTCGGCATTGACGTGGAAGATGGGAATAGGCAAGCGCTTGGCGAGATCCGATGCAAAGCGGCTGCTGTTTGACTCGTGTGGCTCCGTCGTAAAGCCGATCAGGTTATTGATGATGATGTGTAATGCTCCGCCGACACCATATCCAGGCACGGAAGCATAGTCGAGCGTTTCTGCCGTCACGCCTTGGCCTGCGAATGCGGCATCGCCGTGCATTACCACCGGCACGACCTTGTCACGGCCCTCTTCTCCAAGGTGATACTGCTTGGCGCGCGTGCGCCCCAAAGCTACCGGTGCCACAACTTCAAGATGGCTCGGATTTGAGACCAGGTGAATGTTCAGGCTGCGGCCATTCTTCGCTTGAAACACCCCCGTTGCTCCGATGTGGTATTTCACATCGCCACCACCCAGTACGCTCCGCGGATCCACGTCCTCGAATTTCGCAAAAATATCGGACGGCGCCTTACCCAAAATGTTGACCATCACGTTCAAACGTCCACGATGCGCCATCGCGAAGACGATCTGTGCCGCTTCGTGGTCCGCGGCACGTTGCAGGACTTCGTCGAGAAAGGGAATGAGTCCCGTAACGCCTTCCAGGGAGAAGCGCTTGGTACCTAGATACCGCGACTGTATAACTTGCTCAAAGGCGTCCGCCTTCACCAGCAGATCGAGAATCCTTTGCTGATCCACTGGTTCAGGATCCGATTCCAGCCGCTCCTGAATCCAGCGCCGGCGCTCGGGATCCGGAATGTGCATGAACTCGGCAGCAACGGTGCCTGAGTAGATCCGGCGCGCCTGATCGGCATACTCGCCCGCAATATCGAGATCGGGTACTGAGATAGGGGAAAGGTATTGCCCTAAAGGATCAAGCTGGGCTTGAAGGTACCCCCAGCGGCGGAAAGCATCGAAAACTTGTTCGCGGTCCTGGGGATCGATCTCCAGGGTAGAAGCGGAACGGGATAATTCCTCGGTTCTGGAAGCCATATTCTTTAGATTCCGGCAGATACCAGCAGGTCTCAGAGGGCAGGTTAGCACGCGCTCCGAGCGGCTAGACTGACTTGCCGAACCTAGTAGTGTAACGGAAGACAGGGCTGCCCGACACGTCACTTCCAAATGTGACGTACGTCACATTTATTTGGCGGCCACAGGCAGACTATGGAGTTTCACATCCGCAGGTCAAGAAGTGCTATCCATCACCGCACAATACGCAATTCGGGCCTTAGTTATCCTGGCCGGATATCCTAATGGCCATTCCGTCCTCGGCCGAGACCTGGCACGGGATGGGAGGATTCCACGTAATTACCTGGCAAAAATCTTATTAGCTTTGAAAAACGCTGGAATACTCGGCACGGCGCGCGGCAGCCGGGGCGGTTATTGGCTAGTCAAGCGGCCAGAAGCGCTCATGCTGGTGGACGTGGTTCGCATCTTCGACCAGATTGCCGACCCCCCGCCCTGCCTGATGGGAAAGCACGATCACTGTACGAAAACCGAGCCCTGTACAGCCCATGGGCATTGGCATGAGATGCGCGACTCGTACCTGCACTTTCTCCAGACGACCACACTCGCTGATTTATCTGCAGTTCCCGCCGGCGAAGCGGGTCCTATTAAGACGGCTTTGTGACCCGGCGCAGGCTCGTGCAAAACTGAATCACGACTCGCTGTGATGCGAGTCATGGCGGCAATCTGATCATAAATTCGACCCTTGAAGGTTCATCATAATCAGTTACAGGAGCGAGGTTCTTATATATGGATACAATGATGAAAACGCCGGGCGGCAAGATCCTTTCCGGCTCGAAGCTGGTAATCGATCCTGCGCACGATCTGTTGCGATCGGAGCGCCGCCCTCTCGACAACATCTTCAGTCCGAAGAGCGTGGCCGTGATTGGCGCCTCGGAGCGCGAGGGCAGCGTTGGCAGGCAAGTGCTCTGGAACCTGCTCAGCACGCCTTTCGGTGGCACCGTGTATCCGGTAAACCCGAAGCGCAGCAGTATTTTGGGCATTCGCGCCTATAAAGACATCGATTCCATTCCTGAGCAAGTCGACCTCGCCGTCATTACTACGCCTGCCGGAAGCGTGCCCTCGTTGATTGATGAATGTATTCGCGCGGAAGTCACCGCGGCGATCGTGATCTCGGCCGGCTTCAAAGAGCACGGCGAAGAGGGCAAGGAACTGGAGCGCCAGATCGCGCAGAAAATCGCTGGCGGAAAAATGCGCATCATTGGCCCGAACTGCCTGGGCGTTATGAACCCGTTGACTGGCATGAACGCGACATTTGCTCGTGCCATGGCTCGTCCCGGCAACGTCGCTTTCATCAGCCAGAGCGGTGCTCTCTGTACTTCGGTGCTCGACTGGAGCCTGCGTGAGAACGTCGGGTTCAGCGGATTCGTTTCTACCGGTTCCATGCTCGATGTGGACTGGGGTGACCTAATCGACTATTTCGGCGATGATCCGCGGACGAAGAGCATCATCATCTACATGGAATCGATTGGCAATGCAAGGTCGTTTCTGTCGGCTGCACGCGAGATCTCGCTCTCGAAGCCAATTCTGGTGATTAAAGCCGGTCGCACAGCAGCAGCAGCAAAGGCGGCCGCCTCGCACACCGGCGCTCTTACCGGGAGCGACGAAGTCCTGGACGCTGCTTTCCGCCGGACAGGTGTGCTCCGCGTCACCAGTATTGCAGACGTCTTCTACATGTCCGAAGTTTTGGCACACCAACCGCTGCCACAGGGTCCAAAGCTGGCCATCCTTACGAATGCAGGCGGTCCTGGAGTTCTGGCTACAGATGCGCTGGTTAGCGGCGGTGGTGAGCTGGCCGATCTCTCGCCAGAAACCATGAAAGCATTTGACGATTTCCTGCCTCCACATTGGAGCCATAACAATCCAGTCGACATTCTTGGCGATGCCGAACCACAGCGCTACGCTAAGTCTCTGGAGATCGCCGCCCGCGATCCCCATATCGACGGCATGATGGTGATTCTCACCCCGCAGGGCATGACCAATCCCACTCGGATTGCCGAAGAATTGAAGCCCTATGCACATTCGCTGGGCAAGCCAGTGCTGGCAAGTTGGATGGGCGGCACCGAAGTTGCGACCGGCGAAGAACTGCTGAACGAAGCCGGCATTCCGACATTTGCGTTTCCCGATACAGCGGCGCGCATGTTTAATTACATGTGGCGCTACAGCTACAACCTGCGCGGCCTCTACGAAACACCAACGCTGCGTACCGACGGAACGGCAGGTCCTGACCGCAAGACTGCGGAAGATATCATTCAGCGCGTGCGCAAATCAGGACGCACAATCCTCACCGAATATGAATCGAAGCAATTGCTTTCTGCCTATGGCATTCCGACTGTCCCAACCTTCGTAGCCTCGGATGAAAAGCAGGCCATTGCGACGGCGGAGAAGATCGGGTTCCCGGTGGTGTTGAAGCTTTATTCCGAGACCATCACCCACAAGACAGATGTTGGCGGTGTCGTGTTGAACCTGCGCGATGCCGAATCCGTTCGCAAGGCATTTGCGGGAATTCGCGATTCAGTTGGGCAAAAAGTTGGTGCGCAGCACTTCCAGGGCGTAACCGTACAGCCCATGGCAAAGCTGGATGGATACGAAATCATCATCGGGAGCAGTATCGACTCGCAATTTGGTCCGGTGCTGCTGTTCGGCACGGGCGGGCAACTCGTGGAAGTTTTCAAAGATCGCGCCCTTGCCTTGCCTCCGCTGAATACCACCCTTGCACGACGCATGATGGAGCAGACGAAGATCTATACGGCGCTGAAAGGTGTCCGCGGACGAAAGCCCGTCGATATGGCCGCGCTCGAAGACCTGATGGTTCGTTTTAGCCAGTTGGTGGTCGAGCAGCCCTGGATCAAGGAGATTGACATCAATCCGCTGCTGGCATCCTCAGACCGATTGCTCGCGCTCGACGCGCGCGTGGTCGTCTACGGGTTGGACACGAAAGAAGAGGACTTGCCCAGGGCGGCGGTTCGTCCGTATCCGATGCAATATGTCCAGAACTGGAAGATGAAGGACGGAACCCCAGTTACAGTACGTCCGATCCGCCCGGAAGATGAACCACTGTTGATCAAGTTCCACGAAAAGCTGTCGGAGCGCACCGTCATGATGCGCTATTTCGCTCCGCTCGGTCTGGGACAGCGCACCGCCCACGAACGCTTGACCCGCATCTGCTTCGTCGACTACGACCGCGATATGGCACTCGTTGTCGAAAAGAAGACCGGTTCGACCCCGGAAGTTCTGGCGGTCAGCCGCCTGACCAGACTGCACGGCACCAACACGGCGGAAGCCACCGTCGTCGTCCTGGACGAAGCACAGCATCTTGGAATTGGTACGGAGTTGATGAGACGCACCATCCAGGTAGCGCGTGATGAAAAGATTCATCATGTGGTCGCGACCATGCTTTCCGAAAACGAAGACATGAAATCGATCTGCGAGAAGCTTGGTTTCAAAGTCACGAAGGTGGATGGACGCGATCTGTTCCGTGCGGAATTGGAACTCTAAACACCCAAGCCATTCCATCAGGCCCGGCCACATAGGCCGGGCTTTCTAGTCCTCGAGCCAATCAGTAGGACAGCGCCAAATGCCCTCTGAATCGAGGAGCGGTCTTGTAAGAAGTCGACGCAAGCCGCTGCTCTGACTCGCTGGTCGGATGCCGCGGTTCTGGTCAACAATGCATCGTGAGTCGATCCTATGTCACGCAGTTTTCTGCGACAAATGGAAGGCATCAGTCATCTTAAGGCTGTAGGACCGATGCGGTTGCAGGCATACCTGAATCGCCTTGAGTCGCCGTTTCCCGCTTGGATTTCACTACCAGCTTCCCGGAGGGAGGAGGTAGAGTTGCTCCCATCCCCGGGAGCGGAAGGGAAACAAAGATGAGCGGTAAATCGATTCTAAGCGTCCTTAGTGTTTTGCTGCTGGCGCTCTTTATCTCAGTGCCGTTCGCCAGCGCTGGCGTAGAGAGGCAGGCTATTCAATTCCACACGAACAATCCCATCGCAGTACCGGGAAAGGTGCTTTCTCCGGGCAGCTACCAATTGAGATTCCTGCAGTTGCAGGAACATGAAGACGTCCTGATTACCACCAAGAACGGCCAGCATCCAGTAGGCTTCTTCCTGGTGACGCCCGTCAGACGGAATCACACAACTAGGAAAGTCAAGATAATGACGAAAGAAGGCACTGGCGGAAACCCGGCACGTCTAACAAGATTCTTCTATCCGGGAACCAGGGTTGGCTATGCATTAGCTTATCCTGCGCGGAATGTTGGCTAAATACGCTCCAGCGTTCTTTCAGCGGTTTGTACTCGGCGTCGTCAGACGCCGAGTTTTTTTAGCCAATGTTGACCATCGTCGCGTGATGTCCATCACACAGCTTTGTCCACGATCGTCGTATCGTGAAAGATCGTCCCATGCGTAAGGTCCCTTTTGCTGAGTCGCTTCGTATCATTGCGCGCGGATCGCTGAACTGGCCCGCAGGGCGTCCTATTGTGCTTTCGTTCGAAGTAACCGACGCCTGTACTTGTTACTGCAAACACTGCGATCATGGCGGTCCACGCGATGAATCGGCCAACCTGAAACCCACCGATTATCGCCGTTACATGGACGTGCTTCGGCCCTGTGTTGTGCAGGTTTCCGGCGGCGAGCCCCTGCTTCGCAAAGATGTGGGGGAAATTGTTCGTAACATCAAATCATCCAATGGCCTTCCATACCTGATTCTCGTCTCCAACTGGTCGCATATGACGGAGGAAAAGTATCTCGATCTGCGCACGGCCGGAGTCGATCAGTTTTCCGTCAGCCTGGACTTTCCTGACGATCGCCACGACTATTTCCGCGGATATCCCGGCCTCTATTCGCAGCTGGAAACTCTCGTTCCCAGACTCGCCGCGCTCGGCCACGACGACATCGTTCTGAACTCGTGCATAACCAGCGAAAACCTGCCGGAGATTAACCGCCTTGCCGACAAAGCGAAGGCATGGGGCGTAAATATCTGCTTCAGCTCCTATTCGGCGCGCCGCACCGGTTGCCGTGACTACTCGCTGAATACGCCCGAGCAACTCGCATTATTAAACGCGCAACTCGATCAGATCGAAACGCGTCGTGATGATAGCAACTGGATCGTGAATGCTCCCACTACATTAGAAGCGACGCGTCAGTTCTTCCGCGACGGCAGAATGCCGGGCTGCAAAGCTGGGCATCGGTTCCTGGTGGTAACCAGCAACGGCTGGCTGCAACCCTGTTCGATGGTTTTTCAGAAGTACCGGCTGGAAGATCACGAGCGCATGATCGACGAATTCACTGCGACCAACACGTGTGACGAATGTTATGTCTCTATCCGTTCCTACCTCGATAAGACCTTTCCGCAGTTGCTGAAGGAAAACGTCAGAGAATTTCTATCATTCAAGTCGTAGTGTGCCGGGAACTCAGCTTAGGAGAGGTTCGCAATTCTCGGCGATTGTAGCAGCAATACCGAGCCACAAGCAGGGTGCAATTAACGCTGCAACGCTGCCGAACTTGCTTGCAGGAACAACTTGAATGCGGTCGTCCGACCCGAGTACCACAGTCATTTTTTTTGCGCAGGCATCGCACAGCCAGGCGTATTGAACGCGGCGAATGGTCCCGAAGAAGTTGGCACGCTTCGAAATTACGGCCTTGTCATCGGTGGTGCGCAGGACAAAAACTCTGCCTTCGTGAAGAAAGGCAAATTGAGAAGAACAATGAGGATTAGCACATTGGGCCGCCATTGCTTACTCCACTCAGAAGATCAACGATTCGGGTAGATGGTGAAAATTGTCGAAATGTGCGATGCGAAAGCAGAAGGATGACTCAGGCCTGCGGCAGGGTCAATGACAAGCATCACTCATCGAGGTGCGCTGAAATTCAGTGATCGTTTTCGGAAAGTGGTGATCGGAGCTTAATCACTCTCGTGGAGGAACTTCCTTCTACGTGACGCGTATTCCTCAACCGTCTGTCCGGTTCCGTAGAGCTTGTATTTATACGTGACCAGCCCTTCCAGCCCCACCGGCCCGCGCGCATGGAGTTTGCTGGTGCTGATGCCTACCTCTGAGCCGAATCCGTAGCGATAGCCGTCCGAGAATCGCGTAGAAGCGTTGTGGAATACGTTTGCTGAATCTACTTCATCGAGAAAGCGTTTTGCTGCTGCCGTGTCGTTGGTAATGATGGCATCCGTGTGATGCGAACCGTAGCAGTTGATGTGATCGATAGCACCGTCCATGTTATCCACAATTCTTACGGCTGCGATCAAATCGGAATACTCCATGTGCCACTTGCCGTTTACCGACTCAATTTCCGGCGCGATCGCCTGCGAGCGAGCACAGCCCCGCACGCGGACATTCTTTTCTCCCAACCGCTCCAGTAATTTTGGCAAAAACGAAGTCGCAATACTCTGGTTTATCAGCACCGTCTCCAAGGCATTACACACCGCCGGATACTGTACCTTGCTATCCACGACCAGCTTCAATGCCATCGCTTCGTCCGCGGCTGCATCGACATAGACATGGCAGACGCCATCGGCGTGCCCGAGCACAGGGATTCGTGTGTTCCGTTGAACGTGCTGGACCAACGCATTTGAGCCACGCGGGATCACAAGATCTATCATCTCTTCAAGTTTCAGGAGTGCGCTTACCGCTTCTCGTCCGTACACAGCGCAAATCGCATTCTGTGGGATGCCATTTGATGCGAGAGCTTCCCGCATGACGTCGACCAGGACCTCAGTCGTGCGCTCCACTTCGCGGCCGCCCTTCAGGATTACGGCATTTCCAGACTTAAGCGCTAGGGCACTGATCTGTGTTACGGCATCGGGTCGCGCCTCGAAGATCACCGCCAGGACACCGAGTGGGCAACTGACTTTTTGCAGTTCCAGTCCTTCGTCGAGCAATGTGCGATCTAAGATTCTTCCGCTTGGATCCGCTAATTGCGCCACGGCGCGAACGCTGCGCACCATATCGGCGAGTTTCGCTTCGTCCAGCTTCAGGCGCTTGAGTAAGGCCTGAGACAACTCGCCGCTTTCGACCAATCCTTTTGCGTCGAGCACGTCGTCGCCATTAGCGGCGAGAATCGGCTTTGCGTTTTTCTCCAGCGCCTGAGCAATCGCTTCCAGCACCTGGTTCTTGTGCTCAGAGCTGAGCGTCGCGAGCGTCCGGCTGGCTGCTTTGGCTGCGCGCGCTAGTTCCTCCACGTGCCACTTCAGTTCCGATGCTGGAACCGTTGCACTCATTCTCGATCCTCAGGGACAAACACAGTGCCGATTCGTTCTCCCGCACAGATGCGTTCGAGGATGCCCGGCACGCGGCCGTTGGCTATCACCGCGATTCGGCCAGCCGACGTTGCGATCCGTGCCGCTTCGATCTTGGTCAGCATCCCGCCGCGCCCCCTCTCGTTTCCATTGCCAGCATAGCCAACGATCTGATCTGTGATTTCTCTGACTTCGTGCACGAACTCGGCACCATCTTCGCTCGGGGGGCGATTGTAAAGGCCGTCGACATCGGAGAGCAGAATCAGCAGGTCTGCATCCACCTTGGTCATTACCAATGCCGAGAGTTTGTCATTGTCGCCAAACACCCGTTTGCTTGCCATCCGACCGGGCCGGTCCAGTTCGATCGTAGAAACCGTGTCGTTTTCGTTGATGATTGGGACTACGCCCAATTCCAGCAACTTGGTTAAGGTGTTCTTCAGGTTTGCGTAACGGACCGGATCGACAAAGTCATCTTCCGTCAGCAACACTTGCGCGGTTCGCGCCTCGAGCTTGCCAAACGCGTCTTCGTACAGCGACATGAGGCGGCTCTGGCCCACGGCGGCGCACGCCTGTTTCATCGCTAATTCTGTGGGGGCAGAATTCATCTGCAGCCGGTTTGCACCTAGTCCAATCGCGCCCGACGAGACGAACAGCACTTCACGGCCGGAGTTGCGGACGTTCACCGCAGATTCCGCCAATCCATACACAAGCCCAATAGCAGCAGAGCCGTCATCACGCATGATGACATTCGTGCCCACCTTGATGACCACGCGTTTGCAGGCTGCAATCCGCTCTTGAATTACTGCGCTGGCGTAAGTTTCTTCCTTCATCCTGACCTGATTCTTTGCTGAAAGGCGGCAAAAACACAGCGCCGATGCCGACTTGAAGCTGAATACCTAAAGATATCGTACCCGGCGGGCGGCTGTCGCCTCGGAATGGGGCCACGGCGAATATTTGGAGGCAGATGCAGTCACTGACTTCAGTCACTAGCGAAGTTCGGTTACTCTGCCGCAAAGGCACACTCTTTCCGATTACTCCAGTCAGTTACTTGTTCAAACTGGAAAAGGAGGAAGATTTCCTCAGAAACAATTGCAAACTCAGGATGAATTCCAGCTTTGTTCCTTTATCATGGACTTACCTTTTATCAGTCATAGCAGTGCAATGTCCGCTCGGTTTCAGTGGACGTGTGGTGGGTTGCGAGTGGCTTGTATCCCCAGGACCCTCGCTCCCGGGAGAGCGAATGAGGTGGCGTAGTTTCCTGCTCTTTTTGGCGGCCATAGCTGCCGGAGTGAGTTTGGGAGTCGGGCTCAGGGTCCTGCGGCTCGAAAAAATTCAGGTTACGTTGAGGTCGATCGTTCCTGCTCCGGACTTCCGTGCAGGTCGTGCTATCTATCCTTACTCACTGATTCCTGGTGGTGTTCGCAATTCCTACGAACTGAGCGAATCCATCGCACACGATCCCGTGATCGCCGCCTACTACCGTGACCTCCGCCCCGCAGCAATGTTTCCGCTGCGACTCGCATCTGACACCGTGGGCTATGTTTCCTACCGCGTCGGGAACCAGATCTTCTGGACGCATCACATTGTCCACATCAGAAAAGGGGAACTGGTACTGACCGATGGCACTACGATGATTCGCGGCCGCTGCGGAAATCAGATTGTGCCCGCATACCTGCGCCCCGCGCCCGCAACCACCACCCTTGATCCAGGGCCGCCTGATATGGTGTTCGAGACCGGTTATCCGCCAGTTATGACAGGGCCGCACAATGAAGCGCTTCTCGCTGAAAAGCACGCACCGGCCCTTCCGGCACTTCCCGCGTCACCTAATACCGAATCGCCACCGACCTTTTGGCCGCCTCTGATTCCACCCTTAATGTGGTGCTGCTCGGGTGATATCCATACAGGGCCTCCAGCCCCGGTACCACCGGTCAGCGGGGGTGTCATCCCTCCCGCAGTTGTGCCGCCGGGTGCCGGCGACACGCCACCGGCTGCTCCGCCAGTTACCCCGATTGTCCCCGCTACCCCGGTGCCGGAGCCGGCAACCTTCCTGCTGGTCGGTTCGGGGCTCATGATCGCGCGGTTCGTTGTCAAGCGCTCCGGACGATAAGCGATCCGAATTGACGCAGCACCGGTTGTACACTCATACCTTCATCTAGGAGAGCAATGATGCCCACATCGATGGTTGAGTACGAACATGCTTCGGCGGAGGTCCGCGCCGTTTACGACGACATCATGACGACTCGGAAGACTGACTGGATCAATAATTTCTGGAAGGCACTGGCAAATGATCCCATCACGCTCAAACGCACTTGGGAGAGCATCAAGCAGATTATGGCGCCGGGCTCCCTGGATCCCCTGACGAAAGAGCTGCTCTACATTGCCGTGAGCGTCAGCAATCAGTGCCCGTATTGCATCGCCTCACATACGGCTTCGGCACGCAAAAAGGGAATGACGGATGCCATGTTTCACGAACTGATGGCCATCGTCGGCATGGCGAATGAGACGAATCGATTATCGGCAGGATATCAGGTGCCGATCGACGCACAATTCATGTGATTCTTCATTTCTCTGCCGAATGGTGAGAGTCATCGTCCTCGGATTACAATGTTCTTTATGCGCCCGTAGCTCAACTGGATGGAGCACGAGTCTTCGGAACTCGGGGCTGCAGGTTCGAGTCCTGCCGGGCGCGCCATCCTTCTCATCCTGTCGCTACAGAATCGAGGAGCCGCTCTCGATGGACGGGGTAAACGTTCAGCTCAAAGCCAATGTCGATCTCGCTGACGGGCTTCCCTCCTCGAATGCCCCAATTCATCAAGGTGGGCTCATGCACGGTGTACACTCCGCGCTCGCGAAACCTTTCCGTATTCCTGCCGGCGACAGGAATCAGATCCTTCACGAACACAATGCAGAAGACTTCGAGTCGGCTAAGGGCCCGAATTCATAGTGATCGAACTCAAGTCCTTCCTGAAGGGTTGAAGAACGTCTGCCACCGATGATGCTAAAAATCGGAGTTGATTCGTCCCAGCTTTTCGCTTCGTCACTTTTTACAAACTTTCATCTTTCCACAGCCCGCGTGCCTACTAAAATGGCCGCCTCGGCCAAAATGGCCAAAGGAGGATCTTCAATGCCAGCCTCTACTAAGCCGGTCCCGGAAGGTTTTCATACCATCACTCCCAGCCTAACTCTAAGGAACGCCACCCAGGCTATTGAGTTCTACAAGAAGGCTCTGGGCGCCGAGGAAATTACGCGCATGGCCACGCCCGATGGCAAGATCGGCCATGCGGAATTGAAGATTGGTGACTCCATCATCTTCCTTTCCGACGAAATGCCGGGCATGGGAATGGCGAAGTCGCCCCAAAGCCTTGGTGGATGCACGGGCGTTCTCAACGTCTACGTTCCCGATGTTGACAGGGTGTTCGAGCGCGCACTGGCCGCCGGAGCGAAAACCGGTATGCCAGTCGCCGATCAGTTCTGGGGCGACCGTTACGGCACTTTCATTGATCCGTTCGGATTCGCATGGGGAATCGGAACGCATGTCGAAGATGTCTCTCCCGCTGAAATGGATCGTCGTGCGAGAGAAGCCTTCGGTGCTATGGTTCAAAAGAAATCAGCCTGATCTTTTCCTAACCCCACACATCCAATTACAAGGATGTGTGGGGCACACGCTTCGTTCAGCCCATTTCGCGATTACACTGTCACCTGATTTCTTCACTCTTCCGGCGGTTCCTGCAACACCGATGCTGTATGTATGCCTTGCGCGACTTCCGGAATAATTCCGATCTGCTGATAAATCGGCCTTACGAGTCGTCGTATTTCCGGCAGTTGCATAGCAAACCATCCGGCGCCGCAGATGCATATTGCACCGCCGATCATCAGTGTATTCGGTGCTCCAATCCGTGCGGCGACTGCACCGGCGATGAGGCTTCCAAATGGCGCCACGCCCTGAAAAGCCATCGCGTAAAAGCTCATCACCCTTCCCCGTTTCGAATCTTCTGTGATTGTCTGCAAGATCGTGTTGCTCGAAGCCATCTGCTGCATGAATCCGAATCCAGTCAGGACCAGCAGCAACAGAGAGAGCCACAGCTGGTGCGAAGCTGAGAATCCGATTAATCCGGTACCGAACGCTCCTGCCGTAAAGGCGATGGTGCGCCCAAGTCCGAGCACGCTCTTTCTGGCAGCCAGGCGCACCGCACCAGTTAGTGCACCCACTCCGGTGGCGGCCATCAGAAATCCCAGCGTATGCGCGCCGCCGTGCAATACCTTGCCTGCGAAAATCGGCATGAGCGTCGTATACGGCATGCCTACCAGGCTAACCAAGGCAAGCAGTAGCAGAATCGACCAGATTGGGCGAAAACCACGCACGTATGCCCAACCCTCACGCAATTCCGAGAGCACGCTTTGTTGCAGACGCTCGCTGACGTGTGGGGTCACAACCATCGCCAGCAGCGAAGCGATGACGGCCATATAGCTGATTCCGTCAATCAGGAAGCAGTAGCCTTCACCCACGGCAGCGATCAGCAATCCGGCTACCGACGGCCCAATCAGCCGCGCAGCATTCACCAGCGACGAATTCAGCGCGATCGCGTTGCCGAGGTCTTCACGGTTTTCCACCATCTCGATAACGAACGCCTGCCGTGCCGGCATATCGAATGCATTGATGGCACCCTGGAAGAGGTTGAGCACGATGATTTCGTTCACGGTGATGATGTGTGCCAGCGCAAGACCCGCCAAAGCGAATGATTGCAGCATCGAGAGTGCTTGCGTGATGACGAGCACGCGATGCCGGTTGAGCCGGTCCACCCACACTCCCGCGAAAGGCCCGAGAACGAGAATTGGAATCTGGCCGGCGAAACTGACAAGGCCCAGCAGGAATGCTGATCCGGTGAGCCGGTAGACAAGCCATCCGGTGGCGATCCGCGTCATCCACGTACCGATTAGCGAGATTCCCTGGCCGCCAAAGAATAGCCGGTAGTTGCGGTGCCGTAGCGAGCGCACCATCAGGCGCCAGTTCATGCCGCCGCGGGAACGCGGAGGCATGCTGCTCTCGATTGTCCCGGGTTTCCGCATTCTGTCTATTGATGCGTTACTCCAGCCGCTCCCTGTACCTGGAATACTAAAGAGATTGTGCAACTTTGGCAGACTACATAAGAAGACTGAAGGGTGTCTGTCGCTTCACTGAGGCGTTGGTACCCTGCCATGCTGACGCCAAGTGGAGCGAGGAGTCAAATCTGACCGTGTGCGATGAGCGAGCGGGACGAGGATTAACTGGCTGCAGTCTTTAATGTCTGGTCGCCTTCGTCGTCATGCTCTCTTACGCGCAACGCTGCGATGTCGGCTTCGAGACTTTCACGGAAGACTTCCAGTTGACCTCGCGTGGACGTAGAGAGGAATGAGCTTTCCAGGAGAGCAATCACAGCCATATGAGCTTGTAGGAGGTCGTTAAGCTTATTACTCACAGAGAGGAACCCCAAGTGCAGGTTGGATGCGTGAGGTCATTGATCGGTTGTTACCTGTTATAATTTGTAACTGAAAGTCCCCTTCTTGGGCTCGGCTTTACGGATCGGCCGACGCGCTATGCATCTTCTCTGAAATGCCGACTTAGCCACGGAGACTTCGTGTGAAAGGCTATGCTCTCGGTTCTTCCAGCGCGACGGCTGCACCGCGTCCTGCGGGCCCGCGCTTCAGCGGTTGCCGGACAGACGTATAGGGATCCATTGGCTCGGGATTGCGATGCAGCAGCCGACGAACAAAGCTGCTGAGCTTACTGATGGACACGCGAATCATTCGGGCTCACTCCGACAACACCAATCTCTCGCATCCGGCGACAATGCACCCTTTCGTGGGAACAATGTCAGAAGTGCCGACGCCGATTCTCGACACAAAACCGATTGTTGCCGCGTCGACTGTGCAACGACGCTCTATTGCACCCGGCTCAAGCCTTCCCAGATCCACATCCCCGCGATCACCACGATCAGCAACCCGGAGGCAGCTCCAAGAAGACGTACCGCCGGCGTGACTTTGTTCAATCGCCGGAGAACATCGGTTTGCTCCGCCTGCATATGCGACTCGGAGTCGTTCAGGAAGAGTTGATCGTCTTCGTGCATGCTGAGAGTGCTGCGGTAGATCAGGAGGACAACGAGAAGTGTTGTCAGGCCGGCCCACACGATAAGCAGCAGCGTCAACGTTGACGACATGCGCCACCTCGCTAGTTCTGTTCGGACCGGTCCCACTGACACGCGATCCGCCAAAACCCCACTCATTCGCGGCGGATCCCGGGTAGGGGGCCTTGCCGGCATTATAGTCCCAATCGCGAGTTGCGGAAGAGGTACATAAAAATTGTTCAGGCCAGAGTCAAGAATTTTGTTCCACTTAGGATTAGGACCAGACGGGTACCCAATCTCTGCTTCGGTTGTCCATTGGGGATAGGGAGGCGGCTCACCCCTAAGAGCTCTCGAAAAACTCCAGAATGCGAGCACCAATGTGAAAAGTTGCTCGAGGCGTCTTATGCGATCCAAAGTCGCACGTCTTTTCGTAACCCCGGGTCCGCTTTGAAAAGTGCCTCTTTGTGCGACCCTAAGCCGCTCATTTTCATCCAATTGGTTGACGAGACCAGGGTACCTGAAGCGAGAACGGGTCCCGCAGCTGGATTTTGCTATAATCCGCAATAAGATCCGTCAGGAGATGAGAATGGCAACCACGACAGTGCCCAATGTAGAAACCACCAAGAAGTACCCAGTCCAGTTGACCCCGACTGCAGTGGCCAAGGTAAAGGAAATCATGGCGCAGCAGAACCCCGTGCCCGCTGGATTGCGAGTGGGCGTGGTCGGTGGCGGCTGCTCCGGATTCTCCTATTCCATGGCCTTTGAGAATGGCGCTGGAATGATGGACAAGGTTTTCGATATCGACGGTCTGAAGGTTTATGTAGACGCGACCTCGATGATGTACCTGCAGGGCTGCAACATCGATTATGTCGAGACCCTGGAAGGCGCCGGCTTCAAGTTCGAAAATCCCAATGTAAAGAGCACTTGCGGTTGCGGCTCCTCGTTCAGCGTATAAGATGGCAACTAAGAAAAGGTCTAGAAGCCCCGTTGCGACGGGGCTTTTCTATTGCTGTGGAGTTGATTCCGGCGGCATGGACGGAGTCATCTGGTTGGGCGAACTCTGTTGAGACTGTCCGCCAGGTCCGCTGTAGGGCTGCGGCGAGGAGCCGGAGGTGCCGATGCCGGAGCCACCAGGCGCTTGGAAAGGCTGCTGCTGCCCGTTCGGCGCAACTTGTCCCTGCCCTGCGAAACCGAGCGGAGCTTTTGTGCTGTAGGGCCCGGTGATCAGGCCGCCGCGATCCTGCGTGGGATCGTAGATGAACCGCCAATCTTTGTAGTGATTCTTCTCGTCGAAGACGTGGATGGACGCCTTAGGGCTGAGACTAGCGACTCCGAGAATACCGCCTCCGCCGAATGTACCACCGCCGTTTGGCCCCGTAGTCGAACTGCCGAACGAACTGGAGCCAAAGGAAGAACTGCCTCCCGACGAAGACGAACCCGTTGTCTGGACATTGCTGGTATCGCTGGAATCGGTTCCGCTGGTCGAACTAGTGCTGGTTGAGTTGCCGGTGCCGGTTCCGGCGGGTGTTCCGGTGCTGGGGGCGCTGGCGTTAGGTGTTGCTGGGGTTGACGAGGAGTTCGCCGAGGAGGGCGATCCAAATGTTGAGCCAGACTGTCCAAATGAAGATTGCCCGAAGCTGGACGATTGACCAAACGTAGAGTTTTGTCCGAAGGCGGATTGTCCAAAGCTGGAATTCGTGTTCGCGGCAACACCACCGGTGGTCCCGCCCGGGCCGGGCGTACCGAACTGAGAGGCTCCGAGCTGTACGTCTCCATAGTGCAGGATCCGCCACTCGCCCTTTGCGTTCATCGGATCCTTATACCGCTGGCGTAGGAAACGGATGTTGTTGGTATTTTCGAGTTGCTGGATCGTTGTCGGGTACGCACCGAACTTCTTATAGTACTTCTTCACCGCGCGAGCGTATTGCACGCCGCGATGGATCATCTCGTTTTCACGATCGCGCTTCATTTGCTGGATCATGGATGGAGCCATCGCCAGCATCGCAAACGTTAGCAACGCCACCATGAGAAGCAGCGCGAGATAAAGGTAACCGCCTTCAGCGAAATTCTTGTGGCGGCGACTTATGGAACCCAACAGCATAACTACCCTTGTGACAGTGGAATGGACTGCGTGTTGTTGCTGAGCACGTCCTGGATTTCGATCGACGTCGGGTTGATGCGAATGATCTTGTAACGGCGATTCACAATATCGCCTTCGGCCGCTACGAACACATCATCTCCATTTGATAAGAATGCTTTGCGAACCGGGCTGCCACTGTTGCTGGCAAATCCAAAATAGCGCAGGTTAATCGGAGGCGGAGGTGCAGGTGGCGGCGGACCCTGTTGCTGTACTTGTGCCGCCTGTTTCCTCGCGGGAGCAACTGGTTTCGGAATGATCGGTTCCGCCTGGTCCTCGAAAATGTTGCGACCAGTGCCGGCATAATGCGTGTTCTCTGCCAACTCCAGCAATCCCAGCTTCAGTCGCGGATCGAGATCGGGCGATACAGGCTCAGCATTCTTTGCCGTTTTTCTGTCGGCACTCTTCAGATGGCTCTTGCGTCCGGTGTTGGTCGAAGCAGGCGTACGTGTGGCCGTCACAGGCGTGACCGGTGCCGCAGCAGCGGTGTCCGAAGACCCGATGCTGCTCCAGATCGTGCGCGTGAACAATAGCAACGCGAATGCAAACAATGCGAATACACCGACGGTCACGCGGCGGTTGTTAGTACCGAGCTTCAATTACGCTTTTCCTCTTACGTATGCTTCCAATTTCAGGCCGAGGTGCACACCTCCACCCTGGCGCTCGTCCAGCGCAATTCCATCCACGATAAAAAACATCTTGCTGCGTTCGAGCGAATTGATGAACTTTACCGTATCCACATAGCTGCCGTTCAGAGTCGCTTCCACAGTCATCGATTGAACGTTGGGAAGCTCGGTATCCACCAATTCATATTTGGCCGTACCCAGTCGGACCTGGCTCGCGGCTGCGATCTTGCCCAGTTCGACGTAAACAGCAGAGGGTTCGGTGGCAAGACGATTCTTGTAAAAGTCGTCAATCTGCCTGCGCGCGTCCTCAACGCGTCCTTGCACGGAAGCAGGGGGAATTATGCGCCTCATCTGAGTCTGGACCTGGGAACGGGTCAACTGAAACTGCTGATGCTCCGTATCGCCAGAGCGCGTCACAAAGAAGATCGTTGCCGCAGCCGCGATCACGCAGATGGCACCCAAAATTCCCAGAGCGATCTGAAAGCGGCGGCGAACGTGACTCATGCTGCCCATTACTTCACCCCTCGCGCATCGGCTTCGAGCGCCGGACCAGATTCCGAATTCTGAGGAACGTACTGAGCGCTGATAACAAACTTAAGCACGTCTGGTCCGGTATTGGCGTTCACGTTCTCGGTGCTTTCGGCGAGAATTTGTGCGTCCCGGAAAGAAGGCGATTGCTCCATCCGGCGAACCAGTTCTAAGGCTCGTTCGCGCGACTGGCCGGCTACATCCAACTCCAGAAGGATGTCGCCGTTGTCCAGTTTGGGCCGCAGTGCCACGACGTGCATCTGTGGCGGCATCATCTTCTCAAGAATATTAAATATATGAGTCCACGAGACGGCTTTTCGCTCGATCAGGTCGTTGAGGAATGCCGCCTGCTGGCGAACGTCGCTATTCTTCGGCTCGTTCAGAATTGCCAGGTCTTCCGCTTGTTGCTGGTTCAGCTTTTGCAGCGTTGTTTTCTCTCGTGCAATATCGCCATTGATGGAATGATACCGGTGCCAGGCCGAGAAAGTTGCGTAACATAGAACCGCGGCTAGCAACCCGACAATGACAACGGCAGTTCCCCACCGGAGATACACCTCCCGCGCATCTTCGTAGGGCTGGCTAGCGAGATTGATGTTAAGGCGCATGAGGATAAACGTCAGCCGGCAAGCGCTCCCACAACACCTGCCATCATCGATCCTGGGAGGGAGTTCGATCCCAGTGTTGCCGAAACGAGGTCGTTGACCTTGACGTCGGTCTGCGATTCCAATTCTCCGCAGTGCTCGGCGTCCACAAGCCCTCCGACTAAAATATTTGCTACTTTCATATTGTAGGTGTCCTGGAAAAAAATCAGGGAGGGGAATACGTCCTCCACCAGTTGCGTGCTGGCAGGCACCTGGCTACCTGTGTTCTCCAGCGTTCTCAGGAGCAGCAGATCGTTGTCCGCGACAATCGCAAACGTCGTCGTAGTGACATCAACCTTGATCACCAGCGTTGGTTCCGTTGCGGTCACATTTCCCAGGCAGGCAAGAATGGAAGGAAGCACCACGCCGGGAGCGAGGCCGCACGAATGAAACACCGCCTCGTATTCCCCGAGAACACTTTTTGACACAGCAGCCACAATCACACGAATCGTGTTTGTTCGGCGGACTTCGTAAGAGATTGCCGCCTGATCGACATCAAAAGGGAGCGCTTTCTTCAGGCGAAAACGAACCACGGCATCGGCTTCGTCCTGCTTTCCTGGCAGCGACTCGAAATCGAGCAAGGCGACCCGTACGGCGGTGTCTGGAAGGATAGCGACAACGTCCCGATGCTTTGCACCAACGATGTTGATCGCGTCTCTGATCCCTTGCTCCACGGCCGACGAATCTTTCAGGTTGGTTTCTGTCAGACTCGGAACCAGCGCTCCTGCTGGCAGAGAACGAACCGTAGACGTTTCGATCGCGCTGCTGTTGTCCGCAGCGCGGGCGACAATAACCCTCTGGGCAGTCAGTTCGCAGGCGATTCGTGGTCCCAAATTGTTTTTTCTTGCCATCAGTAAATCTGCATTCAGTTCGAAATCTCAGACGTTAGCGCGTGGTTTCGATGAATGTAACCTTGTTGATTTCCTTTAATGTAGTGATTCCAGCTCTGACTTTCGCCAACGCCGATTCGCGTAGGAAGTGCATCCCCTCTTCTTTCGCAGCACGCCGGATTTCAGAACTGGGTTTCTTGGCGAGAATCATCTCGCGCACACGGTCGCTCAAGTCGAGTAATTCGTGGATTGCGGTTCGCCCACGAAAACCAGTACCGCCGCATTCGATGCACCCTTCGCCTTCCGAGAAGAGGAAATTGCCCCATTCCTGCGGATCGAGTCCGCTGGCTTCCAGTACTTCGACAGGATAGCGCTGCCGTTTCTTACATTGCTCGCAAATCACGCGCACCAGTCGCTGGGCAAGAATGCAATTCAGGGCGGAAACAAAGTTGTACGGCTCCACACCCATATTCAGGAAGCGGCCGATTACATCGACTACGTTATTCGCGTGAACGGTGGTGAACACCAAATGTCCAGTCAGCGCTGACTGAATGGCGATTTGCGCAGTTTCGGTATCACGAATTTCGCCCACCATTATCTTGTCAGGATCGTGCCGAAGGATCGAACGCAGCCCGCGTGCAAATGTCAGGCCTTTCTTCTCATTGACCGGAATCTGCGTTACGCCACGGATCTGATATTCAACCGGGTCTTCAATCGTGATGATCTTGTCTTCGTCTGTCTTGATCTCATTCAGTGCGGCATACAGAGTTGTGGTCTTGCCGCTGCCGGTGGGCCCCGTCACCAGCACCATGCCGTATGGCTCAGCAATGTAGCGGCGGAATTTGCGAATGTCTTCATCATCAAAGCCAACCACGTCGAGCGTGAGCTTGTGGAATTTCTCGCTCATCGACTCCTTGTCGAGGACGCGGAGTACGGCATCTTCGCCGTTGATCGACGGCATGATGGAAACGCGGAAGTCGATGGAGCGCCCGTTGTACCGGACGCGGAAACGCCCGTCCTGAGGTACACGGCGTTCCGCAATGTCCAGTTCGGACATGACTTTAATACGCGAGATGATCGTGGAGTGATGCTCCTTCGCAATCGGCGACATCGCTGGTTGTAACACGCCGTCGATGCGGTACTTGATCATCACCGAGTCATCGCGGGTTTCGATGTGAATATCGCTGGCTCGCCGCTGAAGCGCCGTGAAGATGGTGGTATCTACCAGGCGGATGATCGGACTGATATCGCTTTCGGTGGTCAGCCGCTCAATGGAAATTGTTTCATCACCATTTTCATCACCCTCGCGCACCAAATCGAGCGTGAACGCCTGGGTTGCTTCTTCCAACACACGCTGTGACTGCTCGGTCTTCTTCAGAATGTCGCTGATCTGGGAAAGCGTCGCGACACAGGTATGTATTCTTTTTCCGAGCAGGATGCTGATTTCGTCGATACTCATCAGCTGGCTGGGATCGGAAATGGCGATGGACAGCCGGCCATCGCGTTCCTCTAGCGGAACGAAGTTGTAGCGAAACATCAGATCGACGGGAATTTTACGGAACAATTCCGGCTGAAGGTGAGCCTCCCGAAGATCGATGAACTCGCAGCGGTAACGGCGCGCCAGCTCACGCGCGCGCGGCTCTTCATCGCGAGTTGCGCCAACCGATGAGAACACCTCGCTCGGGAGATTTCCCCCGTTCCCGTTCACAAACAGCGGCTTGTTGTTCGGTGATGCCATGGACTTCTAACTTTCCAGGGGCGTTTAGCCCAAATCCAAAACTAGTGAATGCTCGCGCCCAATGTGAAAATCGGCAGATACAGTGAAAGCAGTACGAATGCCACGATCGCGCCCATAACGATCAGGATTATTGGTTCAATCAGCGACATCGCTGCCGTTAGCGCTGCCTGAACATCTTCTTCATAAAACTCGGCTACAGAATTCAACATCGCCGGCAACGCCCCTGTGGATTCTCCGACTTCAATCATCTCCACGGCGAGTTCGGGCATTCGTCCCGTTTCCTCCAGGCTGCGCGACAGCGGTCGG
>Ga0070738_10001378_pt1 | contig 49660 bp, 31 predicted proteins | sample Coa_R2_2_FD_66446 | JGI IMG/M metagenome (GOLD analysis project Ga0070738, IMG submission 66446) | Surface soil microbial communities from Centralia Pennsylvania, which are recovering from an underground coalmine fire - Coalmine... | ecosystem: Environmental > Terrestrial > Soil > Unclassified ... | reverse complement strand
CAATTTGTGCCAGCGCGGCTCCTTGCCGCCGTTCTCGTTGAAAACAAAACCCCATGCTGGGCCGCCCTTCGGATCCTTCAGAGTAAACAACAGCGTGGTGAGGCGATAATCTCCCTCAGGCAGCGAAAGTTCCGCGTCCGTGCCGTTTAGTCTTCCCGTCACGCCATCGCGGCTTTGCACCGTCGCCTGGATTTCTTCCACTTGGTCAGACCGCAACGAGCGCGGCAAGGCCAGGCGTATCTTGCCGGTCCCTTCAATCGGAGCAAATGCCAGGCGTTCACCCCGATCATCGGCACGGACGGCGAAGCGGCGTTCTTTCAGCCGCAGGATCGGGGAGAACAAGAACTGCTCTTCCACCTCATCCCACTTGTCGTCGCCGTTCACATCGACCCATACACGATCTCGACTGTCGCCAAATAAGCCGTTGGCATCACCATCGATTCGGCGCACGGTGACATCTCGGTTGCCCATACGAGCGATGCCTTCGATATAGCCGCAGGTGGCCACGGCCAAGGTTCCGCTTACCGGGCCATAGCGAAAGCAAACGGTACGCGGATATTCATGCAGCGACTCGCCGTCGTGAACGACCGCCTTGAGCGGCGTTCGCCATGATAACCCCTCGCCGCCGACACGGTCCTTGCTGGTGATCTCGTTATCGCGGTTGGCATCGACGTAGAGGTCGAATTGGCCGGGACCAATTTCATCGAGAACAATCGCCACGCCGGCGGTTCGACCGCGTCCGTAGACCAGATGGGCATAGCGCTGCTGGACGCCGCGGTAGTAGATGTTTTCCTTGAGTCCGGCCGGGCGTTCCTTGCGCAGGGCCAAGGCCAGCGGCGGCGCACTGGCAAACGGCTCGCCGGGCGAAGGCACAACACTTCGCCAATTCTCTGCCCCCAGCGCATCACCGGCCAGCAAGGCCATCGCTAGCCAGGGCACGGATTTGGTCGTAATCATGGATCGATCTCCGCTTAGCGAACCTCGTTACTAGCCCGAAGAGCTAGCAAGGGCGAGCGGGGTTGCGTCAGTGCCCCGAGCGCCCTTACCTACAATTCCTCATCATCCACGAACCACTGAGCGAGATCACGGTGCATGATCTTCCAGGCGTCGTCTCCCTCAGCCAAGAGCATATTCACCACGTTCAGGCGCGCGTGTTCCTTGCTATCGCCTTCCGGCAATTTCTCGACCAGGGCCGCTGCCCTGCGCGGGTCCACAAGCGCCGCGGCACTCAAGTGAGTGGATCGACTCATCCTTCCAGGCGGTTTGTATCTACTGGCCCCGTCGATGAATACCAACGCGACCTCGCGATCATAACGGGCTAACACCAGCGCCAGCGCTCCCAGTGCGTGGGTTTGCTGGATCAGCTGCCATTGGTCGTCGGCACCATCGCGGCGCTGCGAATGATACAGCGAAAGCGCCCGCCAGAAAAACTCCGGCACGAGCGAGGGATCGATGCTCTCTGCCGCAGGCAACATCAGTCCGGCCAGCGAAGAGGCATCCCAGAAGTTATTGAACATGTCCTGCCCGGACGCTGCCTGTTTCTCCAACAAGTCAAACGCGTGATCGAGCAAGGAACGAGCTTCGCGCGGTTGGCTGCGAGCAAGCGCCTGGGCCATGACGCCGTAGCCACGAGCCTTGAAGTACGGATTGATGACCGTCTCGGCGATTTTTCGAGCGCGAGCGGGATCGACGAGGGCCATGCGGTGGCAAACGTGCACGGCGTACTGATCGCGCTGGTATTCGCTCTGATTGTCTTTGCGCTCCATCAACATCCGGTAAACTCGCTCGGCGGAGGCCGGGTCGATATTCGCGAGCTTGTGCGTCAGATTGCCGTGATGACGGATGTACTCGTGGGGATCCTTCAGATCCTTCATCAGCGCCAGGGCGGCATCGAGATCGATAAGCGCGAGATCCTCGGCAAAAGCGCCGCGTGCATAGCCGCTCCATCCCGCCGTGGGCAGCTCCCGCGCAATCTCCTGTCCCTCGCGCAACAGCTTTGTCGCCAACTCCTTGTCTCCGATCGCCCACAAACGCCGCGCCACGGAGGACAAATTGATGATGCGATGATCGCTTTCCTGGACTCCCCGTGCGTGCAGCAGAGCTTGATGGAGCAGGGTCCGCTTTTCCTCTGTCTTCGCTTCTGGCGCCGTGTCACACAAATCGAGATAGGCCATGCTGCGGAAGCTGGGATCCTTCATGGATTCGATGATTGCCTGCGCTTCTTCGCGGCCCTCGTAGCGGAGTCCCTGGACGGCGGCACGGCGGACGTAGGCATCGAACCAGGCATTTTGCATGGGTCGGCGCTCCAGTTCCGCGAGCAAGCGGCCGGCATCAAGTCGTCCCAGGGCTTGCAGCGGCCTCGATCGCGTGCTGTCATCCGCCTTGTTCGTCTGCTGGAGAAGCGGTTCCAGCAATTGAGCCGCCAGCTCCTTGCGCTCCGCGCGGGGCAAGGCGGGCGGAAGTGTGGTCATTGTCCGAGGCTGACTCTCCTCGCGGCGGAGCAGCGTTATTTTCACGGATTCGGGCCGTTCGCAGCGCTGCCCATGAAAGCGGTAGCCGGACTTGCCGACAAAAAGAAAACCGGCCGGAAAAAAAGCGGACTTCAATTGGAAGCGACCGCTCTCATCCGTGACTGTCTCGACCTTCTGTCGCTCATCCGATCGCACCACGCGCGCTCCGGCCACCGGCTTACCTTGGCGATCGAGGACCTGTCCCTCTAACGGCCGGAGCCGGCGCAAGGTCGCCTCGAATTTGATTTCCGGAGCGGCCGTCATTTCTTTCCACGGCGTCTTGTCGGTCAAGAAACCTTCGGCGCTCAATTCGAGTTGGTAAGAGCCATCCGGAGCGAGACACGGCGGCACCGCCAACCGGCCCGCGCGGTCGGTTACGTGGTCGGTATCCTTCGGTAAATCAACCGGCTTGTTCTCGTTTTGCCCATAGTTTGATGGCCCGCTGAGCCGATGCCGCACCAGAATCGTGGCGCCCGCGACCGGCTTGCCGTCTTGGTCCACAACGCGAACCTGAAGAGCGCGAGCGTGTCGCGGACTGATTGGTAACTTGACAGGTTTTTCCAGGTCAACGCCGTGAATATCCAAAGCGCGGGCGGTGAAGGCGTTCTCCTTCCGAGCGGTCAAGTGGATCGCCAGTTCCGTTTTTGCTCCGTTCAATTCAAACGTGAAGGCACCGCGCTCGTCGGTCCTGCGTTCCGGTACCGGGAAGACTCCCTGGGAAGTTACCGAACCCTGCCGTTGCGTCCACAAAGCGACTCCGCGGACGCTCGCTCCGGCAACCGGTTTTCCCATCTCATCCACAACCGTGCCGCGCACCACCGTCTTCGGCGATGACTTCTGTGGCTCAACTGGCTGCCCCGCGACCGCGAGGGAAGCGAGCAACGGAACGAGGAAGCAAGCAGGAGCCAGCATTCCCTGCAAACGAAGTTCGCGCATGGTCAGGAGCCTTCTGTTCGAGAAGCGACTTCTCCAGAAACGTGTTTCGCCATTGTAATCCCATCGCGCGCGGAGTCAAAGCATTGGTGAGTCCGTCCGAGAATGCACTCTCCCACGCCGAAAAGAACGAATCGTTTAACTTTTTCTAACGAAGGACGTGGCACGAAGGCTGGGGAGGGGAAGAACGCGGTCTTTCTCAATCGGAAGCCGCATGTTCCGTGAGCCAGGGCAAGAGCAACTCGCGGCCCAGGCGGAGCGTATAAGGTGGCGCGGCTGGCGGCGCCATGTGCGTCAGATCGTGAAACGCATCATCGGCTACCCACGTTCGCGTATCGAAGACGGGTACTTGAAATTCGCGCCTTAAGCGCTCCAAATAAGCGTTGATTTGCTCGTGAACCGCCGGCGTGTACCAGCTGCGCAGCTCGCTATGTTCGGGCATCAGGATGAGTGCTACCTTCGTGTGCTGGCGACGGCATTCCTCAAGAATTTCGCGGAAGGCGCGATCGGTCGTGTCGCTGATCTTGAAATGATCGAGACATGGTTTCGTCTGCTGCTTAACGCCTTCGATGCGGGCACGAAAATCCTCGGCAGTGCCGTGTGCCAGCCAGGGACGCCAGCCACTCGGCTCGCCGTCCTCCCAAAACGCAAAACGCTGCGCGCGCCAACGCTGATCGGGCGACAGCAAGAAAGAGGCGCTGCGGGCGAGGAGATTGGAGCGAAGAGCGACGATCGGCAGGCATGCCTCCGCGGCCAGCTTTTGCAGAGCATCGCTGCGGTTGACGAAGTACCGAGTAACGACGGAAAGATCTACCGGTCGCAGATCCTGCTGCATGATGTGTCCTTCGTCGAGCCAGTAGCCTTGCTGCGGCCAGAACGGCGGCCATACTTCGAGGAGCAGCCAATCGGGCCGATGGCCCGCGGCGAGCAGGCGACGCAACGTCAACAGCTCGCGCACAGGACCCGCGCCGAGCTGCGAGAAATTGAAAACACGCGGCTCGACCCCCGCATCGGCCGGCCACGGTGGCAGCGACGGCGGACAGATACCGCTGAGCGTGCGCGAGCTGCCGAGGATCAAGAAAAGCGGGCGACCCGGAGCCGCAGACGCCTGCTCGCGCAGACGGCGAAGCCTATAGCCGTATTCCGGATCGCGTATCTCCGGATGACTGCGGCTGACGATGTAAGCGAGAATACCCTGACCCGCGAGGAACGCCAACACGCCCCAAAGCAAGGCAGCCTTCGCGCGGGCAGTCGCACGCGCTTGACAATCCGGCACAGGTACACGTTCGAGGGCCATTCGCACGCCATCCAAATGGGAACCATGAAATACACGTAAAAAGGACAAAAAGGGCAAAAAAGACAAAAAAAAAGACTTTAGGCCGCTCTTTTATGTTCTTATTGTTTCTTCTTTTCGTGTATTTCGTGTGTTTCGTGGTTCAAAATTGGAAATAAATGAACGCCTTGCCGCCGTGGGGCGCCAGCACGAGCGCGACCATGAGCGCAGCAGCGTAACCGGCGCCCAGAAGCGATGGCGGCATGCGCCAGTTCCAACGCTGCCATAGACCAAAATGCCGCACGAGATGGGCGGCCACGACCACGCCGACCGTAAGCCAGAAGCCTATGAGGGGAAGCGGCGGACCTTGCAGGTCCGGTACAGGCTGGAACAATCGCTGCAACATAAATGCAGTATTGGTGAAGTCCGTCGCGCGGAAAATCACCAGGCTAAGACAGAAAGTCGAGAACGTTAGCGCCATTCGTAGGAGTGTCCCCGGCGCCGAGCGCAGCGCGGCGTCGAGCCGCGGACGCGCCCGGCAATAACGCCGAAAGACACGATGGATCATCATGTACGCCCCCTGCACGACGCCGAAGCCGACGAAAGGCCAGGCCGCTCCATGCCACAGACCGCAGACCGTCATGGTCAGAAAAAGATTGCGATGGACCTTCCATTCACCGCCGCGGCTGCCCCCCAAGGGAATGAAGATGTAATCGCGAAGCCAGCTCGATAGCGACATGTGCCAGCGCCGCCAGAGATCGGCGACGTTGACTGCTACATACGGCATGTTGAAATTCTGGGCCAGCTTGTAACCGAGCAGGTGAGCCGTGCCGATGGCGATGTCGCTGTAGCCGGAAAAATCGCAGTACACTTGCAACGAGTAAGCCAACAAGGCAATCCACGCCGCTCCGGTTTGGTGCCCCAACGGATCGCCAAACACCGGATCGACGTACCAGGCCATGCGGTCGGCGATCACCAGCTTCTTGAACAGCCCCATAAGGACAAATTGCAATCCCAAATGAAGGCGATACCAGTTCCAGCGCTTCGGCTGTCGAACCTGCGGCAAGAAGTCGCGGGCACGAACGATCGGCCCCGCCACCAAATGCGGGAAGAACAGGATAAACAGCAGGAAATGGCCGAGATTGCGCTCCGCCGGCACACGCCGGCGATAGACATCCACCATGTAGTTGATCGCTTCGAACGTGTAAAACGAAATACCGATGGGCAAGATGACGCGCAGTGGACGGAACCAGGTTGGTGAACCGGCGGCGATCAGAAGCTCATCGAGCGAGAGCAGGAAGAAGTTGGTGTACTTGAAATAACACAAGAGTCCCAGATTGACGAACAGACTGATGAACAACAGCAGCTTGCGTCCGCGCGGCGACTGGCTGCGTTCCATACCGTGGGCAAGCAAATAATCGAGCAAGGTGGTGGCCGTGATGAGCAGGGCCAATCGTTTGTTCCAACAGGCGTAGAAATAGAAACTTGCTCCCAGGAGCAGCCAAATGCGAGCCGAGCGCCACGGCAGCGCCCAGTAGAGTACGAAGACGGCCGTGAAAAATAAGAGAAACTCCAGCGAGCAGAAAAGCACGGCAACTCCCACAAAATAGGGGATCATTCCTCGTGTCCACGCGCAACGTGGGAACAAGGAGATCCGCGGCGCTTTTATCGGGTTTATCGGATTTGCCGTCGGAAGAAATGAAGGAAAAATTCGGCTTCACGACCCCTGCTTCGAGCTTCGATCGACGGAATGATCTTGCATCGAAAGCATCCGAGCCGCGCATGCAGCGGAGCGAAGAGCCGCGACCGTAAGGGAGCGGGAGGCAACACTGCTCCCTTACGGTCGCGGCTCTACACCCCATGCATTGCGTGCGGCGGCTCGGAACATCGTCACAGCAGTGATTTCACCGCCTTGGCAATGTGCCCCGCATCGATGCCGGCGGCGGCCAACAATTCGGCCGGCGTGCCGGAACCCGGCATTTCGCGAACGCCAAGTTTCACCACGCGCGGCAGCGCTCCTGCCGCCGCGTAAGCTTCCAAGACTGCATCGCCCAGGCCGCCCTCGATCCAGTGGTCCTCGACCACCACGATCTTGCCGCTTGTGTCCTTCGCTGCTTGAACTAATGCGGCGCGGTCGATGGGCTTGACCGAATACGCATCGATGATGCGGACGGCGATGCCTTCCTTCTGGAGCGTTTCGTACGCCTTGAGCGTCTCATGCAGCGTGATGCCGGCCGCGACCACCGCGACTTTATCCTGGCCCGATTGCTTTACAACTTTGCTGCCGCCGACGGGAAATTTTTCGCCCGATGGGTAGATGATCGGCGTTTTCTCGCGCGTGGTCCGCAGCCAGGAGATGCCTTTCAGATCCACCATCTGAGCGACAAGCTGGGCGGTCTGGTTGGCGTCGCAGGGATAAAGCACGGTGCTGTCACACACGGCCCGCATCATGGCCAAGTCTTCGAGAGCCATTTGCGAAGGGCCGTCCTCGCCGATGCTGACGCCAGCATGCGAACCGCTGAGATGAATCGTCGCATTGGAGATGGCTGCCATGCGGATTTGATCGTAGGCGCGAGTGAAGAAGCAGGCAAACGTCGAGGCGAATGCGCGTTTGCCCAACACGGCGAGGCCGACCGCTGCTCCCAGCAACTGCTGTTCGGCGATGAACATCTCGAAAAAGCGATCCGGATATGCTTTTTTGAACTCATCGGCATGAGTGGAATTGGATACTTCGCCATCCAGGGCCACGACATCGCCGCGCGAGGCGCCGAGAGCAACAAGAGCGTCGCCGTAGGCCTTGCGCGTCGCTTCCTTTTTGCCGACTTCGTAGGTGGGTAATTTCAATGGCTGCGTCGGCGGCAAAGGTGCCGGCTGTTTCTCTTCCGGTTTCGGCGTTGTAACCGTGAGATGGCGCACGCCGCCCAGTTCCGCGAGGGCGGCTTTTTCCATATCCGGCGGCAGTGCCTTGCCGTGCCAGCCGTCCTTGTTGGCCACTTGCGAAAAACCGTGGCCTTTCTCCGTCTTGGCGATGATGCAGGTCGGCTGCTCTTTCTGATTCAAAGCCTCCGCATAGGCGTGATCGATGGCGTCGAAATTGTGGCCGTCAATCTCGATCGCATGCCAGCCGAAAGCGCGAGCGCGAGCGGCGTAGGCGGCGCTGTTCCAGCCGAGGTCCGTCTCGCCGCGCTGGCCCAGGCGGTTCATGTCGAGAATACCGATCAGATTATTCAGCTTGTAGTACGACGCCTTATCGAACGCTTCCCAGATGGAACCCTCGGCCATCTCGCTGTCGCCGAGCACCACCCAGACGCGATAGGGCAACTTGTCGAGATATTTACCATTAAGGGCCATGCCGACCCCGATGGGCAAACCTTGACCGAGCGAGCCGGTGGCGACATCGACGTAGGGCAGCACACGCGGATTGGGATGGCCCTGCAAGCGGCTGCCGAATTTGCGCAGCGACAAAAGCTCCTTTTCATCGATGGCACCGGCGGCTTTGAACATGGCGTACAAAACCGGGCAAGCATGGCCCTTACTGAAAATGAGCCGGTCGTTCTGCGGCTTGTGCGGATTGGCCCAGTCGTAGCGAAGATACTTGGTCATCAGCACGGCCATCAAATCGGCGGCGGACATCGATGACGTAGGATGTCCGGAGCCGGCCGCCGTCGTGCAGCGGATACTGTCCACCCGCAACTGTGCGGCCAATTCACGCAGATCGGTCATGGGGTACTCCTTCGTAGGTTTAGGTGGTTGGGTGGTTAGGTAGTTAGGTGCTTGGGTAGTTGCAATTGCCTGCCTTATCATCCAACCACCTAACCACCCAACCACCTAACTACCTATTCGGGTGCGAACCAGTGGCGGCCATCGCGGGCCAGCAGCTCATCGGCTTCTTCCGGTCCCCAGCTGCCGGCGGCGTAGTTGGGGAAATCGAGGGGCGGATGGGCGCTCCAATCGTCGAGGATGGGCTGCACCACCGCCCAGGCCGCCTCGACTTGATCGCCGCGCATGAACAGCGTGGCGTCGCCCCGGATTACATCCAAGAGCAGTGTTTCGTAGGCTTCCGGCGTCGGCGTTTGGAACGATTCCTTATAGGAGAAACGCATCTGTACGGGACGCAGATGGAGCGTTGGACCAGGTTGCTTGGCCTGGAAGCGCAGTTGAATGGCTTCTTCCGGTTGAATGCGGATGGCCATGCGATTGGGTGCCCAATTGGCGTAGGCGTTGGCCGGGAACGAGCGGTGCGGCACCGGTTGGAGCTGCACGAACACTTCGGACACGCGCGCCGGCAGGCGTTTGCCGGTACGCAGATAAAACGGCACGTCCTGCCAACGCCAGTTATCGACATACAGCTTAACGGCCGCGTAGGTCTCCGTTGCGGAATCGCTTGGCACGTCCGGTTCCTGTCGGTAAGCCGGCGCAGGCTCGCCCTGGATCGCGCCTTTGCCGTATTGGCCGCGAACGACGAACTGCGAGACTTGATCGCGCGGAATGGGACGAATCGCCTTGAGGACATCGGTTTTCTTGCTGCGCACCTCGTTGGCCTCGAAGGAAACCGGCGGCTCCATGGCGATGCAGCATAGCACTTGCAACAGATGATTTTGAATCATGTCGCGCAGTGCGCCGGCGCGATCGTAGTAGCCGCCGCGATGCTCAACGCCGACTTGCTCCGCCACGGTAATCTGCACGTGTTGGATATAGCGGCGGTTCCAAATTGGCTCCAGAATGCTATTGGCGAAGCGCAGGGCGAGGATGTTTTGCACGGTTTCCTTGCCGAGGTAATGATCGATGCGATAGATCTGATCTTCGTTCATCAGGCCGGTGAGCTGGCGATTGAGCGTGCGGCTCGAGTCGAGATCATGGCCAAAGGGTTTCTCCACTACGAGCCGAGAATGCTTCTCGTCGGCGAAGAGCTTGGCCTGATGAAGCTGGCGGGCGATGACTTCGATCATGCTCGGCGCCGTGGCCAAATAGAATATGTGATGCGCGTTGGTCTGCCATTCTTTGTTGCACGTGCCGAGGTGCTCGCTCAGCTTGGCGTAGGTGCCGGCGTCGGTGAAGTCGGCGCTCAAATACGTGACGTTCGGGGCGAAGCGGCCCCATTCGTCGTCTTTTGTCTTGCCGCGGCGGGAAAAGCTGTCCACGCCCTCGCGGAGGTGCTGGCGATAGTCGGCGTCGTTCTGATTGAGCCGATCGATGCCGATTAGGGCAAACTGCTGCGGCAGCCAGCGGTCGAGAAAAAGATTATAAAGCGCCGGCACCAGTTTACGATGCGTAAGGTCGCCGCCGCCGCCGAAGATGACCACGACCGTCGGTTCAACATGCGTATGCGAATCCATGAAGCACTCCTGCTTGCGCGGACGCCGCGGAGCGGAGTGGAACGCGGTGGCCGCTATCCGTCATAATATGACAACGCCTAGCCCAGGGATGCCCTTGCTGGCGCTGCGGGCTGGCAACGAAAGGGGACGAGTCATGAACTTCGGGCGAACACTTTCCTGGATCGTGCTATCCATCGCCTTTTGCTCCGCCGTGCATGCGGATGAGAAGGACCGCAATGGCCCGAAGATCTCGGACAAGGTTTTTCGACAAACCAGCTCGTTGTTCTTGAACGATCCGTCGAACCGGTCAGCCCGTGATTGGGCGCGGCTGATTATGTTGTACACGCTGGATCGTCCGAACGCCGACGTCGTACTGGGACGAGAGGAATTGAGTTGGGCTGGAATCGACAAAGAAGATGCGCGCAGTCTACTATTGCTCGCCGCATACGCCGCCGGCAATATTCAGTCGCAGCTTAACTCCGGCGTGAAACGCAACGATCGCTACTCCGGTGTATTGACGCTCTTCCGCGTCTATCGGGCTTTGCGCGAGCAAGACGAAAAATTCGAAGTGAGCGCCGTGGACAATCTCCTCGCGTTGCATCAGGAAGGCAAGCTCGTGCCGCACCTACAAAAATTGGCCGAGCGGAAACCGACGAAATTGACCCCGGTGGGAGAGCAAGCAATCCGCGATCTGATGAGGACGCGGTGATTATTGATGCTTGCAGCCCAAGGTCAAGCCACGATCGGTGGATGTCTCCGAAGTGGAAGGGAGGCTTCAGTCCTTCGTGGGGATCGGCACTTCCAGTATCTTGTCTCCGCGTTGCACGGTGAAAAAGAGAGGCCTACCCTCAGCGAGCTTTCGGCGCAAGACTTTGCGAAACGCCGCTTTAGTTGGCGTCTTCGCTTCTTCCACGGCGGTGATGACATCGCCATTGAACAATCCAGTGGCGAAGGGTGTCCCTTTTCGGACTTCTTTGATCCAGACGCCCGCGCCGAGATCTGAGTGATCACGGAGATCCACGATCTGAATACCGTCCGGTAAAGCAAGGAGCGGAGCCGCTCCTTTCAGGGCTCCTTTGTTCCGCCAATACTGCCAAACGGTGAGACCAGTTTCCTCTGGATCGAAGAACTTCAAAGGAGAGCTAGGAGTGTTCACCTTGAGCATGGCATTTCCCTTAACCGTTATGCCTTTCGGGCATACGATAGGAACTTCACTGATAACTGATGATTTTTCGATAGTATCACCCAAGACGTCTACATACCATGGCGCGGGCACAATGCGATCATCCAGCGCTTCGAGGGAGGCCCGTATCGGTCTAGCCCTGCGGTGAGCACCGGTTGACTGGCGATTTGAACCGCAGAGTCGTGACAGAGAATCGAACATGGTGCGATCTCCTTCCCTTGAGAGAGCGGCTGCGGTCGGGGTAAGAGTACTTCCTACGTGGCAGCACCCACCGCAGCGACAAACGAAACACTCGACGCGATGCCCGCTTCTCGATCCGAATTGAACAGCCGGCGCGATTGGTTCATGCACCGCTGTCGAGCGGTATTCTTCACAGGATCAGTTGTCAAGCTTTTTCTTATGAGAAAGTTTTCATTAAATTGTCGACAATTCAGATCCGTAGCTTAATTGAGTGCGCTCGACGGCACGGGACGTCCCTTGAGCGTCGGCAACCAGACAAAGCGCGATTCGGCATCAAGAGATAGTTCCACTGCGCCCGGCAGCGAGTCCGCGAGGGTCGAGGCGAGTTTGTCGGCGCCGGGGTCGAAGGGAGACGGCTTGGGCCGAGGAGCTTTCCGGCCGCCGCGGCGCGGCGTGGACGTGGGACCCTCAGCGGACGGACGTTCTCCCCAGAGCAAGAGTCGTCCGTTTACCAGGCCGGCATGCAGAATAAGCATCAACTTCCCAGTTTCCTGTGTATCTACGGGCATTGATACGGGAAGGACCAAGCCATCAAAATGCCGCCCAAGTCTCATGATACATGAATGCAGCCGCCAAGCGCGAGGGCGAGGATAAAGTTTGTGGTCTTGCGGGACGGCCCGGCCCGCTCATGAACATGATTGGCGGAATGGTTTTTCTGGTTGACAAGCCTGAATGAATTCTTAGAATAATAACGAAACTGACTGGTCAGTCCGTTTGGGCTTTCTTCGCCCTGGATGGTCGGAATGTCCCAAACGCTTCGAGTTACGGTCTTTTTTTCGTCTTCTGTTTGCCGGCTGTCCAGCCTCCGCCCCCTACCGTCAAAATCGCTCCTAGGGAAGCAACTCGGGAGAACGACGATGAGCGTTTCTTTCTCTCCACGGGAATCGCGTCAAGTGAAATACCGCATCGGTTTTGGATTCGTCGCCGCGATTTTGGCCGCGGCTGCCGCTCTGGGATGTAAAGGCGCGCCGGAGGCGAAGAAGAGCAAGTCGGTCGAGGTCGTCGTCGCCCAGCCGGTACTCAGCGAGGTGACGGATTATCAAGACTTCACCGGCCGCTTGGACGCCTTGAAAACCGTGGACATTCGGCCGCGCGTCTCCGGCTACATCACTGATGCGCCGTTCGTAGAAGGCAACATCGTCAAGGAAGGCGACTTGCTCTTTCAGATTGATCCCCGGCCGTACCAGGACGAGGTGAACCAGGCCAAGGCCAATCTCAAACTGGCTGAGGCGGACGAGGTGCTCCAGAAAAGGCGTGCCGAGCGAGGCTTGCGCTTGATGCGGACCGCGTCCGGCGCCGTTACCCCGGAGGACATCGATCAGCTGATTGCCGCCCGCGATAAAGCTATCGCGAACGTCGGTGCCATGAAGGCGACCCTCGAGCGGGCAGAGCTTAACCTGGAATTCACGAAGGTCACGGCTCCGCCGCTCCACGATGACGAAGGACATCCTCTGGTCGGACGCATCAGCCGCCGCATGGTGGACCCCGGCAACCTCGTCAATGCCGATCAAACCATCCTGACCACCCTCGTCTCCATCGATCCGATGTACGCCTACTTCGACGTGGACGAGCGGACGTATCTTGAGTTTGCAGCTATCACCGAGCCAGGAGCCAATTCCTGGTTTTCCGCCCTGCAATTCCCCGTCTTGATGCGCTTGGCCAATGAGGACGAGTTCACGCGAAAGGGAAAGATCAACTTCCTCGATAACCGGCTCAACGCCAATACGGGCACCGTTCGCATGCGCGGTGTCTTCGCGAACCCGACCGGCGTTCTCAAGTCGGGCCTGTTTGTGCGCGTTCGCCTCCCGAAAGGCGTCCCCCACAAGATGCTGCTCATCCCTGATGAAGCTGTGTTGAGCGATCAGGGTCGAAAATACATCTACGTACTCAGAAAGGGCAAAGACAGCTCCGAAACCGGCAACGTCGCCAAGTACCTCTCCGTCACTCTCGGCCAGTCGATTGGTGGACTGCGCGCGATTGTCCGAAAAGCGGGAGAAAAAGAAGAAGACGATCCGAACAATCCGGAGCAGTTGAAATCCTACGATCGTGTCATCATCAGTGGCATGCAGCGAGTACGGCCAAACGCGGCGGTGGAGATAAAAGAGGAACAAAAGCGGGAGGCGCCGAAATCGTCATTGACCAAGGTTTTGCAGGATGACCGCGCGGAGACGGCCTCGCAGCCTCACGGCGAGCGCGGCAAGGAGGGAGCGGCCGCTCCCAATCTCAAGAACATGCAACGACTTTCCTCCCCCCGCCCCCATGAATCGCGCCATGAGGGCAAAGGGCGGCGTTAGGATGGAACGGGACGCGGAGCGTCCGAGGGTGCGTTCCCAAGAGAGTACCCTCTTTGTCGTTCCCACGCTCCGCGTGGGAACGCCGGTTTGGGACGCTCCGCGTCCCCTACGGCGAGAAGATCGATGATGGGCCATAAGGAACAGTAATGTTCTCACACTTCTTCATCGAACGGCCGATTTTTGCCTCGGTATTATCGATCGTCATCACCCTGGCCGGAACGGTGGCGATCTTCAATCTACCGCTGGCGCAATATCCGCCGATCACGCCGCCCAGCATCTGGGTTTCCTGCACCTATCCCGGCGCCAACGCCCAGGTCGTGGCGGACTCCATCGCCGCTCCCATTGAACAACAGGTCAACGGCGTTGAGGACATGCTGTACATGGTGTCGCAGTCCAACAACGACGGCTCGTATCAGTTGACTGTCACTTTCAAGCCTGGCGTCAATCTCAACTTCGCCCAGGTCCTCGTGCAAAATCGCATCAATCTGGCGCTGCCGCTCTTGCCGGATGTGGTCAAACAAACCGGCGTCACCACGCGCAAACGTAATCCGGACATCCTGCAAGTCATCGCCATTTATTCGCCCCACGGCCGTTACGATCAGCTCTATCTGAGTAATTATGCCGCTATTCGGATCGCCGATGAGCTTAAACGCGTCCCGGGCGTCGGCGACGTGCTGATATTCGGACAGCAAGACTACAGTATGCGGTTGTGGATCGATCCGGAGAAACTGGCATCGTTGGGGATGACCGCCGGCGATGTCGCCCTGGCCATCCGCGAGCAAAACCGGCAGGTTGCCGCCGGACACATCGGACAGGAGCAGACTACCGAGGGCAAGCCGTTTCAGTTCACGATCACGACGCTCGGCCGGATGTCCGAACCCGAAGAGTTCGAGGAGATGGTACTGCGTACCGAGCGCGATGGCCGCAAGGTCCGTCTCAAGGATGTCGGCCGCGCTGAGCTTGGCCCGAAGAATATGGACTCGACCAGCAAGCTCAACGGCCGGCCCAACGGCAGCCTCGCCATCTTCGCCCTGCCCGACGCCAACGCCATCGCCACCGCCGATCGCGTTATCGCCAAGATGGACGAACTCAAGAAGAGTTTCCCCGAAGACATTGATTACGCCGTCTCGTTGGATATGACGCCGTTCATCAAGGAGTCGATCAAGGAAGTCATCCTCACGTTGATGGAGGCCATCGTCCTCGTTGCCGCCATCGTCATGTTGTTTTTGCAGAACTGGCGCTCGGCGTTGATCCCGCTAGTGGCCGTGCCCGTCGCCGTCGTCGGCACGTTCGCGGCCATGGCTGTTATCGGCTTCTCGCTCAATAACCTGACGCTGTTTGGTCTCGTGTTGGCGATCGGCATTGTCGTGGACGACGCCATCGTCGTTGTCGAGGCCATCGAGCATCACATCGAGCACGGAATGAGTCCGCGACGGGCGGCGCACAAAGCGATGGATGAAGTGTCCGCGCCGGTCGTCGCCGTGGCCCTGGTGTTGTGCGCCGTGTTCGTACCGTGCGCCTTCATCAGCGGCATCACCGGCCAGTTCTTCCGTCAATTTGCTCTAACCATCGCGGTCTCGACCGTAATCTCGGCGTTCAACTCGCTGACGCTCAGCCCAGCACTGGCCGCCATCCTGCTGCAGCCGCGCGGCGCCAAAAAAGACATTATCGGTCGTCTTCTCGATCTATTTTTGGGCTGGTTTTTCCGGCTTTTCAACTGGGGCTTCCGCCGCGCGACCGGCGGCTACACGAGGCTGGTTGGCGCGTCCTTGACCGGGCGCGCCCCGCTGCTCGTGCTTCTGCTGGCCGCGGGCGGTGGCGCGCTCGGCTGGATGATGCCTACCGTGGATTGGGTCCTCAGCCCTGATTTTCCGCAACCCGGCGGCGGCGGATTGCAACGCTTTTTACCCTTCGTCGCTCCGGAGGCTGGAGGATGGGGGGGACACGTGCGGCAATATCTTCTGGACCGCTCGTGGATCCCGTGCGAGACACGGATGTTGGCGGGCGTGGCCGTGTGCGGGTTCTTGGGATTTCTGCTCCATTGCCTGCTGCGTCTCGTGGCCGGCCGATTCTATCGATGGGTCGAGGCGATTGCCCTCAGCGGTGCCGCTGTGGTGCTGCTGGCTTATAGCGGTTTGCTGATTAACACCCTGTGGGGTTTCGAGCAATTGCCTCCCGGCTATATTCCCAACCAGGACCAAGGACGCTTTTATATCGCCGTGCAGCTGCCTGATGCCGCTTCGCTGGAACGCACGCAAAGCGTCATGGATCACATCCAGCGCCTGGTGCAGGCGCTGCCGGGCATTGAACACGTCACCGAGATCGCGGGGATGTCGTTCACCCTCAACGCCAACGGCTCGTACTTCGGCAATTTCTTCGTGGCATTCAAGGATTTTGAACGGCGAGCCGAGTTGGCGAAGGAGACGTGGCTCAAACTCACGGGGAAGGCACGGGCTTCCCTGAAAGAAGCCGGAGTGCCGCCAGAGGTGATGTCGAAGATCGACAACCTGAAACTGCGGGAATATCGAGAGGAAGAGCTGCGAGAAGAACTCGACAAACTCCTGGATGCGGAAGAACAGGAGCAGTACGCGGATCTTATCGTGGAACACGCCGAAAGGCAGCATCTGAACATGTCCGCGACGAGCATCGTGGGCCGAGTGCAGGCGCTGCTGGACAAGGAAGTGCCCGGAGGACAGGCGACCCTCTTCACTCCGCCGCCTGTTTCCGGACTCGGCTCAGCCGACGGTTTCAAGATCATCATCGAGGACCGCGGCGACCTCGGCATCGTCGAATTGGAAAAGCAAGTCACGCGCCTTATCGAGCGCTCGCGCAGCAGCGATAAAGTCGAAAGACTCTATTGCATTTTCCGGGCCAACGTGCCGCAGCTGTTCATGGACATTGAGCGCGATAAATGCCAGGCGATGGGCGTGAATCCCATCGACGTATTTGCGACGTTGCAAATCTATCTTGGCTCACTGTACGTGAACGATTTCAACAAATTCAGCCGTACCTGGCAGGTGAACGTTCAGGCGACCGGCGAGTATCGCGACGACCCGCGCAAAATCCGCTTGCTCCAGGTGCGCAACGCCAACGGCGAGATGGTGCCGCTCGGATCACTTTGCAACATCCGTGAGATCGGCGGGCCGATCAACATCGGCCGCTACAACATGTATCCCGCCGCCGCCATCCTCGGCAAAACGAAACCCGGCGTCTCCACCGGCGAGGGCATCGAGGAGATGGAGCGGTTGTGCCAAGAGGTTCTATCCCCCGGCATGGCCTTCGAGTGGACCGAGATCAACTACATGCAGATTGACGCCTCGAAGAACATCTGGAACAACCTGATTTTCCCCCTGGCGGTGGCGTTCGTGTTCCTGGTATTGGCAGCGCAGTATGAGAGCTGGGCATTGCCGCTGGCCGTCATTCTCGTCGTGCCCATGTGCATCCTCGGTTCGTTGACCGGCGTGGCCATTTCCGGCGACGACATCAACATTTTCACGCAAATCGGCTTCGTGGTGCTGGTCGGCTTGGCAAGCAAAAATGCGATCCTTATTGTCGAGTTTGCCAAGCACAAGCACGAAGAGGGCGGCCTCTCGCGCTACGATGCAACCCTGGAGGCATGCCGACTGCGTTTGCGGCCGATTCTGATGACGTCGTTCGCCTTCATCCTCGGCGTCGTGCCGCTCTTGGTGGGTCATGGGGCCGGTGCCGAGATGCGCAAGACTCTGGGGGTTGCTGTATTTAGCGGCATGCTGGGTGTGACGTTGTTCGGGATCTTTCTGACCCCGGTGTTCTTCTACGTCATCGAAGGGTTCGCCGAGACGCCGCTTTTCGCCGCGGCGCGCATGCGGATTGTCGGCAAGATTTTGGTGTATCTGACCATCGTTTTGACACTGGGTATCCCCTGGTTGCTGATGTTGATGGTGGGAATGGTTCGGCGAGGCAGGCCAACCCTGCCGCGGAAGCAAATCGTTGTGGAAAAGGAAGCGACGGCCAACGGCAATGGTGCCGCTCACCCCCTCGTTCCCACGCTCCGCGTGGGAACGCAAGATGGGACGCTCCGCGTCCCGTCCGGCGAGGTAGAAGCGGTGGAAACCAACGGCAATGGCGAGCATCGGGCCGCGGAGCGGCCGGACGTGCGTTCCCACGCGGAGCGTGGGAACGAGGGGAATGGGCGTGCCCACGCAGAACGTGGGAGCGAGGGGAACCACCAGCCCTCGGTGTCGGAAAGCGAGAATTGAGGCAACAACGTGTTTTCACGCTTTTTCATCAATCGACCGATCTTCGCCTCGGTGCTGTCCATCGTCATCGTCTTGGCCGGCACCATCGCCCTCTTTACGCTGCCGGTCGCGCAGTATCCGGAGATCGCGCCGCCGACCGTCGAGGTGTCCGCGTACTATCCCGGCGCCAACGCCCAGGTCGTCGCGGATACCGTCGCCGCTCCCATCGAGCAACAAGTCAACGGCGTTGAGAACATGATGTATATGTCGTCGCAATGCACCAACGACGGCAAGTACACTCTCACTGTCACGTTCGAGCCGGGTACAGACCTCAACATTTCTCAGGTGTTGGTGCAGAACCGCGAATCGCTGGCCGAGCCGATCCTGCCCGATCTGGTCAAGCGTCGCGGCATCTCAGTGAAGAAGAAATCATCCAACGTCCTGATGATCGTCAACCTGTTTTCCAAGGATGGCAGCCGCAAGAGCCTGGAATTAAGCAATTATGCTACTATTCAAATCCGCGATGAGCTGTCCCGCTTGCCGGGCGTAGGCGACATTACCTATCTGGGACAGCGCGATTACAGCATGCGTATCTGGCTCGATCCGCAGAAGTTGGCGACCTACAACCTTAACGCCGCGGACATCATCATGGCCGTGCAGGCGCAGAACATTCAGGTCGCTGCCGGACAGATTGGTCAACCGCCAACACCCACCGGGCAGGTGACGCAGTTAATCATCACCACCCTCGGCCGACTGGAGAACACCGAGCAGTTCGAGCGCATCGTCGTCAAGAATAGTGCCCAGGCCTTGGTCTATCTCAAAGATGTGGCCAACATCGAATTGGGCGCGCAGTCCTACGATCAGACTTGTACGCTGGATGGTCAGCCGTCGGTTGCCCTGTCGGTCTATCAACTGCCAGGCTCCAACGCGCTGGATGTCGCGCAGCGGGTCAAGGACCGGATGAAGCAGCTGAGGCGCCAGTTCCCGCCGGGTATCGAGTACGAGATCGTTTACGACACGACGCCTTTTATCAAGGAATCGATCTTCGAAGTCGGTGAAACTCTCTTCGACGCCGTGGTGCTGGTGGCCGTAGTGGTGTTGCTGTTCTTGCAGAACTGGCGGTCGGCGTTGATTCCGCTTGTGGCCGTGCCGGTAGCCGTCATCGGCACGTTCGCGGTGATGGCAGTCCTGGGATTCAGCCTCAACAACCTGACGTTGTTTGGTCTCGTGTTGGCCATCGGCATCGTCGTCGATGATGCCATCGTCGTCGTCGAGGCTGTCGAGCATCATATCGAGCATGGTATGAGTCCGCGCGACGCGACGATCAAAGCAATGGAGCAAGTGTCCGGTCCGGTAATCGCCATCGGCCTGGTGCTCAGCGCCGTGTTCATTCCGTCCACGTTTATCACCGGCATTATTGGCCAATTTTTCCGCCAGTTTGCCTTGACCATTGCCGTTTCCACCCTTATTTCGGCGTTCAACTCGTTGACACTCAGCCCGGCGCTGTCGGCGTTATTGCTCAAACGCCGCGTCAAAGGCCATTTCGAGGCGTTGCCGTGGTTCGCCTTCATTCCCATAGGGGCATGGTTGGGCCATAAGCTCATCAGCCATCATTTGGTCGCACACGCCATCGATTCTCTGCACTTGGAAGCATCGGAACGGATTCTCGACTTGCTGCGCACCTGGGGTTCGGCCTTGGCGGGCGGCGCGGCGGGCTTGCTGATTGGGCTGGTCCTTGGCCGGCCGTTGAACTACCTCCTTGGCTGGTTGTTCTATCAGTTCAACCGGGCCTTCGACTTCTCCACTACGGTCTACACACGGACCGTAGCGGGTTTGTTGCGTGTCAGCCTGTTGGTGCTTTTGGTCTACGGCGGGCTGCTCGTGCTAACGTGGTGGGGTTTCACGACGACACCGACCGGCTTCATACCGCAGCAGGATAAGGGCTATCTCCTCGTCAACGTACAGCTGCCCGATGCCGCCTCGGTGACGCGCACGCGCAAAGTCGTTCAGGACATCGAGCAAATCGCCCTGCAAACTCCAGGCGTCAAACACACCGTCGCCATTTCGGGTCAATCGATTTTGCTGGGAGCCAACGCCTCGAATTTCGGCGCGCTCTACCTGATGCTCGACGATTTCGAGAACCGCACACGGGCGGAGATATCCGGAGAATCCATTGCCGCTACGCTCCAAGAACGCCTGGGGCGAGAGATTCCCGAAGCGATCGTCAACATTTTCGCTGCTCCCCCCGTCGAAGGATTGGGAACGGCGGGCGGCTTCAAGATCATCGTTCAGGACATTTCGGGTGACACGGACAAAGTCGTTTTCTCACGCCTGGAAAAAGAGACCAATGCAGTCGTCGACGCGGCCGCGGACGATCCTCACTTGCAAGGCGCCTTCACCAGTTTCCGGGCCAAGACGCCCTGGCTCGAGCTAATCATCGACCGCACTCAAGCCAAGGACCGCGGTGTATCGATCGACGACATTCGCACGACGCTGGAATCGACGATCGGGCCGTATTACATCAATGATTTCAACCGTTTTGGCCGTACCTGGCAGGTAAACGTTCAGGCATTGCACGCGTTTCGACAGACTATCGAGGACATCTATCAGCTGAAAGTGCGCAACAACATGGGCGACATGGTGCCGCTTGCGGACTTCGCCTCAGTGCGCTTCGTCGATGGGCCGGTGATGGTGATGCGTTACAATATGTACCCCTCCGCCGCCGTCCACGCCGATGCCGGCCCGGATACCAGTTCCGGCCAAGCCATCGACCATCTCTTCCAGGCCACGAAGCAATTGCCGCAGTCGATGCGCACCGAATGGACGGAACTTGCTTTTCTGCAATTGCGAACCGGCGATACCGCCATGTGGGTGTTCCTGCTGGCCGTGGTACTGGTATTCTTGGTGCTTGCGGCGCAGTACGAAAGCTGGTCCCTACCTTTGGCCGTCATCCTTGTTGTGCCCATGTGCTTGCTATGCGCTATCGCCGGCGTGGTGTTGGCTCGGATGGACATAAACATCTTCACGCAGATCGGCTTCCTCGTGTTGGTCGGTTTGGCATGCAAAAACGCGATCTTGATTGTCGAATTTGCCAAGGCGCAGCGCGAGGCAGGCATGGAGCGCAAGGAAGCGACGCTGGCCGCATGCCAACTGCGTCTTCGGCCCATCATCATGACTTCGTTCGCCTTTATCCTCGGTGTGGTGCCGTTGATGGTATCCGAGGGCGCCGGGGCGGAGATGCGGCGGACGCTGGGCACGGCGGTCTTCGCCGGCATGCTCGGCGTGACCTTGTTCGGCATTTTCCTGACGCCGGTGTTCTATTACGTCATCCAATGGCTCAAGGACCGCCGGCCGCCGTCCGTTCCCGTCATTGAAGATGATTGGCGAACGGTCGAGGAAGCAGCGACCCGGCATCACACGCCGGACTCATTTGAAGTCACCCTCGAAACAGCCACTCGGCGATCAAGCTAGAGTGCTTTTCGCGAACGTAGACCGTTTCGCGACGCTTCTGCGAAGCGTCGCGAAACGGGACACCATCTCGCGATCACATGGCCCGCGATTTGCATGGTAAATGGCCATGTCCCGCAGGCATTTTGGGACTTGACGTTGCTTCCAGAGGTGATTACTCTTTTTATTGGCAAATCGAGCCGGCCGCTGTCCTGTCTTGGCTCCCTCGTCCAGCCTCGCCATCGGTGATTTGCTCCTCCACCGTCGGGGTTCGCCAATCTTAAAACCCGATTTTCGGCCTTAAAACTCCAAAACCTCTTCACACCTCGAACCACGGAGGATGCCATGCGTGTATTCGGTCGAACGTTCAAAGCGGTCTATGCTCTATCTTTGGTCGCGTTGGTGCTGGTATTGTCCTGGCCGTCTTGGACACCTGCCCAGCGCGCGCTCATGGCCCCGACGGTGCCGTCAGCCCCACCAACGCCGGTCATGGGGGGATTCCAGCAGTCATTCATGCAAGCCCAGATGCAGCTCACACAGGCCGGCATGCCCTCAAGCATGGGCATGGGCGCCATGATGGGGATGAGCGGTATGGGTGGCGGCATGATGGGTATGGGCGGCGGCATGATGGGGATGGGTGGCGGCATGATGGGCATGGGGGGTGGCATGATGATGGGCGGCATGTCCATGATGGGCGGCATGTCCATGATGGGAATGGGCGGCATGAACATGATGGGCATGGGTGGCGGCATGATGATGGGCGGCATGTCCATGATGGGTATGAACGGCATGGGTGGCGGCATGAACATGATGGGTATGAACGGCATGGGTGGCGGCATGAACATGATGGGCGGCATGATGGGTTTCGCCGGCAAAGGCATGGGCGGTTTCAACGGCAAAAAGCCGCTCTGAAATCCGTTTCTGTCGGGCAAAAGCTGAGCCGCGGCCGTTACGGAGCTATGGGCAAGACCACTCCCTACCGATCGCGGATCTGAAAGCCTGAAAAAGTATGCGGGCTTGTTGACGCGCGCGCCGACAGAGGGTAGTGTGAAGGTAGAAGCCCTTTCCTAGATCATCATCTCAGAACCGTACAGGGAGGTTCTCTCATGTCGGTGCCTCACTGGTTTCAGCGTTTGCTGGAGTATCATAACGTACCCTATCACGAACACGTCCATCCGCCGGTTTACTCGGCCTCGCATCTGGCGCATGTTGAACACATCACAGGGCGGCGCGTGGCCAAGGTCGTCTTTCTGAACGCGCGGAACCACCCGGTGATGGTCGTTCTCCCGGCCGTGGCGCGTCTGGCTACGGAGCGCGTACAATCGGTGCTGGGCGAACCGGAGTTGCGTATGGCGACGGAGACGGAGATTGCCGGCTGGTTCAAAGGCTGCGAGCCCGGATGCGTTCCGCCGTTCCGGCTGCGGAGCGACCTGCGCATTCTCCTGGATCGAGAACTGGCGCACCTTGGCGAGATCGTACTGCCGGGCGGAGCGCCCGATGTCTCCATCTCCGTGCGTTTCCGCGATTGGTATCGCGCCGTGCGTCCGGGCGTGGGGCATTTCACGACGGGCTACGCACAAGCGCAGAAGTCCGCCGCGGAGGCGCCGATCCTTATCGTCGAAGATGAGGCAGAGACAAATCGATTATTGTGCCAGTTGCTCCAGCGCGAAGGCGTGAGCTGTCAGGGCGTCGAGGAGGGGCGAAAGGCCCTGTCGGCGGCGACGCAAACGCGGCCAGCGGCGATTCTGCTCGACCTGATGCTGCCCGATATGTCCGGATGGGAGTTGATGCAACAGCTGCGTCGCCAGGGATCGCTCAAGCGAATTCCGTGGATCGCGTTGACGGCCCTGGACGATGAGGCCTCGCGCCAGCGCGTGAATGAGCTGGGCGCTGATGGCTATTTGACCAAACCGCTCCAGCCTCAGGAACTGGTTGCCGAGGTTCGCGAGTTGTTGGCCGACGCGCGGGCGTGATATGTCAACCTGCAGCGCCAGCGAGGGTTGCCCTTGCTGGCGCTGCGGGCTGGCAAAAAAACTTATCCCTTGATGACGCCGATCGGCCGCAATCGCGCCACCTTCTTCGACAAGCCCGCCTGATCGACGACCTCGACGACATCATCAACGTTCTTGTACGCCTTGGATTGCTCCTCGGCGAGTCCTTTGCGGCTCTGCGCCCGCGCGATGATGCCGCGCGCCTCCAGTTCCTTATCGATCCGCCGGCCGGCCGCGTCCTTGACGGAGGCGGTGCGGCTCATGGCGCGGCCGGCGCCGTGACAGGTGGTGCCGAACGTCTTTTCCATGCTTCCCTCTTGGCCGACCAGCACCCAGCTGGCCCGGCCCATGTCGCCGGGAATGATGACCGGTTGACCGATGGAGCGATAAACGGCCGGGATTTCCGGATGCTGCGGCGGAAAAGCGCGCGTTGCTCCCTTACGATGCACCCACACCTTCTTGCGCTTGCCGTTAACGTTGTGTTCCTCGAACTTGGCAATGTTATGGCAGACATCGTAGATCAAGTTCATCTGTAATTCCTGCCACGAACGCCCGAAGACCGAGGCGAACACCTCGCGGGCTTGCTGCATGAGCAGCTGCCGATTACACCAAGCGAAATTCGCCGCCGCACGCATGGCACCGATGTAGTGCTTCCCTTCGGGGCTATCGATGGGAGCACAGGCGAGCTGACGATCGGGCAGGTCGATGCCGTACTTCGCTGGTGCATTGCGGAGCTTGGCCAAGGCATCATCGCACACTTGATAGCCCAGGCCGCGCGAACCGCTGTGGATCAGGACGCAGATCATGTCCTTTTCCAGTCCCATGACCCGCGCGGCCTCCTCGTCGAAAATGTGATCGACCACTTCCACTTCCAGGAAATGATTGCCGGAGCCGAGCGTACCGCACTGCTCGGCCCCGCGCTCCAAAGCGCGATCACTGACGTTATCGGGCTGGGCCTCGTCCAGCCGCCCGCGCGCCTCGGTATGCTCGATGTCGCCTTGTGTCGCCAGTCCGCGGCCGATCAAGTAGCGTGAACCTTCGGAAAGAAGGTTTCGCAGCTCCTTTTTGTCGAATTTATAGCGACCAGATCGTCCAACGCCGGTCGGGATGTTGCGGAAAAGATCGTCAACGAGCGTGCGTAAATGCGGCTTGACGTCGCGGTAAAATAGGTTCGAGCGAACCAAGCGTACCCCGCAGTTGATATCGTAGCCCACACCGCCAGGAGAAATTACACCCCCTTCATCCGGATCCGTCGCACACACGCCGCCGATGCAGAAACCGTAGCCCCAATGTATGTCCGGCATCGCCAGGCTGGCGTGCTGGATACCCGGTAGGAACGCAACGTTGGCAACCTGGTCGGGCGCCTGGTCCAGCTTGAGCTGAGCCAGCAAGCGCTCATTGGTGAAGATCAAACCATCGACGCGCATGCCTTGCTTGTAGCTTTTGGGAATGCGCCAGCAGCAGGCGTCCACCTGTTCCAGCGGCCCGCGAAAGATGTCCTTGCTCATGTCCGATTCTCCCGCCGAGTGTCCGAGGTCTCACCTTCCTGGATGCTATCAAGGCGGGCAAGAAGGTGGTAGACAACGGACACGGCGGAAGCCGAATCGGTTCGGGGACGGAAACGGCGCTCAGGCTGCCCGATTGTAGGGCGGAACAGGGGGAGGCGGCGAATCGTAGCGGTGATGCACCGTCTGATGGGGATAGGGGATTTCGATGCCCAACTCATCGAAGCGTTTCTTGATGCGGCGCAGCATCTCGCGCTTGACCGTCCATTGCTGGAGCGGCCGTGTTTTCAGGAAGAACTTGATAATCACCGAGGAATCCGAGAACTGATCGACGCCGAGCATTTCCGGATCATCGAGAATCAGCGAGCCGAACGCCTGATCGCGCCGCAGCTCCCGGCCAATTCCGAGCAACACTTCCATGACGCGATCGATGTCTTCCTTGTAGTCGATGCCGACGTCGAACAGCGCCCGCGACCAGCCGTGCGTTTGGTTGCTGACCGTGGTGATGGTGCCATGCGGGATGAAGTGGACGACGCCTTCGAGATCGCGCAGCACCGTGGTACGCAGCGAGATATGTTCAACCATGCCGGAAGTATCGCCGATTTTCACCACGTCGTTGATGCCGTATTGATCCTCAAGCAACACCATGAATCCGGAGAAGTAGTCCTTGATGAGGTTTTGAGCGCCGAAGGCGACGGCCAGGCCGACGACGGCGGCGCCGCCCATCAAGGGCACGATGGGGATGCCGACTTCGTCGAGCATCATCAAACTGCCGCCGCCAAGGATGAGCAACGAGAGCGAGCTGTTGAAAACGCCGACCAGTGTTTGCGCGCGGTTCTCACGGTCATGGCGCGTGCCGCGCTTGCTCGTGCCCTGAGACATGATTTGCACGACGCGGCGGCTGAATGCGCGCGACAGCCGATGAAACACGAATATGCCCAGGGCGATCAACAACAGGCGCGGCCCATGATGCAAGAGCCAATGCACGATGTTGCGCGGCCTGAAGGGATTCTGGAGGTACGCGATCCGCTCTTCGGCTGCCTCGGCGGCCTGCTTCTTGGCGTCGGCATCATGGAGAGCTCGAATCTGTGCCGCTTGTAGCCGACTCAATTCCGTCTGCAATTCGTGTAGATGATCGGTCGTCGAGCGGACTTCGTCGAGCGCTTTTTGAACGCTCCGCTGGGCGGCCGCCATGCGATCCGCGATGCCCTGTATTTCGGTAGCAGGCGCTTTTGCGGAGGTTTTTTGTTGCAGTTCGCTTTCCAGTTGCGATTTTGTTTGCTGTTCCCGGTCCGCCATGCGGCGAGCGGTGTCAAGAAGACTCTTGGTCGCCTTGATGTCTTCGCTCAAGGTTTCGATGCGTTCGCTTATGGACTGCGCCCTGTTCTCCGCTTTCTTGGCCGCATCTTCCTTGACCTTGGCTTCCTCGCGGGCGCGTTCGACTTCGCGGGAGACGTTGGCCGCCGGTTTCTCCGCGGGTGTCTTTGGCGAAGAACCCTCGGCGGAAGACGAGGGAGAAGCTGATGCGAGCGAAAAGCTCGAGGAGGGCACGGGCAAAAGCGAAGGCGTTGAAGGGCTAGATGACGAGTTCTTCTCCGTTGTCGTTGCCCGAGGCGCATCAGCGACTTTCGACGTTGAAGGCGCCAAGGACGGATCGGTCGTGGGCAGCGAAGCTCCAGAAGCGCGATCCAGCGCTCGCTCTGACTCTTGCAGTTGCCGCGTCGCGGCGGCGATGCTTTCCCGAAGAGTCTTGCGTTCTTGGATGGCCAGATTGAAGCGATCGCGCTCCTGCTGCCAGCGGCTTTCGATGTCCTTGAGTGCGGCTTCGCGCGCCGCGGCTTCCGCGGCCTTGCCGGCTGCCTTCAAATCCTGGATCGCTTGTTTAGCCATCTCGCGTTCGGTATCGAGTTGTTGAAAACTTTTTTCGACTGTGTTGTATTCGCTATTTGGATCGTTGAACTGCGCATTCAGCTTGGCCAGGTATTTGCGCTGTTCTTCGACGGAGCGTTCCAAGTGGGCGATACGCTCCGCTTGAGAGGCAGGGGGTTTGCCGTCATCCGCGGGAAGCGCCGGGCTGGGCTGTTCCGCTTCTGTGAACGGGCCTGTGGGAAAGGCGTCCGGATCGGCCAGCCACAAACCGGCGAGAGCAAGCACCATCACGCCGAGCGACCCCAGAATGATCTTCCGCGATGTCAAGCTTTGCCACATTGCCTCGGCCATGTGAATTCTCCTCACGAACATCAAACCTCTAGCAAGTAGCGCTTTGACGCAAGCGGCGGTACGATGGATCAATAGCGGAATTGCAAGCCGAGATTGAGTCCCTGCGCCCAGAAATCGGTGTTGTGAAAGGTGAAGTTCGGCCGTGCTGGTCCCGTTAGGTTGCCTTGCCCGACCAAGGCGGCCAACTGCGTGGGATTGACTCCGCGATCGATTTGGTCGCCGGCTCGGAAAACATTGCTCCAGTACAAGAACGTGTAGCCGAACGTCAAACGGATGTGGCGCGTAAGTGCGTAACCGAAGTTGATCCCGGCTTCCGGTACAACAGCAAAGTGATTCTGTCCATAGTAGCCTATATTCGACGGCAGCGCTAGCTGCCCCGAGCCGAGCATCCCGCTCTGTCCGAGGGACGTGTTATACATCGACCAGCCGTCAATGCCGGTGCGCTCGACCGATACGCCCAGGGCCACTTTGCCAAGCACATCAATGAAGAAACGTCCCCGGCTCCACATCACGTCGGCGCCGACCTGACCGCCATAAAATTGATTGCTGGTGTGGAAGTGGTCCGTGGTCGTCGACCAGACCGTGGGAGCCGAGTCGGTTTGCGGTAAGAAGGTGTCGTTTTCTTGAAGAGTCAGCGAATCGTGCAACGCAAGAAAGCGAAAACCTCCCAACAAATTGACCTGATAGGATGCGCCGCGGCAGAGCATGCCGCGCAGGTCGAGGTCGGCCCCCCAGAGGCGGGTCGAGAGGGCGGCGGCGATTTCGCCGGCTTGATGACCGGGGAAAGCCACGATAAAGGCGTCCTCGTGGCCGGAGTTAACGTTATAGAACGGGCGCGTCAACACCGGGATGCCGTCGGACGAATCGTCGAAGCTGGCCGACTGGCCGCCGAGGAAGAAGAACGTGGCGTCCATGCCGAACGTTTGGTCCGGCGAGAACCAGTAGCCTCCGCGGACCCGAATGCCGGAGCGCACGCGGCTATCGTAGTCGCCGCCAAACAGCACTTGCGTTCCCGGCTGGCCGAGCGCGCCGGGTACGGCATCGCTGGGCGAACCGCTGGTAACGAGGACAGGCAATCGGTCGCCCTTGGTCCACCACAGCAGATAATCGACGCCAACCCACCAGCGCGTCGAAAAGCCGTCCAGAGCGGCATCGGCGAAGACCGGCGGCGGGGGGGCGGCAGTCGGCGCCAAGGGCGGCGAGCCGGCAGGCGGCGGCTCAACAATGGGGCGCGGCTGCACGGGCAGCAACTGAGGCGGCGGCGCGGCCTCCGCATCTCCAGCGGGAGGGGCGGCTGAGCCGTTGTCCTCGGCAAGCGCTTGGCTTACGGCAATTAACCCAATCACCAGGGAAGCAAGACAAATGTGCTTCACGGCGATCCTCTCTGTCGATTCTCCCATTGTCCAAGACACCCTGGGACGCGGCACGCGGATGACGGGGCTTCATAGCCCGAACGACGAGAGATGTCGAGATCATTTTTTCTCAAGACGCCAACCTATCACTGCCACGCCAGCGCCTCCCGCAGCGACCAGCACAAGCAGCAATACGCAACGCGCCGCCAGTTCATTGGTGACACCGTAGTGCATCTGCGTGAAAATGTCGGTGGCGTAGCTGGGCATGCCTGGGGTAGCAACGAGCTTGCCGGCGCTGACTTCGCCCAACGACAACACGGCTACGGCAAGCGCCGCGCGAGCGAAAACAGACGACAAAATCGGCCAAACGATATGGCGCAGCTCCTGAATCGGAGTGGCGCAATCCACACGCGCGGCGTCCGTTAACTCGGCAGGCATCAATCGGGCTGCCGGCCACAGCACTGCCACGGCGCACGGGAAAAAACGGATGGCATCGATCCACAAAAGCGGCAACGGCGAAGGTCCGTGATAGAGCGCCTGCGCCAACCAGCGCGATTCGGTGAGAGACAAGAGACGGTCGATGATCGTTTTCAGTCCGAGTCCGATAAGCGGGCCAGGCATGGCCCACGCCGCCGCCATCAGTACCAGAAGGCCGCTACGAAACCCGCGTGATTCGCGCGCCGCCCAGCATGCAAGGAGAGCGAGCGCGGCGACCAGCAAACCGGCTACACCCGCCAGCAGCAGGCTGTCGCGCAGCATCAGTCCATCGGGCGGGCGGATGGCTTGGCGCAGATAAAGAAACATCGTCTCGGCCGACCAGTGCGGCGGCGTTCCCACCCGTCCCGCCCGCCAGAAGAGGCTTGCCAACGGAACTGCCAACAGCGTTCCGGCGAGGCCCCCCACGAGGAGAGCGAAGGGCCATCGCCAAAGCCCTAGGCGGAACGGCAACAGCGGCGTCAGCAATGTAGCGCGCGGCGGCAGCCGGCGCTCCCAGCGGCGGGCGACGACTCCGACCATCACGATGGCTAGCAGCACAAAAGGCAGCGTGGAGGCCGAAGCCCGCGCGACGCCTTCCTCCAGTTCAGGTCCACCGACAATCTGCGTGTAGACCTCCTCGGCGAAGGTGCGGACCTGCATCACGTCTGTGACGCTGATCTCCGTGGCCGTCTGCAAGCTCACCCACAATGCCGCCGCCCCGATTGCCGCCCCGGCCCGCGGCAGGGTGACGCGGAGCAGCACCAGCCACGTCGGCATCAGCATCCGCGCATCCTCTTCCAGCTCGCGTTCCACCCAGGACAATCCTTGCCCCGCGAGAAGAATTACCCACGGCAACGCCGCCACGGAATGAATCCAAATCGCCGAGCCGATGCCCTGCCCCCACGGAGTCCATTGTGCAATGACCGGCGAGACACGGGTCCCACCCTGCGCAGTGTCAGACCATCCCGGCAGCGGCAGCCAACCGCCGGAGCCGAGCATTGCTTGCCAGCCTGATGTGAACAATGGCAGCGGAACGAATAGCGTCAGCAACGTTACTAATCGCCAGAGATGCCGGCCCGGAAGATCAGTGCGATAGAGCAGCACGGCAGCGGCGACGCCCAACGGCATGGACACGGCCAGCGTGCCCAAAAGGAGAAGGCATGTGTTGCGAGCCAGCGTAAGCCAGCGCGGCGCTTCCGCCCAACTGAGCCATGCCGAAGGATCGCCGGCCAGCAATCCCAAGGGTGCGGCCAGTGGAACGGCAAGGAACCCTAGCAGAAGCGCCGCCAATGTCAGACGCCAGCGGATCATTGCTCAGGCGGCGCGGGGGGCTGCCCACCCGGGATGGGGAGAATGGCGATGGTTTCGCCGATAATCTCGTAGGCGCACTGAATGGAAGCGAGCATGTCTCTGAGGACATCGCCCAGCTTCTTCTCCTTAATCTCCGGCACCTTCACGATCATTCGTGCCGGCGATTCGCGGCCTGCCTGTTGAAACGCCGCTTCCTCGATCTGGAATCGCAACCATGGAAAGCGCTTGGTCCAGCGATCCAGCATCTCGTCCAGCGGCAATTCTGGCGTGCCAACGTCGGTGACACGTTGCTCCAAGCGCTGGCGGAGAGGATTCTCGCTGTCTTCCTCCCGCTTATGATGACGGATGGCTCGTGGATAATCGCGATCGTGCAAACAAACAATGAGGCCGTTGTTGGCAGCGAGATAAATGCGATCCGTTACGTCGTTGCTGATGGGAAAAACAAAATCGCGGCTGTCGAAGCCGCTCAGAGCGACGCCGCGGCGGCGCTCCAGGACGAGAAAATGGCCGCTGGCATCGAGGGCATACACATATTTGGGATTGGCAGCCAGGAAATAATCGGCGGCCGCGTTGCTCTCGGCGAGTCCCTCGCGGGTGGGGATACGCCATTTCGGTTCCCCAGTGGTCCGATCTAGTCGCGTCATCCCTAGCTTGCCGGCGACGATATAAACATCCTCGTCGGTGACGGCGGGCCGCCGGCTGATCGGTACGCCGGCAGTATGACGCCAGCGCAGCCGACCACCGCCTGTCTCCAGAGCGTATAAACTGGCGTCTTCGCCGCCGACGTAGGCTATGCCGTCGAAGTACCCGGCCGGCACGCGGATGGGCGATTCCGTCGAGAAGCGATAGACCATTGGACTCGGCTGGCCGCTCGTCAACAGTTTGGACAAACCCAGCACAAACCCGTTGGGCGTGGGGGCCAGCAGGCGGTCTCGCGTGATCAAGATGGGAAGCTCCAGCCGCAAACTGGCGACCTCCGTCCACACGCGCGTTGGTTGGGGGCCGCCCTCCTCGCCGGTCGTGGTGGCTTCCCGCACGGAAGGCGTGAGATGGCTGACGGTGGTGCTCGAGCCCCGGCCTTCGCGCAGGGCAGGGACCGTCTTGCGGACCGCAACTCCAGCGGCCAATAAGTCGGGACGGGGCAGCAGGTAAGCCGAGAGCCGGCCCGTTGGCGTGGCGATGAAAATCATGTTTTCATCGGCCACCGGCGGCGCGGCCACGCCTTCGGACAGACGAAAATACCAATTCACCGCCCCGGTCAACCGATCCAGCGCATAGAGGTGAACATTATTTACCACGTAGACTTCGCGGCTGTTGAAGGCAAGGGCATGCTCAGCCACGTAGGGCTTGCCGACACGCTGTCGCCACGCGGCCGCGCCCGTCTCGGCGTCGAGGAGCGTTACAAGTCCGCTCCGCGTTTGCACAAACAGGTTGCGGCCGGCCAATTGCACCGTGGCCAATCCGTCGTGCCGGCCATCCATCGGCACGTAGGTGCGGTAGCTCATTTTCAAGTTGAGCCGATCCAGCAGTTCGCGCGGCGGCGGCACCGGCTGGCTGAATAACTTCGCGCGCACCGGTAGTTGCGCCTCCAACCCCGACATCGAGACGACTAAGATGAGTGTTGCTGCCGACAAGGTGAGTGCCAGTCGCTTCATGTTCGCATCCTATGACAAGGCAGCTGAACGGAGCATAATCCCTCAATATTGTAATTTACCACACCCCGGCTGCCTTGGTGGCAAGGTGACAAGGTGACAGGGTGACAAGGAGACAAGACAAACGGAAGAATCGTTACCATTCACCTTGTCTCCTTGTCACCTTGTCACCCCGTCACTTTTTGCCGGCGCGACGCTTAGCAGCGAAGAAACTGCTCAGAAGGGCTGCGCAGCGGTCGGCCAAAACGCCGCCGATGACCTGGGAGCGATGATTTAAGCGCGTATCGTTGGTGATCTGATAGAGGGTGTGGCACGCGCCGGCCTTGGCATCTGTACAGCCGTAAACGACGAGTGGCAGCCGCGCCTGAACGATGGCGCCGGCGCACATGGGACAAGGCTCCAGGGTGACGTAAAGAGCGCAATCTTCCAGACGCCACGAGCGCAGGGCGTTGGCCGCCTGCGTGATGGCAATCATTTCGGCGTGGGCCGTCGGGTCGTGCAGTTGCTCGCGTTGGTTGTGAGCCTGAGCAATGACGCCGTGCTGATAGGAGACGATGACCGCGCCGATGGGGACCTCATCTTCGGCATTCGCTCGTCCCGCCTCGGCCAGCGCCATCTCCATGTGGTGGACGTGAAAAGGATGACGCGGATCGGTCAGCGTCAGTTCCAGCGGCGAAAAATCCACATTACCACTCCCAGAATCCCGTTGGTTCGGCTAATACCGCTTCCCCGTGAGGAGACGGTGTTCCGCATTCGCGACCGCGATGGCGAGGTCTCTCGCCCTTTGAACGCCCCAGAGACGTTGGTCCTGTATCCAGAGACATGGCAGGCCCTCCGAGGATGCTTTCGAAAGCCAGTCCTTATCGGCGTCGAGTTTCGCATCGGTCTCTGGAGACTGCACGCAGGCCCGAAACTGCTCCCGAGACAGCCCCAACGAGACGGCATACCTTTCGCAGGCGGCCGGCCGCAGATCGGTTTCCTCGAAGAGTTTATCGGCCATCTCGTCGCCCTTGTTCTGCTCTTGGGCGCACAGGTAAGCGCGAGCAGCGTCCTTCGCTTGCGGATGCTTCTCCATCGGAGCCACAATGACTGTGAGATGGATGTTGTCGCCCTGTTCCTTGAGGAATTCGCTCAAAATAAGGTGCATTCTACGACAATGAGGACACTGGAAGTCCGTTATTTCGACGATGTTGACCTTACCGGGCACCCAGTACGATCTAATTTCGGGGGGCATCGCCGTATTGACGTAGTCCGGCTTCGTGTTGCCGATCATACCGAGTGCCGCCCCCAGCCCGAGGGAGATCAGCAAGACGGCCGACCATCCGAACAGAGCACGGCGGGATACCATCGCGGATGTCTCGGGACGCCAACCGATTGAGGCAAGCCCAATGATGACCGCACAGCTATCGACAACCATGCAGTACGGACAGATACGAAACAGCACGAAAACCTGGATCATGATGAGCATCGCACCGACGACCGCGGCGAGCGGCGCCAGGATGCGAAGCAGCAGTGCGCTCCAGGGCCGAGCCGAGAACGAACAAGCGAAGATCGCGGCGAAACCGAGCAACCCGAACACCGGCAGCGGCACCCCTGCAACGTTGCTGAAAGGCGACGACAAAACGTCATCACAATCGAATTCGTAACTGCAAACAAGGGAGCCTGCACGCAAATACGTTGACCACGCAAGCGCGACACAACAGGCCAGGGCGGCCAAAGAAGAAATACGGATGATGAACAAGCGGTGCAGGATCCCCATGAACAAAACCTCGTGAACCGATGCGGTTGCCTCGCGGAGTCCGAAATGCCGGCGACCGGGGCTTCGGCCGCGGTTTCGATAAACGGCTCAAACGCAGATCAAACTCGATGATTCCAGTGTACCGAAGCGCGTCCGGAGCATCAATCGCATGGGGAGCGAATCGGAGGACAATGCTGAAGACAAGAAGTGCATGGGCAAGGTAGAATATGGAGATACGTCCGCTCGATCCCCTACACAACCGTGTCGTTGCAACGGGAATTGTGTTAAATCCTTGAGAGACCTTTTTTGGATTCTGCCAATACGGCTTTCAGCGTCCGGACATCGATCCCGAGGAGCGCGGCCGCTTCCTGGTCGGTGGCGGCGCGGGCGCGCACCTGAATGAATAAGCGACGTTTGATTCGCAGGAATAGCGGTTGTTTTTTCAGGTCGGCGTTGTCGGCACAAGCCGCCTTCACCTCCTCCGCGGCGGCCGCGAGCATTTCGCACGCCTCCTCGAGAAGGTCACGAGGAGGCTGCGGCGAGCCTTTGTCCACTTTTGACTGGACCCGCTGAGCAGGGTGGTACTCTTTGCGGATTAGATAGCTCCTCACGCATTGCTCCAGTTCGCGGAAATTGCCCGGCCAGTCGTATCCCCGCAGGTGTTGCTCGATCCAGACCACTACTTTCGGGGCAAACTCGACCGCTCTATCCTCGCCCACCACGTTTCGGCAAACGAACTCCACGAAAAGTTGGAGGTCCGAAGGGCGGTCGTTGAGTTGTTCTCGGAGTGACGGCGTCCGGATTCTGTCGGCGCAGAGTCGGTAATAAAAATCTGGTCGGAATCGGCGGGCCTCCATCTCGGCATCCAAATCGCGGTTGGTCGCCGCGAGGATTTTGCCCAGGAACTCCTTGTCCTTGTTCGCCCCCACACGCTGGAACCGGCGCGTCTGCAACAAGCGGAGCAATTTGACTTGAATCTCTCCCGTCAATTCACCGATTTCGTCAAGAAACAGCGCTCCATGTTCAGGGCATTCCTCAAGTCTGCCGATCCGGTCGCTGACCGCGCCGGTAAAGGCTCCCTTGACATGGCCAAACACCTCCGACTCGATGAGCTGAGGCAACAAGGCTGACAAGTTTACTGGCTTGAACGCCTCGAGGAAGTCGATTTTGACGGTCTTCTTTTCCGCATTCAGAAAGTCGATTTCGAAAGCCTTCTTCTCCGCATTGAATGGGATGTACAACGACCGGCCAATGGCCTCGGCGACCCGTTCCTTACCAGTACCCGACGGCCCGGTAATGAGCGTTGGGATGTCTTTCATCCGTTGGTAGAATGCTCGCATCAAACCCAACAGGTCGTGCGTGACAATCGACTCCCAGACGGTCTTGCGGAGTTGTGCGATGGGCTTGGAAAAGCCAATGAAGTTGAAGAAGATGTGGTAGAACGCCCTGCGGAATAGGAAAAAACAGGCAAAAACGTGCTCTGGTTTGTACTCCGGCTGAAAGGATCGATGCTTGAACTGGAACAGATTCTGGAAGCTGGAGTGAAAGCCGTCCCACATCCTTTCTATCACACGCTGCCTCTCTCTCTCCTGGGAGGGCGGGGCATCGCTGGACCTTTGACCATGGGTCCGCACTGCGGCGTCGATGAATTGGTCCATCCTCTGACCATAATCGCAGTAGAGACGGTAGATCGCCAAAAGCTCGTACCTGGCCAATTCTTCAGCGGTTGCGGATACTCCATCTTGCAGCCGTTTCTGTATTAGCACTCCCATCTTGGTGATCTTGTGATGCAGTTCCTCGGAATAAACGGAGTGCGGGCCCCACAGTTCAGCGCCAAGAGAGTAGGCGATCACTTCGTCAACGTTTCGAATGCGAAGACCCAGGAGATCTCGCCCTTTCTTGCTCCAATTCGGATCGAAAGGATTGGTAGTCACCAGTTCCAGCGCCTTCTTGGTAAACGACCACTCGCTCTGCCGGAAAAGTGCCATTGGCTGTTCCTCCGATGCACAAAAAATGACGATCTGCCTACAAAAAATGTCTCAGAGACGACAAAAAATGTTGTAGTGACAATTGAGCAGAAAGCTATGTCATTACCGAAAAATGGGCGCAAATCCTTGGCAATTAAACGCTTGAGCGAAGGCAAATTGTTCTGGCACAGCAATTGCTACCTCCCACCCCGCTCGGGTGAGAAGGCAAGAGTAAGTCCTTCCAGTAGATATGTGAGGAGGCTACCGTTGAAATCTTCGGGCTACATCGCAGTTTTGGTCAGTATCGGCGAATCGACGGAAAGCTATTTTCTATAGGCCAGAATACGGTTCGCACTCATTTTTCTCTTTGAAGTGGAAGAGAGTAGGGACCGCGCCCGGAAGCAAGTAGCCCGAACTCTGTGTAACCGAAGTGGAGGAAAGCATGCAGACCTACTGTGAGCGTTGCGGACCTGGATTGTTCGACGAGCCGCTCAACGCGATTTCCAACGTCGTATTTCTCATCGCTGCCTTCGCCGTGTGGTATCTGGGCAGAGATCGCGGCGTGCTCTCCCCCGGGATATGGGTGCTGATCGGTCTCTCAATCTGTGTGGGCATCGGGAGCGCGTTGTGGCATACGTTCGCCTCGCGCTGGGCGTTGTACCTCGACGTGGTGCCGATTCTTCTATTCCAGCTTTGTTTCCTCTGGCTTTACGGTCGCCGCATCGTCGGGCTGAAACAAGTCATTCTTGTGCTCCTGTTGTTGGCGTATGTAAGCGCGAACCTATGGCTGAGACAATACCGGACGTGGCTAAATGGAGTGCTGTTTTACGCTCCTACCCTTGGATTTTCCTTGTCCATCGGAGTGTACCATTACGTCCATGCTCTGCGTGAACGTTACCTCTTGCTAGTGTCCGCGTTCGTTTTTTGTATCGCTTTGATTTGTCGAACGATCGACCTGTTGGTCTGTCGCCAGCTGCCGATCGGGACACATTTTCTCTGGCACGTGCTGAATGGCGTCGTGGTCTACTGCGCCATGCGGGCTTTGATCTTCGCTATTCGCGGTGATCGCGCTTGGGTTTCGCGCTCGGCTGCCCCCTGAGTGACTATCGGAACCGGGCGCCCCGTAAGCTCGGATGTTCACCGAACCCCTGGTTGACGCCGGAGGTGGTCCTGCCGGCTCGTCCGGCGTCCGTACTTCGCCTTGGAGATTTATCCCATGACAATCCAACAAGAAACTCGAAACACGGACTTGGTCCAACTGACCGCACTGTACGAGAGCGGCGATTACACGGAGGCGTTGCAAATGTTTCACGCCAAGGGCTTGCAGGGCCTCTTGGATGAGCAACCCGCCGTGCCTGGCAATGCGAGCATCGCGTTGCTCGTCGCCAATCTTCACCGTGACTTGGCCCGATATTCCACGGCCGAGGAATACTACGAAAAAGCACTGGCCGGCCTCGCTCGTACTCTGGGTTCGCGGCATTCCGGCTATGCACACGGCCTGGTTGAACTGGCCACCCTATACCAGCTTAGAGGCGAATATAAAAAGGCCGGCCAGTTATTCGACAAAGCCCGCACCATCCTCGAGCAGGCGGTCGAGCCTGATCCGGTCGCGCATTCCCGCAACCTACAGGCGCTGGCCGGATTGCTCGACATCCTTGGCCGTCGCCGCGAAGCCAAAGAGTGTCTGACGCGGGCCCGCGCCTTGATCGAGTCCGCTAACACGCCTCCCGTAGAGATGGCCGCCCTCATGCTCAAGGAAGCTTGGGTGCTATGCCTTGTGGACGGCGTACTCTTCGCCGTCAATCGCGCTCGTCAGGCGCTGGGGATCTATCGCGAACACAAGGGTGAGCGCCACCCCGCTACTCTCCAAGCCAACTACCAGCTCGGCCGTCTCTTGATTTCCCTCTGGGACCTTGAGGAGGCCAACCGCCTCTTGGAGGCTTCCGCGACGATACGCCGCGAAAGGCTCGGCGAAGAACATCCGCTCCACGCTGCTGCTCTCGAAGCGCTGGCGCTGCTGCGCCTGGCCCAAGGCGAACCAGACGAGGCAGAGAACTTGGCACGGCGATCGCTCACCTTGACGATCGCTACCCTAGGGGAGCGTCATCTGGACGTTGCCGCACGGCACAGGACACTCGGGTACATCCTCGAATCCACCCATCACCTCACTGATGCCGCGGAGAGCTATGAGCAGGCCCTAACGATCGTGCGCGAAGCGGAGATGATAGGGGACGAGCACCCGCAAGCCGCCGAGATTCGGCTGGAATTGGCGGAGATTCATGCCGCGATGGGCGAAAATCGTGAGGCGGTCGAGCAGATTCGCACCACGCTCGACATGATCGATCGCCATCCCGAGGACGTACGCTACGAACAGTCCAAAGTCTGCCTATCGCTGGCAAAGCTGCTGGCGGAGGGAGGCGGTCTCGACGAAGCGGTCGCCCTCGCCCGGCGAGCTGCGTCCTTGGACGAGACAATCAACGATCCGATTTTGTACGGACAGGCGCCCCTGCTGGAAGCGCGGCTCCGAGCAGAACAAGGCGGCGTCGCGGAAGCGGAAAGCCTCATCGCCCGTGTGGAAAAAGCCCTGCCGGACCTGCCTGCCCTTCACCCTTTGCGAATGGAGGCGGCCATGAGCCGTGCTGCCGTGGCGCGGCTCGCGGGCGATCCGGGACGCGCCGTTCGCTTGGCCCGCGACCTGGCCAATCACGCCGAGAAAAGCCGCGGGGAGCGCTCTGCCTGTCTTGTCGCGGCGCTTGGCTTTTTGGCGGAACAATTGCATTTCTCTGGAGAATTTGTCGAGTCGGAAAGGCTCTACGAACGCGTCCTTGACATCCAGCGCCGCCGGTGCGGGCCGGATCACGCTGACCTGGCCACAATCCTCCGCAGCTTGGCCCAGCTTCACTTGTCGCGCGGCAATCCCGCCGCGGCCGAAGTGCGCTTCGGTCAGGCTCTGGACATCCGCCGCAGCGTCCTGGGAGACAGCCATCCCGAGACGGCAGAAATCTGGAACGATCTGGCCTGGCTACTGTACCAGGCGGGAAACCTGATCCACGCGGAAACTCTATTCCGCAACGCCTTGGAAGTGCGCCGGCGCTGCTTCGGCCCCGGCCATTCCGATACGCTCTCCAGCCAGCATGGCCTCGCTCTGACGGCGTTAGCCCGGGGGGCGCCAGCCAAAGCTGCCGAGTTGTTGGAAGAGAGCCTGGCTCTCCTGGGGGACGATCATCCACAAAAACTGTCCCTGATGCACACTCTGGCACGGGTCTGCCATGCACAAGGCAATCGGGCACGGGCCTTGACGCTGATTCGCGACATCCTGCGCGTTCAAGAGAGAATATTCGGCGCTCAACATGAGTTTTTGGTCCCCGTATTGGGGGACCTGATTCAATTGTATACCGGCCTGGGTGACTACCTGGCAGCGCGCGAGATGCTCGAACGCATTCGTTCCATCCGCTCTCACGCGCCATCTCCCGACCCACTCGCTCCGGCCTTCGAACTGGTCTGTTTGTCCGATTCGCATCGGCACCTCAACGATTCGGTGAAGGCTGCCAATCTGGCCCGGCAGGCCTTGGCCCTGGCTCGGCGCCATCTGATGGGACAGGATTCGAAGCTGGTTGGATACCTGGTACATTTCGGGCGCACCTGCCAGGCGCGACGGGCTTTCCGAGCTGCCCGATGTTATTTTCACGAGGCGCTGCGAATCGTGCGCAAAACGGGGGGTGATCGGCACCCTCTTATCGCCAGCCTGTTGATGGACTTGGCGAGCCTGGAAATCGCTCGTGGGAAGCCGCGCCGGGCAACTCCCCTGCACAGGCAAGCTGCCGATTTGCTGCAAAATGTCCACGGCGAAGACCATCCCGACCACGCCGCTGCACGCCGCACGCTGGGCCAACATCTGCAAACACTCGGCGATCATGCTGGGGCCGAAGAGGCACTTCGCGGCCATTTGAACATTGTTCGCCGCGGCTGCGGTTCAGAGCATCCCGCCGTGGCGGTGGCCTACCAGGCTTTGTCGGCGCTACAAAAGACGCACGGCGATCTCTCCGGCGCGACCGCATCGTGTCGCCAAGCGTTGGACATCGTTCGCCTGTCCGAAAACCCATACGACGCCCTGCACGCCAACTTGCTGCACGACATGGCCGTGCTGTGTCGGCTACAGGGACGGTCAGAGGAAGCGGCGAAGCTGCTGGCTTCCGTCCTGGAGATTGATCGCACTTCAATCGGCGAGGATGGCATTGGGCATCTTAACTCGTTGCATGAGCTGGCACTGATCGAGGCGGCCCGCGGAGAGGACCGCAACGCCTTCCAGCATTGGCAACGAGCGCTCGTCTTCCAAGATCGGCAAACGGCTGTCTTCGCCTATTTGTCTGCCAGTTCGGCGCGCGACGCCTTGTTGACCACGCCCTGGCGCCTAATCGAGTTTCTTCTCACCCTGTCGCCTCGGCTGCCCGATGCGGCGGAGGCAGTTCTGGCGAGCGTCCTGCGCTGGAAGAGGATATGCCCTGCTGATTTGCTCCCTGGAGATCGCGGCGTCATGCGTCACCGTTATCCCGCCCATGCTGGGGAGTTGGACCGGCTATTTGATTTGAGCGTGCAAATCGCCAACCGGCTGATCCAGGGCGCTGGACCAGAGGGTTTGCTGATGCACCACGACCTGCTCCGTCACTGGGAGGAGGAACGGCAAGGGCTGGAGGAGAGGCTGGCGGGAGTTGTGCCGGTACTGGCGAAGCTACGTGCGCTGCGGGACGCCGATCTCCCCAGCCTGCGGCGGGCGCTGCCGGAGGACGCCACGTTCGTCGAGCTAGTCCGCTTTCGGCCGCGTGACTTCGCCGAGGTGTGCGCGGGCCGCGAAGGCTCGCTGCCGTCGCGCTATCTCGGTTTCGTGCTCCAGGCCGGCGAAAAGGGAGTGAGGATGTGCGACCTGGGGCCGGCCGCGGATTTAGAGGGTCGCGGCGGGGCGGAGGCGCTGCGCGTTGCATTGGCACCCTTCCTGGGCGGTCGCCGGCAATTGCTCGTGGCCACCGATGGGCGCGTCGGTCGCGCCGCCTGTTATCGGCTAGGCGGTGCCCAAGCGTTGGTGCGCACCCTCGCCTCGGGCCGAGAGCTTATTTCGCCGCTTCTGTCGCGACGGGGGAGGTGGTTTGTCCGGCTCCGCGGCTGGCTGGTAGGTTAAATCGTTCCACGTTTTTCCCACGGGGAGAAAATCATTCCGTCCGGCCCTGGCCGCGGATAGAATGGCACCTAATTGGTTGAGCGATCTTGTGGCGATGATTCCTTATGTCCTTTTGGGGAGCCATCCATGCACGCAACTTCGATCCTTTTGGCCGCACTCGCGGTTTCCGCCTTTGCCGCGGCGCCAGCGGAGCGAAAAGCACCGTCCGGCAAACCCATCCCTTCCTTCAAGCTGCGTGATTATCGCGGCGCCTGGCACTCGTTGGACGACTGCAAGGACAAGAAGTTCGTGGTCGTTGCTTTCCTCGGCACCGAGTGCCCGTTGGCCAATCGCTATGCCGGGCGCTTGACCGAACTGGCCAAGGAATTTGAGCCGAAAGGCGTGGCCTTCCTCGGCATCATCTCCAATCAGCAAGATTCAATCAGCAAAATCGCGGACCTGGTCAAGGAACAAAAAGTGACATTTCCTCTCTTGAAAGACGTTGGCAACACGGTCGCCGATCGGTTCGAGGCGAGCCGCACGCCGGAAGTCTTCGTGCTCGATGGCAAGCGGATCGTCCGCTATCGCGGCCGAATCGACGATCAATTTGGGATCGGATACGCGCGTCCCAAGCCGACGCGCCGCGATCTGGCGGCGGCGTTGGAAGAACTGCTGGAGGGCAAAGCGGTCAGCCAGCCGGTCACCGAAGTCGAGGGATGCCGGATTGGCCGAGTGAAACGCCCGTCCTCCGAGACGACTGTCACGTACACCAAGCACATTGCACCGTTGTTGCGGAAACATTGCGTCACTTGTCATCACACCGGGTCGCTGGCGCCATTCGCGCTCACTTCGTATGGCGATGCGGCCGGCTGGTCGGAAACCATTCAAGAAGTGATCGAGGACCAGCGCATGCCGCCCTGGCACGCCAATCCGAAATACGGGCACTTCGCCAACGATAATCGACTCGCGGAGGAGGAAAAACAGCTCGTCTATCAATGGGTGAAGAACGGGGCGCCGGAGGGCGATCCCAAGGATTTACCGCCGGCGCCGCCGCTGGTGGAGGGTTGGCGGATCAAGCCGGATCTCGTCGTCGTCATGCCCAAGCCGTTCACGGTGCCGGCCGAGGGAACGGTACCCTATCAGTATTTCACGGTCGATCCCGGCTTCAAGGAAGACAAATGGGTCCGCGCTTCGGAAGCGTGGCCGGGCAACCGGGCGGTGGTTCATCATCTCGTCGTCGTCGTCGAGCGTCCCGGCACGAAGCCGATTGGGCCGCAAAACTTTCCCATCGATTTCCTGGCCGGCGGTGCGCCCGGCTCGCCTCCGATGATCTTGCCCGACGGCGAGGCCAAGTTCGTCCCCGCCGGCTCCAAGCTCGTTTTTCAGGTCCACTACACGCCCAACGGCACGGCGCAGACCGACCAAAGCCGCGTCGGCCTTGTCTTCGCCGATCCCAAGGCGGTGCGAAAGGAGATTCGCTCGGAGGCGGCGATCAATTTCCGCTTCCGTATTCCGCCCGGTTCGGCCAACCATAGGGTTGAAGCCGACTATCGATTTGGTCAGGATGCCATTCTCTACTCGATGTTCCCGCACATGCACCTGCGCGGCAAATCGTTCCGTTTTGAAGCCATCTATCCCGACAAGAAGCGAGAAATCCTGCTCGATGTGCCGCGCTACAGTTTCGATTGGCAGAACGAGTACGTCCTGGCCGAGCCGAAGCGCATGCCGGAGGGGACGATTCTGCATTGCACAGCGATTTTTGACAATTCGGCTCGCAATCGGTCTAATCCCGATCCGAACGCGGCCGTCACCTTCGGCGATCAGACGTGGGAAGAGATGATGGTGGGATACTTCGACATGGCCCTGGACGATCAGGATTTGCGTCAGGGTGCGCCACGGATCCAGCCGAAGGGAGGCGGACAATATGAGGTCGTTTTCCGCTACCAAGCGCCGGCGGGTACGAAGGCGGTGTACCTGGCTGGTAGCTTCAACGATTGGAAGCCGACCGGCCACAAGATGGACGGCCCGGATGCGAAGGGTGCGTTCAACACGCGGCTCGTGTTGAAGGCGGGCAACTATGAATACAAGTATGTCGTGGAGGGCAAAGTGTGGAAATCGGACCCCGGCAATCGTCGGCAGGTTGGGTTTTACAATAACAGCGTGTTGATGGTGGGCGAACGCCGGTGAGGGCAGTGACTAACCGAATGCACTCAATGGCAACGTGCATTCGTGCAGAATGAATTCCATACTCGCACTCAACGGAGCGTTATAGACCGCCATGATTTGGATCGTTTTCCTTGGCTTCTTGAGCCTGCTTTTGCTTGCGGGAGGAGTCGCGCTGGGGTTGTATGGCTGGCACAATTCGAGGAGGGCATCCCAGCTCGAGTGCCCACTGAGCCGCATCGGCAAGTTGAAACCGGGCTTCCGAAAAATTCGCGGCACGGTTGCGGCGGTCGGCACGCCTTTGAACAGCCCCGTGAGCAATAAAGCATGCGTCTATTACCGACTGCGCGTCTACGAGGACAAGAAGACGTACAAGGAAAAACCTACGTTGCCTGCAGGTGTTTTCACGGCCTTCTTCCTGTTCGGCGCTCTGGGTGCCCTCCTTTACCGAACCTACGAGGTGGGTGCCGATGACACACGAGCCGAGCATTCTCGACGGTCTCTTCTTGATGAGGAGTCCGATGTTTTGTCGCTTGTCGAAGACGATACAGGCGGCGTGGAAGTGGACCTCCGCCGCGCCACTATCCTCAGCAAAGAGAAGGCTCGAATTGTCACCGATATCAATCATCCGCCTCCTTCCCATCTCGAAGAGCTGTTGCGCGAGGAGTATGATATCGATACGGTGGACCGTCGGGGCGGTTTCAAGACGCTGCATTTCATCGAGGATGTTCTTCTTGTCGGGGCCAAGGTCATAGTTGTCGGCCCCGTCGAGCAGTTGAAATCCGGAGACCTCCGCTTCGAGAAGGGCGACGCCCCCTTTCTCGTTTGTGAGCGCAATATGAGTAAGGAAATAAAGGCGGCACGCAGCGGGGCGCTTGGCTGTATCATCGGTTCGGCCAGCTCCTTGGCAGTGGGGCTGTGCTGCCTTCTTGGATTCATCTTCCTTGTGGCGAGTGCGTTGCGCGCCCACTAACGGATTGCGCCAGGAAAAGAAGACTATGAAAATCCGCTATTCCCTCCTGACTTTGTTTTGTCTTTCGGCCGCGACAAGTCTTGCGGCCGATTGGCCACAATTTCTCGGTCCAGATCGCAACAGCACCTCAAAGGAAACAGGCTTGCTGCAAAGCTGGGGTGAGAAGGGACCGGCGGTCCTGTGGCAAAAAGAAATCGGGGAGGGGTTTAGCGCTCCGGTGGTTGTCGGCGAACGCCTCATCCCGTTTCATCGCATCGGTAATGAGGAGATTGTCGAGTGTCTCGATGCCGCCAGCGGCAAAGAGCTGTGGAAACACCGTGAGGCGACGAATTTCAGCGATCCCTTGGGCAAAGGCGATGGACCCCGCTCGACGCCGCTGATCGCCGGCGGGAACGTCTACACGCTCAGCCCCGGCGGCCGCTTGTTGTGTCTGAAAATGGCCAACGGTGAAAAAGTCTGGGAGCGGGAGCTACTGAAAGATTACAACGTGCCGCCGAGCTATTTCGGAGTTGGCACGTCGCCAATTCTTGAAGGGAACCGCTTGCTCGTCAACGTCGGCGCCCGTGGGGCCGGTATTGTTGCTTTCGACAAGGACAGCGGCAAGGAAGTGTGGAAAGCGACGGACGACGGCGCCAGCTATTCCTCGCCGGTCGCTGCCGAGATCGACGGCGTGCGCCACGTCATTTTTTTCACGCGTCAGGGCATCGTCTCGCTGGACCCGGCCAACGGCAACGTTCGCTTCCGCAAGCGTTGGCGTTCACGCATGGATGCCTCGGTCAACGCGGCGACGCCGGTTGTGTTGGGCGATTGCCTGTTCTTCACGGCTTGCTATGAGACTGGAGGAATTCTTGTCCGCGCGAAGAAAGATGGCCTTGAGGAATTGTGGAGCAATGATCGCAGCTTGTCCTGTCATTTCGGCACGCCGATCTATAACGAAGGCCACCTGTATGGTTTCGACGGCCGGCAGGAACGTGGCACAGAGTTTCGCTGCATCGAGGCGAAGACGGGCAAGATTCTCTGGAGCAAAGAGGGTTTTGGCTGCGGCTCGATGATTCTCGCCGAGGGCAACCTGATCGTCCTCAGCGAAGGCGGCGATTTAGTGCTGGTCGAGTGCAAGAGCGATAAATACCGCGAGAAAGCGCGAGCGGCGGTGCTGACCGGACCCTGCCGGGCGCACATGGCGCTGGCCAATGGGCGATTGTATGCAAGGGACAATCAAAAGCTGGTGTGTTGGAGGCTCAAGTAATATCCGAGACAATTGCGCTCTAATCCCCGGCTTCCTCGACGGCTTGGCGATAGCACCAATCAAAGAGAAGCTCCCACTCGCGTTTCTGAATTTGCCGGCACAACTCCTCACACGGCGCTCGACCGGCCAGCGAAGCGGCGCACAGATCAACGAAGGCAAAGGGATCCCAAGTGGATTGCGTGCGGAGGAAGGCAGCGGCCGCCGGCGCATTATCGGCTAACTCCGCGGCGTCTTGGCGAAGCGGCTCATAGATAGGATGCACACCGACGCGGCGAAACCAGTACTTGGCATTATCGAAGTCGAGTTCCCTGCGGTGCATCAGCGCGTGCCAGTAACTGCCGGTCGGCGTGGGCAAGTTTTGGGCGATCGTGTGCGCTTCATCGAGGAAGTTGTGATACAGCCACAAACCAGCCCGGCAGGCGTCGGCCATGCCGCGATCGCGCACGCGGTGGGGTGCGAAGGCGGCGTCGTTCGCCAGTCCTTCGAGTCGGGAACGAGCCTTACGGTTAGGTGTACCGGCATCTAACGGCGGCATGTGCGGCTCGCGCAGCAACTCGGCGATGGCTGAAGCATAGAAGTTGAGATCGAAAGAAGTCATGTGGCTCGTTCTCCGTTGGCATCGTCCGCCGGCTCGGTTGATCGTAGGGGCCGCTTCAAGGACTCTTCTACGGCTCCGCGTGGGAAAAGACAACCGGCCGGCGTCTTGCGGTTTACCTGCGTCCCGTCCTCCTGGTAAAGTCTCACGCCGGGGCTTTTGGTGGACCATAGCGCATGGGCCGTTTTTCGCGCAACATTCTGATCGCTCTGTTCGTGCTGGGCATCGCTCTCCGCGTCCGGCAATATTCGGCCTTTACTTCTTATTGGTATGACGAGGCCTATCTTCTACTAAACATCTTCCATAAATCGTTTATCGGCCTGCTTGGCCCGTTACGAGACGATCAGGCGGCGCCGCCGCTGTTTTTGTGGCTGTTGCGCGGGCTGTATCGGCTCGTGGGAGGGGCCGAGGGTTGGATGCGCCTACCGGCCTTGGCGGCGAGCGTGGCCGGCTTGCTTGTCATGGCGCCCTTGGCTCGGCGCATCGCCGGCCGGCACAGCTGGTTGTGGTCGGTCGCCTTTTGTGCTCTGGGCCATCACGCCGCCGCTCACGCCGGCGAGGTCAAACCGTATGCGTTCGATTTTCTGATGACTGAGGCAATTCTGCTGGCGACCCTCTCCTGCCAGCATTTCGACCGGAATCTCTGGCCGAAAATTGTTCTGAGCCTTCTGGCCGTGCTGGCGCCGTGGGTGTCGTACCCTGCGATATTCGTTCTCGGTGCCGCGAGCATGGCCCTGATGGTTCATGCTTTCCGACACCGATGCTCCGCTCATGCCAGGTCACGCTTCACCCTTGCTTGCGCGGCGGGCTGTTTATCCATCCTGTCGAGTTTCATTTTGTGGCAGCTGGTCATCCGTCATCAGGCGACCTCGGCACTGCGCACGTACTGGGCCTCGTCGTTTCTTGATTTGTCCTCAGCGGGGGCTGCGGCGGCATCGATTGGACGCTCTCTCATCGAGATCGGCAATTACGGCACGCGCGAGATGGGTTTGCCGCTGGTGGCACTATCGCTGGTCGGGGCAGCATCCCTCCGGCATCGGCCGGCGCGATTAGTGCTATTGGTAGGGCCGTTCGTTCTGGCGTTCCTCGCCTCCGCGCTGTGCCTCTATCCGCTCGGCGGGCGTTTGTTGTTTTTTCTGGTGCCGTGTCTGTGGCTGCTCGCGGCGCGTGGTATTGATGTCTTGAGCCAGCGTCTGCCCCACCGTCTGGCGTGGGTGGGCTGGATCCTGCCGGCGGCACTACTATTCCCGGCCGCGTTATCGGCGGAGCGGCTATTTAGTGGAGTGACACCACGTTGTCAATTCCGTGAGGCCTTTGCCTACGTTGAGGCACACCGCGACTCCGGCGATGTTTTATGGGTATCGCATCCGCAGGTCTACGAGGTGTATCAGGGCCGAGCGCCCGATCTCTGCGCGTATTCGCCGCCGGAGATGGTCGAGCAAGTGGCACGGACAAGACGATTATGGATGGTCTGCGCCGTCGCCGGCTCGCGCGAACGCTACACCGCCGCCGAGACGGTGTTGCGGGTGAAAGCCGCCTCGCCCATCATCCTGGACCGCCGCCGTTTCCGGGGATTGGAAGTGGTCCTCTACGGCCCGTCAACCGAAAAGGGATCATTGCTCTCTTCGGTCAAAGGAGAGCAATGATCCCTTCTTTTATCGTTTACTTGACTTTCGGCTGTTTGGCTTTTGCCTGGGCCAACCACAGCTGCGCCTCCAGCCGATACCATTCGGTTTCGGATTCCGCCTTGGGTTGTAGCAAATCTTTGTTTACCATCTTCACCCGCTTTTGCAGGTCCGTCATACGCTTGAGGTGGGCTTCCAGAGCGGCGATCTGCTCCTCGTACTTGGAGCTAAGATCTCGTTGGGCCTGGAGCAAGCGAACCGACCACGTGTAGACATCCTCCGGCTTGCCGACCAGGATGAGGACATTTCCAAACCGCTGGGTCCGCCCAAGCTCCTCCCAGGCCTCGTGATAAGCCTTCTCAGCCACGGCGACGCGGGCCTTTAGAAGAGCCGTCACTTCTTCTGCCGCCTTCGTATCCTTGGCGGGTTCCGGTTTCTTTTCTTCCTTCTTTGCCTCAGCTTTCTTGTCTTCCTTCTTGGTGTCTGCCTTTTTCTCCTCTTTCTTGGGCGCGGCCTTCTTGTCGTCCTTCTTCGGTTCCGCCTTCGCTAGTTTCTTGGGTTCCAAATCCAACATGGAGCCGCGGTTGATGTCCACGACTGGGACCGCCTGCTTGAGCCTGGCCGCGCCGGAATCCGTCACCTTCGTCTGCCATACATAAAGGTGCTTGAGCTTTTTCATGCCCTCAAGGTTCACCAGGCCGGCGTCGCTGACAGCCGTGCCGTACAGATTCAGGTATTCGAGGTTGATCAATCCTTTAAGGTTCTCCAGACCCTTATCGGTGATTTTCGTTTTCTCCAGGTGTAGATGCGTTAGTTCCGTCAACGGTTTCAGGTGGACCAGTTGCGCGTCCGTCACCGGTTGGCCGCGTAAGTCGAGATGGACGAGGCCCTTAAGATCCTTGAGCACGGCTAGGTGCTCATCGCTGAATTTGCCGTCGTTCTGGATGTACGATACTTCCAAATGCTGATCATTCTGCGCTATCTCCAGGGCCAAGCCCCCGAGCTGGCGAATCTTCGCGAGCGCTTTCTTGCCCGCTTCGGTCTGCACGACAGGGGCCGGCGCCGGCGTATCCGCGGCAATAAGGCCGATCGTCAAGATGCACAACAACGCAATGGACATCAACTTGTACATGGGTGAATATCTCCACTGGACGCAGGTTGGGAATCAATGCCTCGCTGTCCCTCCTCAAAGTTCTACCGCAAACGAGGGCGAATCAACAGATTATTTTCAGGGTATTTGATTACCCCAGGCTAAAGCGGTACCGTTTCCCTGCCTGCCACCGCTCATCTGCCAGTTGGCTGATGACCGGTTCACCGGAGAGGTTCACTTGACAAAGGAGCTGAACGCGAGCATATCCCAAATGAGAATGGGAGAGGATCGCTAGCGAATGGAGTCCCCTCATGAAACTTGCACACCTACTCTCGATCTCGATGTTGCTGGCCCTGTCGTCCACGGTGAGCGCAGCCGTGGACCTGAAGATCCTCGAACGCAAGATTGTCAAGGAACCTGTTTATCGCACCAAACCGAAATACTGCCTGCTCGTCTTCGGCCCGGAGGCAAAGACGCACATTTGGCTGGTGCAGGACGGCGACACGCTCTACGTCGACCGAAACGGCAATGGCGATCTGACCGAGGCGGACGAAAAAGTCACTGCCGACAAGCAAGAGAACGCCGGTGACGAAGCATCTACCTTCAAGGCCGGCGATCTCCGCGACGGTAAGCGGCTGCATAAGGACTTGACTCTCACCGTTATGAAGATCGATTATCTCGCTGAGCGCTACGATGCTGTCAAGGAATTGCTGAAAAAGGCCCCCAAGGCACGAGGCTACGCCCTCAATTTGGAAGTGGAGATGCCCGGCCGCAAAGGTATCAGTACGGGAGGCCGCGTCTACCAATTGTCTTTTATCGATAGCACGGGCGTTCTGCAATTCGCCGAGAGGCCCCAAGACGCGCCGATTCTCCATTTCGGCGGACCTTTGCAAGTTACCCTATTCGGTAAGGAACAACTGACGATTGATCGGGAGAAAGATGTGGTTCTCGGTTTTGGCTCCGCAGGGGTTGGACCGGGGAGCTTTACCTGGACGATCTATGAGAACGTCGTCCCTAAGGATATATTTCCGACTCTGGATATCGTCTATCCGCCCAAGCATCCGGGCGAGGCTCCGCTCCGCGAGCATTATGAGCTGAAGCAACGATGCTGAGGGATCAACCTGCACGGCCCGGTTCGGGTCCCGCAAACCGTGGGTGCCGGCAACGCCAAAGTCACGATCGCTTTCGATA
>Ga0070738_10001375_pt1 | contig 49881 bp, 40 predicted proteins | sample Coa_R2_2_FD_66446 | JGI IMG/M metagenome (GOLD analysis project Ga0070738, IMG submission 66446) | Surface soil microbial communities from Centralia Pennsylvania, which are recovering from an underground coalmine fire - Coalmine... | ecosystem: Environmental > Terrestrial > Soil > Unclassified ... | reverse complement strand
CGTCGCGAATTGCCCCTGCACCGGGAACAGCAACAACCGGGTTGGGTGACGGCGCCGTGATCCCGGGCGGGCGTGTGGGTGCCCCAACCACCAACGACGGGGGGGCATCGGGATGTCCCGCGTAGGGGCGGCATTCATGCCGCCCGCGACCCGCATCCCGCACCGATGCCGGGCGGCATTCATGCCGCCCGCGACCGGCATCCCGCACCGATGCCGGCCCGGCATGTCGCCCGGCCCGCGTCCCGCGGCCACCGACGGAACGGGCCACGGGCGACCGCCGGTTCGAGCCGTACCACCTGGCGATGCTCCGGGTCTGAGTGGATCGTCCGCGGCGGTCCAGCGCACCGATGTGGCGCCTCCCGCGGAAACCTTCCCGGTTCGCGGTCCGTAGGCTCGGGCACGGTGCTCCGCCCACACGCCGGGCGGGCCGATCACTCGTCTCCGACCCGTGACGCACATTCCACTCTCCGCGTTCGCGCTCTTGCTCGCGCTCCCGCCGAGCGGCGCCCACCGACCCGCGCCGGCGACCGCGGCCCTCACACGCCACATCACGGTTCCAATCGACCGCGCGGACCCCGCCCGTGGGTCGGCGACGCTCACGATCGACCTCGGCGCCCCGTTCGACCCCCAGAAGCCGACGGTCCTCGTCGTCGAGGATGGGCAGCAGTTCTACATCCGGACCGGCGCCATGGCCGCGCTCCAGCGCGACCTCCTGGGCCCGGCCGTCAATGTCGCGGGACTCATCCCCCGCGGGTCCGATTCGACGTTCATCGCGGCCACGCGGGGCCCCCGGGGGGAGACGGACTGGCGCGCGGCCTGGCGCATCTTCAACAGCAGCGAGTGGGTCGAGGACCTGGAGGCGGCGCGTCGAGCGTTGGTCGGAGCGGCCGGACGCGTGGACCTCTATGGGCGCTCCGGCGGGTCGTATCTGGTGCACCAGTACCTGGCGGCGCACGCCGCGCACGTCCGGCGGGCGTTCACGCAGTCGGCCGTCGATCCGTCGCTGAACCGGGAGCTGGGGATCCCGCTCGATGACTACGTCGCCCAACTGACCCGGACCGACACGGCGCTCTGGCGGACGCTGGAGCACGCGCTCCCCGTAGCCGGCGGGCCCGGCGACGCTCGGCTCCGCGCCCTCCTCGCCCTCCAGCGCCAGCACTTCTACGTGCCGGCCGACAGCTTCCCGCAGGCCCAGCGCGCGCTCATCGCGGCGCTCGCCGCGCACGACTCGGCCGCCATCCGCCGGCTCGAGACGGCCTACGAGGTCGACGACATCATGCACCTCGAGGCGTCGCCGCAGGCCATCCCGCAGGACGTCCGCGTTCTCGAGCTGCTCTACCCATCGGGGGCGTTCCAGGCCGCCGCCCGCGGCGGCATCTACCCGCTCATCGAGTCGCAGGCGACGTTCATCCGGCCCCTGCTCGACCTCGTCGGTCGCGGCGCGATCGCCGTGCGGCCGCGCGACGCCCGGGCCGCCCACCGCTGCTCGGCGCAGGTGTTCGTGCTCGCCGCGCGCGACGACGAGGCGGTCGACTACCGCACGTCGATCGCGCTCGCGAGCGAGTACCCGTCGCACACGCTGTTCATCGCCCAGGACAATCACGTTTTCGAGGCGATGGACCGACTCGGCGCTCGGCGCGCACTGGTCCAGGCGTTCTTCGGGGACGGGCCCGCATCGCCCGCCTTCGCTCGCGCCCTCGACGCCGCCGACGCCGTGCGATGGCACGGCGCTCCCTGACCCTCCCCTCCGACGGACCGCCCCCGAGGAACGCACTCCGGTCCAGGCAGTCGGGCGTCCGGCGGGTCCGAAGAGACGGATAGCCTGACAGAGGCGCGGAGCCGGCGGCTAGCCTGACAGACCCGGACCGAGGCGGCGGCTAGCCCGGCCCGCCCCCGGCTCGCGGGGTCACGCGCCCATCCCGCCGGCCGCCGAGACGAGCTCGGCCGTTACGCGCTCGGGCCCGGGCGAGTCACCTGGGCGGATCGCGCGCGCTGATGACGGGACGGGCCCCGCCGCAGCGCGCCGACGCGATCAGGACCCGTGACTGTCTCGCCCCCAACGTGGGGCCCCGAGCACAGTCCGTCATCCCTCAACGGCACGCCCAGGGAGAGCATCAATGAAACGCCTCAAGGCAGCGGTCGGCAGTCTCGTCCTCATCGCCGCGGCCGTCGCCGTCTCCGCGTGCGCCATGCCCACCACCGGCACCAGCTCGAACGGCTACGTCTACAACAACTGGTCGTGCGGAAACCAGTCGCAGTGCATCGCCGTGATGGGCCACAACGTGGGATCGGCCGGTCCGTTCTGCACCCGCAGCGCCTGCATGGCCTGGGGCCAGCAATACATCCCCGGCGCGTACGGTTGTAACGCGTCCGCGGCGTACCCGATCTACAACGCGCCCCCGTCCGGGACCTGTCAGAGCTGACGGATCGCCGAACGTCGGAGTGACGCGGGCGGCACCGTACCGCGCCCGCGTCACCCGCCGATCCGCCGTCACCCGCCGCCGGGCCGGAGCGCGCTCGCGAGCCGCCTGGCGTCGATGTCGAGCAGGTGCTCCGCCAGCCGCACGGCCTCGGCGCCGTCCGACCGCTCGATGGCGCCGGCGAGCGCGTGGTGCAGGGCACCGGTGTCATCGGTCGTCGCGGGGTCGACGATCACGGTGACGAGGACGTCGCGGAGGACGGCCGCAAAGGCCCGGTAGAGGTCTGCGAGCACGGCGTTCCGGGTCGCGGCGGCGATCGCCGTGTGGAACGCCAGGTCGGCCCCCACCAGCCCGTCCAGATCCCCGGTCCGCTGGGCCTCGTCCCGCCGAACGAGTGCGGCCCGCAGCGTCTGGAGGTCCGAGGCCGTCCGCCGCCCCGCCGCCAGCCGCGCCGCCTCCAGCTCGAGCGCCCGCCGGACTTCGTACACCTCGAGCACCGCCGCCCGGCGCAGCCGCCGCTCGAGCGACTCCCCGGACGCTCCTGCGCCCAGAACGTACGTCCCATCACCCTGCCGCACGTCCAGGAGCCCCGCATGGGCGAGCGCCCCCACGGCCTCCCGCACGGTCGTTCGGCTCACCCCAAGTCGTTCCGTGAGCTCGACTTCCGTCGGCAGACGGTCCCCGGGACCCAGGTGTCCGAGCGCAATGTCCTGCTCGATCTCCTCGATCACGGCGTCGACGAGTCGCCGCCGTCTGACCGGCCTCGCGTTGTACATGAGGTATGATGATACTACCAAATCATGGCGGCCGTCCAATGGGGTGACGGTCCTCGCTGGCGTTGCTCGTGCGCCGGTCGGTCGAGGCCTTCCGGGCTAGGGCGTTCGCGTCGACGCGTGCGCCCGCGCCGTCGGTGTCGGCGAGCGCCGCCGCGCCGATTTTTCCAAGCCGCGCGCGCGACCGGAGAGCACATTTGCCGGCATGACACACACGACACAGGCGACACCCATGACACAGAGCACACCTTCCGCCTCGACGGTGATCCCGGGCCTTCGCTACCGTGACGCCCTCGCCATGATCGACTGGCTCTGCCGAGCGTTCGGGTTCGAGCGGCAGGCGGTCTACGCCACGCCCGACGGCGTCGTCATGCACGCCCAACTGACCCTGGGCGGCGGGATGGTCATGATCGGGTCGGTGGACAGTGGGACGTCCGCCTCCACCCTGCTCACGCAACCGGACGCCATTGGCGGCGCCGAGACCCAGGCGCCGTACCTGGTCGTGGCCGATATCGACGGCGCCTACGCCAGGGCCACGCGCGCCGGCGGGACGATGGTGGCGGAGCTCGAGGCGAAGCCCTACGGCGGAAAGGGATTCACCTGTCGCGACCCCGAAGGGCATGTCTGGCACGTCGGCGACTTCGATCCCTGGGTACGGCCCGCGTCGTCGCCGTGACCAATGTCGGGGCGGGCCGGGGCCGGCGGGCATGTCGCCCCCGGGCGTTCGGGGCCGTCCTCCCGGCGAGTCGTGGCGGCCGCTCGCAGCAGGGCTGTTCCCATTCGGGCGTCCGGGTGCTATTTCGTCTGTTGCGGATCGACGGCGGGAGGTGAGCACCAGCACCCGGGGAACACCCGAGCGACGGAGGAGTGGGATGGCCAGTCAGCTGCTAGCCAAGAAACCCCTGAGCACGATCATGGCGGAAGCCGCCGAGACCGGCGAGCATTCGCTGAAGCGCTCGCTGGGGCCGGTCAACCTCGTGACGCTCGGCATCGGCGCGATCATCGGCACCGGCATCTTCGTCCTCACCGGCCCGGTGGCGGCGACCGCGGCCGGCCCGGCGATCCTGCTCTCCTTCATCATCGCCGGCATCGGCTGCGCCTTCGCGGGGCTGTGCTACGCCGAGTTCGCGGCGCTCCTCCCGATCGCGGGCAGCTCGTACAGCTACGCCTACGCGACCCTGGGCGAGATCGTGGCCTGGGTCATCGGCTGGGCGCTCGTGCTCGAGTACGCGTTCGGCGCGGCCACGGTGGCCGTCGGCTGGAGCGGGTACGTCGGGAGCCTGCTCCAGGACATCGGGATCCCCGTGCCCCCCTCGCTGTCCTACGCGCCGGGCACGCAGGTCGTGCTGTTTGGCGGGCGCTGGGCGCCGCTCGCGTCGCTCCCCGCCAGTGCGCAGGCGACGGTCGCGTCGCTCCCCCACGTCACGTCGAGCTTCGATCTGGTCGCCTTCCTCGGGATCCTGCTGGTGACGGCGGTCCTCGTCAAAGGCATCAAGGAGTCGGCCAATCTCAACACCGCGATCGTGATCGTGAAGGTGTCGGTCCTGCTCATCTTCATCGGGCTCGGGGCGAGCTTCCTGGCCGGCCATCCCTCCCTCAGCTCGGCCAACTGGCACCCGTTCATTCCGCCCAACGCCGGCCACTTCGGCGAGTTCGGGTGGACCGGCGTCCTCCGGGGCGCCGGGATCATCTTCTTCGCCTACATCGGATTCGACGCCGTCTCCACGGCCGCCCAGGAATCGAAGAACCCGGCGCGCGACATGCCGATCGGCATCCTGGGGTCCCTCGTCATCTGCACCGCCCTCTACATCCTGGTCGCGATCGTCCTCACCGGGCTCGTCTCCTACACGCGTCTCAACGTCGGCGACCCGATCGCCCTCGGGGTGGACGTCACCGGCGTGCGGTGGGGCAGCTTCCTGGTGAAGATCGGCGCGATCGGCGGGCTCAGCTCGACGATGCTCGTCATGCTCCTCGGACAGACGCGCGTCTTCTTCACCATGTCCAAGGACGGCCTGCTCGGGAAGTGGGCGTGCAAGGTGCATCCCACCTTCCGGACGCCCTACGTCTCGACGACCGTGATCGGGATCTGCGTGGCGCTCCTGGCGGCCTCGCTACCGATCGAGAAGCTGGGCGAGCTGACGAGCATCGGGACGCTCTTCGCGTTCACGGTCGTCTGCGCGGGGGTGTGGGTCCTCCGTCGGGCGCAGCCCGCATTGCACCGGCCCTTCCGGACGCCCTGGGTGCCATTCGTGCCGATCATGGGGATGCTCGTCTCCCTCCTCATGATGGCGTCGCTGCACGCGCTCACCTGGGAGGTCTTCCTCTGCTGGCTCGTCCTGGGCCTGGTGCTCTACTTCACGTACGGCCGGCGCCACAGCGCCGTGCAGCTCGCCCTCGCGGGGTCGGCGGAGCGCGAGGTGGCGCGGGAGCCAGCCCAGGTCGCCCCGTAGTCGGAGGAGTCGCCGGAGTGACCGGATGCGCCGCGGTCACTCCGCTCAGAAGTCGCGCTTCTTCATCTCGTTCATGAATTTCTTGAGCCGCTCGGTGTCCTCGGGCTCCGGCGGCAGCGTGCTGTCGTACTTCGGCGTGACCTTCGGCTTCTTGAGGGCCGCGGCCGCGTTCTTCTTTGCGAGCGCCAGCAGCTTGCGATTGTCCACGATGAGTCCCTCCGCATGACAATTTCCTCGCCGACCCGCACCTCCGCAACGGCGCGGAGAGGCGGTGTGCGTCGGCCGATGAGCGTCAGCCGATGAGCGTCAGCCGATGATGAGACGACCGCGGGTGGCCTGACGGCTCACCCGCGGTCGGAAACGGTGCGGACGGTCCTGTCCACCGGTCTGGTGTCGGGTCCGCGGTACGCGGGGATCCGGGACCCTCTTTCCCCCTCGCCCCCACCGGTCCCGGTCACCGCCAGCCGTGATCGCGATCCCGGCGGTCGTCGTGGTCGCGGCGGCCCTCCCGGTCCCCGCGATCCCAGCGGTCGCGATCGCCCCGACGCCAATCCCAGTCACGGTAGCGGTCGCGATCGTAGTCCCGATCGTAGCCGCGGTCGTAGCCGCGGTAGTAGCCGCGGTCATAGTCGCGGTAGTAGTCCCGATCGAAGGCGCCGCGGTACTCCCAGCGCCGATGGCCCGGAACCCACACGTACCCCGGGCCCGGGGGCGGCCCGATCTCGACGTACAGTGGCGGCACGGCGAGGTACGCCCCGCCGACGATCGCCTGCGCCGACGCCGGCCTCCCGGCGACCGCCACCAATGCCGCCCCGATACCGAGCGCGAGTGCAGCCTTGCCACGCATACGTCCTCCAGAATGGTTCCTGCTGGTCGGACGCCGGCCGCGTGGTCGCGTTAACCCGCCGTCACCCCGTGGGCTGGGTCGCCGCGCCCGGCGGCGGGGGCGGGAGGCTCTCGACGTGGTGCTTGAAGTCCTGGAAGCGCGCGTCGTCCGTCCGCATCCCCGCCAGCCTGGACTGGTCGAGCTGCTGGATCCGACCCTCGACATCGGCGATCCGCGCCTGGTCGGTGGGGTGGCTCGCGAACCACTGCTGCACCAGACTCGGCTGCCCCGGCTGCTGCGCCAGCAGCTTCTGGAAGAACTCCACGAGCCCGTGCGGCTGGATCCCCGCCCGCACGACGTTCACGATCGCCTCGTCGTCGGCTTCCTTCTCGTCCTGCCGACTGAACTTCGCGAACACCGCCGCCCCTGCGACGTTGAGCGCGCTCTGTCCGGCCGCGCTCTGGCAAGCATCGGTGAGCGTGCACGCGAGCGCCGCCCCCACCTGCGCCGTCTGCATCTGCTGCATCTGCTTCACCGCGTGCCGGCGGACCACGTGCCCGATCTCGTGCCCGAGCACCCCCGCCAGTTGGTCCATCCGGTCGGCCTGCTGGATGAGGCCACGGTCGACGTAGATGTACCCGCCCGGCAGCGCGAAGGCGTTGATCACAGGGCTGTTCACGATCGCGAAGTGCCAGGCGAGATCGCCGCGCGAGGTGAGCCTGGCGATCGAGTTCCCCAGCTCGTTGATGTACTGATTGGCCGCCGCATCGCCCACGATCGGCAACTGCGCATTGATCTGCTGCGCATCCTGCTGCCCCATCTGCACTTCCTGCTGCTGCGACACGCCGCAGCCGAGCCCGAGGAGCCCGACGAGCGCGAGGAGCGCAGCAGCGCGCCCGGATGCGCGGACGCACGCGCCGGTGCACAGGGGTATCCCCGCCGGCGCGTGACGGGCTGCGTGATGCGGCGCGCGACGCGCTGCGTCGTGCGCTACGGGACGCGCGCCGCGCGCGTTCGCGCGCCGGCGCGACAAGGTTGGTGGGGCCACGACAGCCTCCGGGGCCGGGGTCTGCCCCTACCGGCAAAGGCCGTTCCAGCCAGGCGGTGCCGCGATCGCGACTGGCCTCCCGGAGCGCCGCCGCTGTCACGCCGGAGCGCGCCCGCGGGTCAGTTGGAGATCATCTCGAGCTGTGAATGGTCCGCTCGCGTGTAGATATGGCGCACGATGGCGCGGGTCGCCGGATCGAGCCACAGCGTCTCCGACCCGGTGGGATACACGAGATCCACGGCCCACGCCTCACCCGGCCCCGCGCGCGTCGGCACCCGCTCCCGACGACGGACCCGGATGGTGTCGATCTCGACCGCCTCGCCGCCCGTGCACGAGATGACGACCGTGTACCCGGGGGTGAGAGGCACCGATTGCACGATGACGTCGTCGATCGTGCCACTGTACGCCGGGCCGGCCGTGGTCACGTCGATCGCGCGGTCGGCGGAATCCGGTCGCGTGATGCGGCCGGTCACGTGACGGCCGGCAAACGAGACGATGCGGGTCGCCGCGCCGTGGAAGCGCTCCCAGATCGGGAGCAGCGTCGCGCGATCGAAGAGCAGGCTGTCGACGGACAGGTGCCCGGGCGCCCCGATCGTCATCACCTGGAGCACCGCCGGCGTGCCGCCATCGTCGGTGAATCGACGCTCGGTCGTCCAGGCGCCGGTGTGCGGCTGCGCCGCACCGCCCAGCGGCACGAGTCGATTGTGCACGACCCCCTCGGCGATGTGCGAGGTCACGAGCGTGGGCAGCATCGACGTCTGCGCGACCGACGCGGTCGGCAGCAGGGCGGCGCCGGCGGCGGCAGCCAGCGACAGGCGGACGGCGCGCAGCAGGGTGGACGGCCGCGCGCGACGACTACTCACCCTGGGCTCGGCCGTGCACGCGCGGGTCCGCCATGCCCTGGACGCCGCCGGGCGTGCGCTCGATCGAGGCGCCGATCGCGAGATTGCCGGCCGGCTCGAGGGCGTGGCCCATCGCCCGCAGGGCGGCGATCACGCTGTCCGGCAGCCCGCCGCGCTCGTACAGCAGGGTATCGGGCAGGTGCTGGTGGTGGATGCGCGGCGCGCTCACGGCGGCGTCGATCGGCAGGCCGTAGTCGACGACGTTGGACATGATCTGAAAGACGGTCGTGATGATGTGGCCGCCGCCGCTCGCCCCGGTCACCAGGAAGGGCGTGCCGTCGTGACCCTGCACGATCGTCGGTGTCATCGACGACAGCATGCGCTTCCCCGGCGCGATCGCGTTGGCGTCGCCCATCACCAACCCCTCGCTGTTCGGGGTCCCGGGCTGCGCCGTGAAGTCGTCCATCTCGTCGTTGAGCAGGAACCCGGCCCCCGGCACGGTCGAGGCCGACCCGAACCCGGAGTTGATGGTCGTGGTCAGGGCCACGGCGTTCCCATGCCCGTCGACGACGGAGAAATGGGTCGTGTGCTGCCCCTCGGCGGCGAGGCCGGTCGGGAACGAGACGGCCGACGATGGGGTCGCGCTGTCCGGCCGGATCCCCGCCGCCAGCGAGTCCGCGAACGCCTGCGACAGCAGGTGCTCGGCGGGAATCGCGATCACGTCCGGGTCGCCGAGGAAGTGGTTCCGGACCGCGAAGGCACGGCGCATGACTTCGGTGAGGAGATGGATCTCGCCCGCCGAATGCCAGCCCAGAGCGTGCATGTCCCGGCCCGCCAGCATGTGGGCCATGAGCGCGATCGTCATCCCGCCCGACGACGGCGGCGGCATCGAGATGATGTGGAACCCGCGGTAGTCGAACGTGATCGGCGTGCGCCACTTGGGACGATAGGCCGCCAGGTCGGCGAGCGTGATGATCCCGTGACCGCGCCGCATCTCGGCGACGATCGCCCGGGCGGTCGCGCCGCCGTAGAACCCGGACGGACCATGCGCGGCGATGCGCCGGAGCACGGTCGCGAGCGCCGGGTCACGCCACCGATCCCCGGCGTGAAGCGGGTGGCCGTGCGGCAGGAACAGCGCCGCGCTCGCCGGGAATCTGGCCAATCGGGCGCTGTCGTAGTGCGTGACGCCGGCGAGATCCGAGTCGACCGTGAAGCCGCTGTCCGCCAGCCGGATCGCCGGCGCCAGGAGCTCGGCCCACGGCCGCGACCCGAACTTGCGGTGCGCCTCCCAGAGTCCGGCGACCGATCCAGGCACGCCGGCCGCGAGGTCGCCCGTCACCGACCGGTCGTCGGGCTTCCCGTCGGGCCCGATATACATGTCGCGCGTCGCGGATCGGGGCGCGACCTCGCGGAAGTCGAGCGCCACCGGCGGGCTGCCCGCCATCTGCGCGACCATGAAGCCGCCCCCGCCGATGTTGCCGGCCGCCGGGAAGACGACCGCCAGGGCGAACGCCGTCGCCACTGCCGCGTCGACGGCGTTCCCGCCCTGTCGCAGCACCTCGGCGCCAACCTGTGTCGCCAGGGGCGCGTCGGTCGCCACCATGCCGTGCGCCGAGGAGGCCGCGGGCGCATCGAGCGGGTAGCGCCAGCTCGCCGGCACGGCGTCGCGGTAGGACGGTGGCGCGCTGGCGGCCGCGTTGGCGCTGTGGCCGCCACACCCGGCGGCCAACGGCGCGAGGAGCAGGGAGAGGGCGGGCAGGGCGCCCGCCGATGCGGGGCGGCAGAGTCGAAGGCGCATGGCGCGGATCATATCGCCCGCTCCCCGCGCGCGCCATGCGCGCGGCAATGGCCGGCGAGCAATGTTGCCCCGCGTCAACCGGCATTCATGCCGTCCGCTGCTCCATTTCGCACCAACGACCGGCCCGGCATTCATGCACCCGCGACTCGCATGAGCGTGGATGTCTAGCCCGGCATGTCACGCGGCCCGCGTCCCGCGTCCACCAGAGAACGGGTTTCTTGGATGGTGCCAGGGACAATCGCTTCGCGATTGTCCCTGGCACCGGGAACGGCAACGGCGGGGTGGGATGACGGTATCGTGGCGGGGCGTGGTGCGTGGGCATCCGCATGGGCCATTGCCCCTGCCGCCGGGAACAGCAACGGCGGGGCGGGATGACGGCGCCGTCGTGCGCGTCGGCACCGGCCCGTCAACGACGGGGGTGTCACAATGGTGGCGCATCGGAACGGCAAGGACGGGGGTGGCACCGTGGTGGCGCATCGGAACGGCAACGACGGGGTGGCACCGTGGTGGCGCATCGGAACGGCAACGACGGGGTGGCACCGTGGTGGCGCATCGTAGGGGCGGCATTCATGCCGCCCGCGATTTGCATCCCACGCGGCTGTCCGGCCCGGCATTTCGCGCGATCCCGCGTCCCTCGCATCCGGTACCGATGCCGGCCGGCGTGGACGGCGCCCGCGTGTGGCCTCGGTCATCGGAACAACAACGACGGAGGTGGAATCGTCGCCCTACATCATCGTGGGGAGCCGGTCAGCTCGCCCAGCTTCCGCAGCCGAACCCGCGAATCGTTCGCGATGTCCTGCTGTAGCCAGCCGAGGTGCCCCGCCCCGTAGATCACGAGGATCCGGTCGCTCGGCGAGTCGATGAGCGCCGTGATGTTGTGGTAGATGCGGATGTTCCGCTGATACCAGAGGGCCACGAGGTCGGAACCGGCGTAGTCGCCCGGATCGCCGTACGGCACGAACGCGAAATACATGGCCACGTCCTGCGCGACGCGGGAATCGGCGTTCATGTACTCCAGCATTTCGAGCACCGTGTGCGAGGCCAGGAAGTCGCCCTCCGCTTTCACCCGCGCGCCGGTGCCCGCCTCCATCGCCTCCAACTGCTGCCCACGGCCATTGCCCTTTGCCCAGTTGATCACCCGCTCGAACGGGTAGTCGCCACTCTCATCGACCGCGTACACGGCCCGATGCCCGAGCAGTTTCGCGAGCCGGAACCCGATCTGATCGACCTCGTTCGTCGAGAGCGTGTACGTGCCAGCCAGGTAGTCGGCGTAGCGTTGGCCGACCTGCTTGCTATCGACCGGAGCCTCGACCGCGATCTTGGTCGGGTGAAACCGCGTCAGCACGTCCATGAGCTGCGCGATCTCCTGCTGCCGCTTGGGCGCGAGAACATCGTCGGCGTGCATGTTGTGAACATCGCGGCCCGGGTTCGCCATGTGATACGTCCCGAGGACGAGGATCTCCGGACGTACCTCGGATTGAGCCTGAGCGTGCGTCGGCAGCGCCAGGACGACCAGCAGTGCGAACAGCGTCCTCACGTATCCCTCGCGTCGTGATGGTGAGTGGTTGGGGGCGGCCCCTGGCCGCGCCCCGCCGTCGGCCCTCTGCGCCGCGGTGCCCACCGGGGTCAGACACGCGGGCGGCCGCAATCGTTTGTGTGACCCGTGGCGCACCGGTGTTGCACCGGTGTTGCACCGGTGTTGCACCCGCGTTGGACCGTTGCGTGGACCGGTGCGTGAACCGGTGTGTGGGGCGACGGAGCGTCGATCAGCGGCCGATCGCGCCGAGCCGGTGCCAGATGTAGGCCCACTCCACGACGGAGATCACGACCACCACGGCGATGATGAGCGCCAGCGCGACCCACACCGCGCGCTGCGCGCGACGCGCGCGGGCCAGGGCCTCCGTCTGACGCCGCACTCCCTCCGCCTGCCGCTCCAATGCCAGCGCCGAGTTCTGAACTTGTTGCCGCTGTAGGTCTCGGATCTCCTCGAGCAGCGGGATCACTCGATCGTCCATCGGGGCGCTACCTCCAGGTGGTCGTCTGGGGGAACTGTTCTCCCGTCCTGTTCGACCGTCACCGGGCCCGGCCACGCCACGTGCGTGACTCCTCCGGGTTCCGCTTCTCGCTCTTCCCCTTGCGTGGCGATGGGTAGATGCAGTATGATGGAACCATGGACGAGCTGGGCGTCAGTCTCACCCGCGGTACGCTCGACCTGCTCATCCTCAAGGCGTTGTCCTGGGGGCCGCGACATGGGTACGCCGTCGCCGAGTGGATCGAGCGGGCGACCGGACAGGCGCTCCTGGTCGGAGAGGGGACGCTCTATCCCGCGCTTCACCGGCTGGAGCGCCACCGGCTCGTGTCGTCCGAGTGGGGACTCTCCGAGTCCAACCGTCACGCCAAGTTCTATCGGTTGAGCGCCGCGGGACGGCAGCGGCTCCTGACCGGGACATCGGCCTGGCAGCGCTTCGTCGGGGCGGCCGACCGGGCCCTCCGCGCGACGGCCCCGCTCCCGAGCTGATGCGCCGGCCTTTCCGGCTCGGTCGACCCGAGCGCGACGTGGACGATGAGTTGGCGTTCCACATCGCCGAGCGCGAGCGGGCGCTGATCGCTGCCGGGGAAGAGCCAGGCCGCGCCCGCTCGCGGGCGCTCGAGCGGTTCGGCGATCTGTCGCGCGTCCGGGCCGAATGTCTCACGATCGACCGGGATCGGGACCGGGCCCGGCGCTGGGGGGCGGTCGCCGGCAGCCTGCGCCAGGACGCGGGCTATGGCCTGCGCCGCCTGCGCCGGCAGCCGGGCTTCACGCTCATCGTCCTGCTGATCATCGCCATCGGCATCGGGACCAACACGGCGATCTTCAGCCTGATCGACGCGCTCTTGCTGCGGCCGCTCCCGGTGCCGCATCCGGAGCAGCTCGTCGCCGTCGGCGATCCACGACAGACGGCCAGCCTCTCCCTCGGGCTGCCGCAGGCATCGCTCCTGTCGTATCCCGTCTTCGCGGACCTCCGCGACCAGACGCGCACGCTGCGCGGCGTCTACGCGTCGGGCTACGCGCAGCGACTCGATGTGGTACGCGGGCGCGGCGGCGACGTCACGCACCCCCGCGGCCGATTCGTCTCGGGGAGCTTCTTCACCGTGCTCGGCGTGCCGGCGTTCGTCGGCCGCACCTTCACCGCCGCCGAGGATCGGACGCCGGGCGGCGACCCGGTCGTCGTCCTGAGCTACGGGTACTGGGCGCGCGCGTTCGCCGCCGACCGTGGCGTCATCGGTGGCACCCTCTCGGTCAACGGCGTCCCGCTCACGATCGTCGGCGTTGCCCCCCCGGACTTCGCCGGGGATGTCATCGGGCAAGCGAGCGACCTGTGGATCCCGGTCATGATGCAGCCGTCGCTCATGCCGCACACGCCATGGCTGAGCGACCGGTCGGTGAGCTGGCTCCTGGTGATGGGGCGCCTCGCGCCCGGCGTGTCGCTCGCCGCCGCGCGGACCGAGCTCACCGCGCTCGTGGCGCGCTCGCTGCTCGAGCACGCGACGGCGACCGACCACGACGCGATCGAGCATGCGCTCCGCGCGCACGCGACGCCGGTCGCCTCCGGCGCCCGCGGCTTTTCGTACTACCGCGACGCGTACCGGACGGCGCTGCTCACGCTCATGGCGGCCGTCGGGCTCGTGCTGCTGGTCGTCTGCGCCAACGTCGCCAATCTGCTGCTCGCCCGCGCCGTCGCCCAGGTCCGCGAGATCAGTGTCCGGATGGCGATCGGCGCCGGACGGTGGCGCCTCGTCCAGCTGGCGCTGACGGAGAGCCTCCTGCTCGCGGTCGGCGGGGCGGCGCTCGGCCTCGCCGTCGCCGTCCTGGGTAGCCGCGCGCTGCTGCGCATGGGGACCGGCGTGACTCTCGCCGCAGGGCTCGACGGCCGCGTCCTCGCCTTCACCGCCGCCCTCTCCCTCGGCACGGCGATCCTCGTTGGAACGTTGCCCGCGTTCCGCGGCACGCGCCTCGCCCTGGCCACCGCCCTGCGCACGCAGGGGCGAAGCGTCAGTGGACCGTCGTTGGTCTTGGGCCGCTACCTCGTCGTCGCGCAGGTGGCGCTCTCGATGACGCTGGTCGTCGGCGCTGGCATGCTCGCCCGGAGCACGATCCACCTCGCCCACGCCGATGTCGGCGTCGCGCGCGACAACCTTCTCATCGCGACCATCGACGCACAGCGCGCGGGGTACACGGGGCCCCGGCTCCTCGCGCTCATGCGCGACCTCACCGGGCGCGCGCTGGCGGTACCCGGCGTCGCGGCCGCGACACTCTCCGAGGACGGTCTGTTCAACGGACGGTACGCGGGCACGACGGTACAGATCGGCGGGTTCTCGGCGCGCGCCGACTCGGACACCACGGTGGCGGAGGACGCCGTGGGGCCCGGGTACTTCCACGCCGTCGGGGCGCACATCCTGCGCGGCCGCGACATCGACGCGCACGACAACGAGACGGCGCCCAGGGTCGCGGTCGTGAACGCATCCTTCGCCCACTTCTTCTTCCCCCGTGGGGACGCGCTGGGCCAGCATGTGCTGGCCGACAGCGCCACGTGGGAGATCGTGGGCATCGTGGCCGACATCCGGCAGAACGGCATCCGGGACGCGCCCGCGCGGCGCCTCTACGTGCCGATCTTTCAGGCGACCGAGGGCGTGTCCGAGTTCCGGGTCGTGGTCCGGGCCGAAGGGGATCCGGCGCGTCTCACCGCGGCCGTGCAGGGGGCGTTGTCCGCGCCCGATCCGAGCGTCGCCGTGCTCGACGTGGAGCCGCTCGACTCGCTCATCGGCAGCACGATCCAGGGCGACCGGTTGGTGGCCACGATGGTCTCGCTGTTCGGCGTGCTCGCCCTCGTCCTCGCCGCGCTCGGGCTGTACGGCGTCACGGCGTATACGACGGTGCGTCGCACCGCCGAGTTCGGGCTCCGCCTGGCGTTGGGCGCCGCACCCGCCGCGGTCGCCCGGATGGTGCTCCGCGAGGCGGCCCTGCTGACCGGCCTGGGGATCGCGATCGGCCTGACCGTGGCCCTCGCCGCCGCCCACCTGGTCGAGGCGCAGCTCTACGGGATCGGTCTCTTCGACCCACCGTCGGTCGGGCTCGCCATCGTCGTGCTGGGCCTGAGCGGGACGCTCGCGGCCTGCCTCCCGGCGAGCCGCGCGATGCGGATCGCGCCGCTCGACGCGATCCACACCGAGTGAGACCGCGGCGCGCGCCCGAACCCGGGCGGCGCTGGTCTGCGCTGAACGCAGGGAGCGGCCAGGTGGCGGCGTGATCCATGGGTACCAAGTTATGAGCACCAATGGAAGGGCCGGCGTGCCCGGGCCCGACCGGCGAAGACCGCCCCCGGCGGGGGTAACCGCTGATGGTGGAGCGAGCGGTGTACGGGGCGGCCGCCGTACCCGGGGCGGCGAGTCCGGCCGCCGGCGCCGGGGCGGCGCCGGCGCCATTACGCGCGCGACAGGCCGGCCCGGTAGCGCTCGCGGGCGCGGTGCCCGGCGCGGGCGGCTTCGATCGCCTCCTCGGGCGTCACCGGGTGAAAGGTGATGATGTCGTGGCTACGCAGTTGGGCGAGCCCGTCGAGATCGTCCCCGATGACGGTGGCGATCCTGGGGTACCCGCCCGTGGTCGGGTGGTCCGCGAGGAGGATCGTCGCGGCGCCGTCGCCGCTGACCTGGACCGATCCCCGGACGATCGCCTCGGACGGCATGTCGAGCGGTCCGCGCACGCGGAGGGCCGGGCCGCGCAGCCGGACGCCCATGCGGTCGTACGCGTCGGTGAGCGCGAACGGCGCCGAGAGGAACGTGTTCACGGTCGCGGGAGAGAAGAAGCGCTCCTGCGGGCCGAGCACGACTCGGATCGCACACCTGGGACGGGCGAACGCAGGGCAGGGGATCGGCCCGTCGCGCTCGGCGCGAAGCTCGGCATCCTCGACCTGCACCCGCTGGCCGGCGGAGAGCGCACCCCCGCCGAGCCCCGAGGGGGCGTGCGTCGCCGCGCTCCCGAGCCACCGCGGCGCGGCCAACCGGCCGGCGACGGTGACATAGGTCCAGCTCCCCCACACACCGGGCCGGATCGCCAGCCGCATCCCGGCTCGCAGGCTGGTGACGCGCCAGCGGTGAGCGTCACCCGCGCCGTCGTCCCGGCTCACGTGAAAGCCGCCGCCGGCGACCGCGACCGTCACCGCACCCTCGCGGCACTCGAGGGTCAGCCCGCCGGCCGCGACCTCGATCGCCGGGTCGCCGGGTGCGTTCCCGAGGGCGGCGTGGGCGATCGCGAACGCGGTCCGGTCCATCGGGCCCGAGGCAGGCACGCCGAAGCGCGCGAGACCGGCCCGGCCGGCATCCTGAACCGACGTGTGCGGGCCCGCCTGAAGAATCTCCAACGTGGCCCGCCCCCCGCCCATCATCTCACGCGGGTGGGGTCGGCGGCGTCGGCGGCGGCAACAGCGGCGTCGAACGCCCGACGATCGATGCGGCCGAAGCGTACGCCATCCCCGACATCGAACAGGAACGGCCGATCGGAGTCGGCGCGCAGGATCCTCGTCGGCGAGCGGCCGATGGCCCACCAGCCGGTCGGCATCGCCAGCGTCGTCACCAGGCACTGCGCGCCCGCGATCAGCACGGTCCCGGCCGGCACGTCGCGCACGGGCGCCGGCTTGCGCGGGAGCCGGATCGACTCCGGCACCCCCGCCAGGTACGCGTATCCCGGCGCGAATCCGTACATCGCGACGCGGTACTGGCCGCTCAGGTGGGCGGCGACGACGGCCTCCCGGGTGAGCCCGCAGCGGGTGGCGACCCGCTCCAGGTCGGGCGCGAGCGATTCCTCGTAGCAAACGAGGACGTCGCGCACCGGCGCCGCCTCCGGCGGTGGCGCGGGCGGCGAGGGCGGCGCCGACGGGCCGACGAGCTCGCGCAGCGCGCGGGTCGCGGCCGCATGGTCGGTGACAAGCGGATCGAACTCCACGAGCACGCTCGCGTAGGCCGGCACGGCTTCGGCAAAGCCCGTGAAGGGGCGAACCTGGAGGGCGGTGTCGAGGTGCCGCACTCGGTCGTGGATGCTCGCATCGATCCGGTCGCCCAGCTCCACCAGCACGGCGTGGTCGGCCACGGCGCGGAACCGGGGGAAGGCCGGCGAGTCCGATGTCACGACCGCGGCTCGAGGAAGGGGCCGAGCCGCACGCCCTCGGCGCTCAATCGGGCGCGGAGGCGCTGCGCCATCGCGACCGCGCCCGGCGTGTCGCCATGCACGCAGATCGAGTCGGCGTCGAGCCGGATCGGCGGGCCGCCGAGGGTCGGCATCGCGCCGGTCGCCAGAAATCCCACGAGCCGGTCGCCGGCGCGCTCGGCGTCCGTGATCATCGCCTCGGGGTGTGTCCGGGGCACGAGGTGCCCCGAGGGGAGATAGGCGCGATCGGCGAAGATCTCGCGGAACACGCGCCCGCCCCCCGTCGCGGCGCGGGCCGCCGAGTCGAGCGCCGTGCCGGCCATCGCCAGGATCGCCAGGTCGGCGGACACCGCCGTCACCGCGCGCGCGACGGCGCGCGCGACGTCGCTCCGCTCGGCGGCCAGGTTTCCGAGCGCGCCGTGCGGCTTCACGTAGCCGACCCGGGTCCCGGCGAGCGTCGCCACGGCCATCAGCGCCCCGGTCTGGGCCGCGACCAGCCGCTCGATCTCCGCGGTCGTGCACGGGATCACTCGGCGGCCGAACCCTTCCCGATCCGCGAAGCCCGGATGCGCCCCGACCACGACACGACGGTCGCGCGCGAGGCAGAGCGTCTCGAACATCGTCTCCGGATCGCCCGCGTGCCCGCCGCACGCGACGCTGGCGCTCGTGACCACGTCGAGCAGCGCCCGGTCGTCGCCGGCTCGCCAGATGCCGTACCCTTCGCCGAGATCGGCGTTCAGGTCGATCGTGCGCATCGCCGCATCGGGCCCCGGTGTTGCCGGTCGGCGGGTCGCGCCGACACTCCGCATATTTCCATGCCCCCGATCTTCTCATGCGGGCCGACACACCACAATGACCGACCTGACGACCGACATCAATCCACGCGCGGGCGAGTTCACCGAATACCGCCAGGCGATCCGGGACCTCTGCCGCCCGTTCGACGCCGCCTACTGGATCGGCGTCGAGCACGAGGGCGGGTATCCCGAGGCCTTCGTCCGCGCGCTGACCGACGCCGGGTGGCTGGCGGCCCTGATTCCGGCGGAGTACGGTGGGGGCGGGCTCGGGGTGACCGAGGCGTCCGTCATCCTCGAGGAGATCAATCGATCGGGTGGCAACTCCGGGGCCTGCCACGCGCAGATGTACATCATGGGGACGCTCCTCCGGCATGGCTCCGCGGACCAGAAGCGGCGCTACCTGCCGCGGATCGCCTCGGGGGAGTGGCGGCTCCAGGCGTTCGCCGTCACCGAGCCCACCACCGGCACCGATACCACCCAGATCAAGACCGTTGCCGAGCGTCGCGGCGACACGTACGTGATCACCGGGCAGAAGGTCTGGACCTCACGCGTCCAGCACTCCGACCTCATGCTCCTGCTCGCGCGCACGACCCCGGCCGCCGAGGTGGCGCGGCGTGGCGATGGGCTGTCGGTGTTCCTCATCGAGCTGGGCGACGCCGCGCAGCGCGGGCTGACGGTGCGTCCGATCGCCAACATGGTCAACCACGAGACCAACGAGGTCTTCTTCGACGAAGTCGTCGTGCCGGCGGCGAATCTCATCGGGGAGGAGGGCAGGGGGTTCCGGTACATCCTCGATGGCATGAACGCCGAGCGGATCCTGATCGCCGCCGAGTGCATCGGTGACGGATACTGGTTCACGGACCGTGCACGCCGGTACGCCCGGGAGCGCGTCGTCTTCGGGCGGCCGATCGGCCAGAACCAGGGCGTGCAGTTCCCGATCGCCCGCGCCTACGCCAACATCCGGGCCGCGGACCTCATGCGCTACGACGCGGCGCGGCGCTTCGACGCGGGGGAGCCGTGCGGTGGCGAGGCGAACCTGGCCAAGCTGCTGGCGGCCGATGCGTCGTGGGAGGCGGCCAATGTGTGCCTCCAGACGCACGGCGGGTTCGGCTTCGCCGCCGAGTACGAAGTGGAGCGGAAGTTCCGCGAGACCCGGCTCTATCAGGTCGCGCCCGTGTCGACGAACCTCATCCTGTCCTACATCGGGGAGCACATCCTCGGTCTTCCGCGGTCGTTCTGATCCCGGAACCGAAAGGGAGATGCACATGACCGGGCCTCAGCAGGGCGACGGCCGGTGGTTCGAGGACTTCGCCGCCGGTATGGTCCTGCCCCATCGACTGGGCCGCACGATCACGGCGGCCGACAACACGTGGTTCACGCTGCTCACGCTGAACAACAACCCGATCCACTTCGACGCCGCCTACGCGGCACAGACGGAGTTCGGGCGGCCGCTCGTGAACTCGACGCTGACCCTGGCGCTCGCGACCGGCCTGTCGGTCGATGACGTGTCGCGGCACGGGATCAATCTCGGGTGGGCCGCCGTCCGTATGCCGGCGCCGCTGTTCGAGGGCGACACGCTCTACGCGCGGTCCACCGTCGTCGGCGTGCGGGACTCCCGATCGCGGCCCGACATGGGGATCGTCGAGGTCGAGACGACCGGCTACACCCACGCCGGCGTGGTGGTGATCGTGTTTCGCCGCACGATCCTCGTCTACCGCCGTGGCCGTGGTCCGGCGCCGCCCACCCTTCCGGCGCCGCGGCCCTAGCCCGCCGCCCGCGGGAGCGCCGGACGGGCCGTGAGCGCGGCCCCGAGCGCGGCCGCCACGCCCGTCAGCACGATCGCCACGAACGCGCCCCAGGCCCCCGTCGTCGCCGCCTGCTGGGCGCCGGCGGCGACCTCTCCGGCCTGGGCCTGCATGTTGGCGATCGTGCTGCCGGCCTGCGCGCGGACGCTCTGCGCCGTGCTGTCGACGCGCTCGGCCGCGCGCCGGGCGCTCGCGGGCCGGGCAGCCGCTGCCGCGCCGACCGTCGTGGCACCCTGTGCCACGCCGCTCACCGCGCCACCCACGACGCTGTTGGCGAGCTGAAGCGCCCCGCCGGCCACGGCCCCCACACCGGCCACGACCAGCCAGACGTCCAGCAGCATGGCGAGGCCCCACATCACGAGCCCGTGCAGCAGCCCCAGCCCCTTGCTCCAGGCGCCCGAGACTCTGCCGGTGACGAGCCCGCCGACGAACAGCGAGACGATGGCCGTGATGCCGGTCCAGAGCCCCGCGCCCAGACCGACGGAGGACGCCGAGCTCCTCGTGCCCACGACGTCGAGCCCGATCGCCAAGCCCAGGACCGTCAGCACGAGCTGGAGCACCGCCGCGATGATGAGGCCTGCGAACACCGCGCTCCACCGCACCCGAATCGCGCCGTCGCGCGCGTCGTATCGCGCTGCCGCGGTGTCGGGCAGCCCGACGTAGGGTGTTGTTCTCTCGCTCACGGTACCTCCCGGAATTGTCCGCTGCGCTGCGCCCCTGGGGAGCGCATGATCCAAGCCAATCGCCTGCCAATGGCCGCGCCGGGCGTCACCGCACCCAGTCACCGAACCCCCTTCCGCTCCGCTCGGTCCCGGCGCTAGGGTAGGGATACCGTCGGCGGATGTTGCTGGCGGACGTGGCTGGCGGATGTTGCTGGGACGGTGCTCCAGCGAACCGCTGATCTCGCGACCCGGCCCGACACCGCCATCGTAGGGGCACCCATGCGTTCTGGTCCGCACGGTCCGCACGGTCCGCACAGCTCGCACGACCCGCACGGCTCGCACAGTTCGCACGACTCGAGCGGCCCGCACACGGCCGGCGGGCCCGGCTGTTCCGCGGTCGTCACGCGGCGCCGCCTCGTCCGCGCGGGGCTCGGCGCCGCGATCGGGATGCTGGCGCTCCCGGACGCGCTGACGGCCGCCGTGGCGGCAGCGGCGGGCGGCGACCGGTCGGGCGCCCTGCGCGCCGCGGCGCCGGACGCGACGCCGGACGCGACGCCGGACGCGACGCCGAACGCGACGCCGAACGCGACGCGGCACCGAGCGACCGCCCTCGCGGCCGCGCGCTGGGTGCGGGCCGCCCGCGTCGCGACACCACGCGGTGTCGCATGGCCCGCCGACCCCACGCTGCCGGCGAGCGTCGGCACGGACCTCTACAACGGCATGCCGGGTGTGGTGCTCTTCTGTCTCGAGCTCTATCACGCCACCGGCGACCGACTGTGGCTGGAGGACGCGACCCGCGGCGCGAACGAGTTGATCGGCCGGCTGGAGACGGTCGCGGCCTCACGCGACTGCGGCCTGTACACCGGCCTCGCCGGGCTCGGGTTCGTGCTCGAGGAGACGCACCGCGCGGCCGGCGCCGGCGTGTACCGCGATGCGGCCAGGCACGCGCTCCGGATGGTCCACACCCAGGCTCGGCGCGTCGCCGACGGCGTGGCGTGGAGCGGCGACAGTGACACCACCGACATCATCAGCGGGAGCGCCGGGATCGGGCTGTTCCTGCTGTGGGCGGATCGGTGGATCGGCGATCCGGCGAGCCGCCGCCTCGCCGCCGCGGCCGGCCGCGACCTGGTCGCCCGCGCGCAACCCACGGACGGCGGCCTCAAGTGGGCGATCTCCCCCGCGGTTCCCCACCTGTACCCCAACTTCTCCCACGGCACCGCGGGCGTCAGCTACTTCCTGGCGACGCTGTATCGCGCGACCGGCGAGCGCGCCTTCCTCGATGCGGCGCTGGCCGGGGCCCGGTATCTCGAGGCCGTCGCGGACCGGGACAACGGCGGGATCAAGGTCTTCCACCACGAGCCCGGTGGCGAAGGCCTGTTCTATCTCAGCTGGTGCCACGGGCCCGCCGGACTGTCGCGGCTCTTCTACCGGCTCGGGGAAGTGACGCACGAGGAGCGGTGGCCGGCGCTCGTTCGACAGGCCGCGATCGCGACGATGAACTCGGGCCTTCCGGAGCAGCGCGCACCCGGCTTCTGGAACAACATCAGCCAGTGCTGTGGCAACGCCGGCGTCGGCGAGTACTTCCTGTCGCTCGACCGGCTCATGCCCGACCCCTCGTACGCGCGCATGGCCCAGCGGATCGCCGCCGACACGCTCCGCCGGGCGACGGAGGAGGAGCATGGCCTCGCCTGGATCCAGGCCGAGAATCGCGTGCAGCCCGAGTACGTGGTCGCGCAGACCGGCTTCATGCAGGGCGCATCGGGGGTGGGGACCCTGTTCCTCCATCTGGACGCCGCCGCGCGCGGCCGGTGGTCGCCGGCGATCGCCTGGCCGGATACACCCTTCGTCTGAGTCACCCCGGGGACGCCGGCGTCCCCCGCCACGCCGCCGTCGCGTCCGCCGGTTCAGCTGCGCGCGACGGCCGACCCCACGCGCGTAGCGCATCGGCTCCGCCGGGGGATAAGATCAGGTGACCCTCACCACGCACTCGGGGCGTCCGGAAACCTGGAGTCCGACTCGCATGTGGCACTGCCCATCGCATCGATTCGTGTCCGCCGCGCTCCTGCTGCCCGTCTCGGCCACCGCGCTCCCCGCCCAGGGCGACGACGCGGCGATGCGGCACGCGAGAGCCGTGCTCGCCACCACGCCGGTCATCGACACCCACAACGACCTCCCGTGGGTGATCCGCGAGAAGGGTACCCCGCCGGGTGACGTCGAGACGTACGACATCGCGAAGCGGGCCCGCTTCGACACCGACATCCCGCGGCTCCGCGAGGGGATGGTCGGGACCCAGTTCTGGTCCGTCTACGTCCCCAGCACCGTCTCGCCCCTGGACGCGATGCGCGAGCAGTTGGAGCAGATCGACATCGCGCGGCGGCTGATCGCCAAGTACCCGCGCGATCTGGGCTACGCGACCAGCGTCGCCGACATCCGCCGCGAGCGTGCCCGGGGCCGCATCGCGTCGCTGCTGGGGATCGAGGGTGGCCACACGATCGCCAATTCCCTCGGCGCCCTCCGGGCGTACTACGATCTCGGCGTGCGCTACATGACGCTCACCCACTTCAACACCAACGATTGGGCCGACGCGGCCACCGATTCCGCCCGGCACGGCGGGCTGACGCCGTTCGGCCGCGAGGTGGTACGCGAGATGAACCGGCTCGGCATGATGGTCGACATCTCGCACGTCTCACCGGCTACGATGAGCGCCGCGCTCTCGACGAGCGAAGCGCCGGTCATCTTCTCGCATTCATCGGCCCGCGCGCTCACCGACCACGTCCGCAATGTGCCCGACTCGATCCTCCGCCGGATGCGCGTCAACGGCGGGGTCGTGATGGTGGCGTTCGTCCCGTCGTTCGACTCGGATCGCGCCCGCCTCTGGGCCGCCGACCTGCTGCCGCGACTCGCCAAGGCGACGTCGGACAGCCAGTGGCAGCGACTCACGCGCGAGTACGTGGTCGAGCGGGGGCCGTCGCCGCGAGCCACCGTGAAGGATGTCGCCGATCACGTGGAGCACATTCGCGACGTCGCCGGGATCGATCACGTGGGGATCGGGGCCGACTTCTACGGTGCCGAGTCGGAGTCGGACCAGATCCTCGGCCTCGAGGACGTGTCGAAGTATCCCGCGCTGTTCGCCGAGCTGGTCCGGCGCGGGTGGAGCGACGCCGATCTCCGGAAGCTCGCAGGCGAGAACCTGCTCCGTGTCTTCGCCCAGGTCGAGGCCGTGGCACACCGGCTCCAGCGACAGCGGCCGCCGTCGACCGCCACCATCGAGGCGCTCGACGGGAAGCCCACGCCAACGCAATGAGCTAGCTTGCGTCACGGCACCTCGCGCACCTCGCGCGCCGCGCGCATCTCGTAGCGTCTCCCGATGGTCTCGCTGCTCGACATCATCGGCCCGGTCATGGTCGGGCCCTCCTCATCCCACACCGCGGGAGCCTGCCGCATCGGCCTGCTCGCCCGCGACCTCATCGGCGGCACGCCCGAGACGGCGCGCGTCGAGCTCCACGGGTCGTTCGCGCGGACCGGGGAAGGGCACGGCACCGACCTCGCCATCGTCGGCGGACTGCTCGGGTTCCGACCCGACGACGAGCGCCTCCGGGGGTCGCTGGACATGGCCGCCGGCGAAGGGCTCGACTTCACGGTCGAGAAGACCACCATCGAGGGCGAGGTACATCCGAACACGGCACGACTCACGCTCGGCCGGCGCGGGCTGTCGATCACGGTCACCGGTTCGTCCCTCGGCGCCGGGCGCGTCGAGCTGATCGAGATCGATGGATACGACGTGTCGGTGAGCGGTGCGTTCCCGACCGTCGTCCTGCTCGCCCAGGACCGCCCCGGATCGGTGGCGCGCATCACCGGCATCCTCGCGGACGACGCCGTGAACATTGCGACCCTGCGCCTCACCCGGAAACGCCGGGGCGGCGACGCCTTCATGGTCCTCGAGTGCGACGACCCGATCCCGCCCGACGCGATCGGGCGCATCGAGCACCTCGACTGGGTCCGCTGGGCGCGTGCCCTGCGCTCCGTGGCGGACCGGCCGGGCGCGCCCACCGGTCCCCGACGCTAGCGCCGAGCGCCGGCCGCATTCCTTTCCGACCAACCCGGACCCATGTACCGCTCGCTCGAAGAAGCCGTTCGTGATGCGACCGCTCGCCGGGCGACGCTCGCCCAGGTGGCGCTCGCGGCCGAAGCCGAGGATCAGGGGCGGACGGTCGAGGCGATTCGGGCGGCGCTCGGTCGGGCGCTCGAGGTCATGCGGGGCGCGACCGGTCGTGGCCTCGCGGGCGACCTCCGGTCCGCCTCCGGCCTGGTGGGCGGCGACGCCGCCAAGCTGGTCGCGGGTGCGGGTGCGGGTGCCGTCGTCGGCGGCGTCTTTCGCGACGTGCTCGCCCGCGCGCTCGCCGTCCAGGAAGTGAACGCGGCGATGGGGGTCATCGTCGCCGCGCCGACGGCGGGCGGCGCCGGCGTGCTGCCCGCCGTGCTCACCGGGCTCGCGCACGCGCGCGGCCTGTCCGACGATGCGCTCGTCGATGCGCTGGCGACCGCCGGGCTGATCGGGGCCGTGGTGGCCGAGCGCGCGTCGCTCTCCGGCGCCGAGGGTGGATGTCAGGCCGAGACCGGTGCCGCCGCCGGGATGGCGGCCGGGGCGGCCGCCGAGATGCTGGGCGGCACGCCGGCCCAGGCGGGGCATGCCGTGGCCCTCGCGATGCAGGGCACGCTCGGTCTCGTCTGCGACCCGCTCGGCGGGCTGGTCGAGCTACCCTGCGTCTTTCGGAACGCCACCGGGTCGGCGATCGCGCTCGCGGCCGTGGAGATGGCGCTCGCCGGGATCACCTTCGCCATCCCCGTCGACGAGGTGATCGACGTGATGGGCGAGATCGGCCGCGGCATGGACGTGCGCTACCGTGAGACCGCCGGCGGCGGGCTCGCCGCCACGCCCACCGGCCGGCGCCTGGCGCGCGAGCGGCTCGTCCAGATCAAGCGCGGGTCGTAGCGACCGGGGCTAGTCCCCGCCGCGCAGCATCGCGCCGAGCAGGCCACCGACGACGCCGGCGGTCGTGGCGTTGGTCGTCGTCGATGTCTCGGAGGCGACCGGCGGGTGGTAGTACATCGACTGGATGCCGATGCGACCCGGCCCGGTGAAGCGGTTCCAGAAGATCTGCCCGGCGCTCGCCAGGAACCCGGTCGCCAGACGCTGGAACTGTGTCTCCATCCCGACCGACCGATCCTTGTAGATCCACCCGCCCGGCTCGATGTCGATCTGCTCGCCGGGCGCCAGATCGACGAAGAAGACATTGCCGTAGCCGTGCAGCCAGACGATCCCGTCCCCGGCCGTCGCCGCGAACGTATCGAGGAAGAACCCGCTCCCGCCGAAGAGCAGGTTCGAGACACCCTGAATGCGTTGGAACGTGTAGTCGACATTGCCGGTCGCGGCGAGGAACTGGTGCTCGCGCACGTCGATCCCCTGGCCGCGCGAGAGATGGATCGGCACCACCTGTCCGGCGCCGTCCCGACTGAAGGCGATGTGTCCCGGCCCCCGCGCCTCGGTGAGCAGGATCGGCAGTCCCGCGAACAGTCGCTTGACGGCGCCCTTGAGCGGATGGACGCCGATGTCGACCTGCGGGTGCTTCCACAGCAGTACGTGGTGCTCGAAGTAGAGCGGCACCCCGGCCAGCTCGACATGCAGGACGGGGACGAGCTCCCCCTCGAGGTGGTATGTCACCCCGGCAAAGGACTCGTCGTGGACACGGGTCGGGTGCAGCGTCGGAATGGCCATGCGCGCGGCTCCGGAAAAGGGACGGTGTCGCGCCAGGAAGGTGCGTCCGACGGCCGGCGCCCCGCTAGGGCCGCCGCGGGTACGGTCGCGCCGCGCGGCGCACGTCGGTCACGGGTCGGCGCGGGTCGGCGCGGGTCGGCGCGGGTCGGCGCGGGTTGCCGCGGGTTGCCGCCGCCTGGCCGCTCTGCCGGGCCGACCTTGCTCCGGGCGCCTGGCGCCGTACTACTTCCGACATGGTCGGCCGCCGCGTCCGCCCGACGGAGCCCTGACTCGCGCCTCGCCGGCATGATCGCGTTCTCCGAGCCCGCGGCCACGGCCTGGATCCTCGTCATCGCGGCGGTACTCGCGGGCGTTGCGGTCTTGCTCGCCCGCGCCTCGGAGCGCGTCGGCGTGCCGATCGTGCTCGTGTTCCTGCTCGTGGGGATGCTCGCCGGATCGGAGCGCCTGGGTGGGCTGCGGTTCCACGACTACCGGCTGTCCTTCCGCGTCGGCACCGTCGCGCTCGTCCTCATTCTCTTCGAGGGCGGCCTCAACACGTCGGCCGCGGCGCTCCGTCGCTATGCCGGCCCGGCGCTCACGCTGGCCACGTTCGGGGTCGTCGGCACCGGCGCGATCACCGCCGCTGCGGCGCGGGCGCTCGGGTTCGACTGGCCGCACGCCGTGCTCCTGGGCGCCATCGTCTCCTCGACCGATGCCGCGGCGATCTTCGCCGTGCTCCGCTCGAGCGGCATCCAGCTCCGCCGCCGGGTCGGGGCGACGCTCGAGGCCGAGTCGGGGCTCAACGACCCGGTGGCGATCGTTCTCACGACGCTGCTCGCGGCGAGCCTCGTCCACCCGGGCACGCTGGCGGCGGGCCGCGTGGCCGGCGCCTTCGCGATGCAACTCGGCGTCGGCGCGGCCGCCGGCGCCCTCCTCGGGTTTGGCGGCCGCTGGCTCCTCAAGCGCGTGCTCCTGCCGGCCGGCGGGCTCTATCCCGTGCTCACGCTCTCGCTCGCCGCTTTCGCGTTCGGCGCGGCCACGCTCGTCGAGGGGAGCGGCTTCCTGGCCGTCTATGTGGCGGGCGTCGTGCTCGGCAACGGCCCCATCCCGTATCGCACGAGCGTGCTCCGCGTCCACGACGCGCTCGGATGGCTCGGGCAGGTGGCGATGTTCCTGGTGCTCGGGCTGCTCGCCGTCCCGGCGCGGCTGATGGCGGTCGCGCCGGTCGGCATCGCGCTCGCCCTGGTCCTCGCCTGCGTCTCCCGCCCGGCGGTCGTCGCCGCGTGCCTCGCCCCGTTCGGCTATCCGCGGCGCGAGATCGCGTACATCGGCTGGGTCGGCCTTCGTGGCGCGGTGCCGATCGTGCTCGCCCTGATCCCGCTCCTCGCCGGCGCGCCAGGCGCGGCGCGCCTGTTCGACGTCGTCTTCTTCATCGTCGTCGCCAACGCGTTCCTTCCGGGCGGGACGGTGCGGTGGGTGACACGCCGTCTCGACCTCGAGGCGAACGAACCCCCGCCGGCGCCGGCGGCGCTGGCGATCGAGTCCCGCGAGCCGCTCGAGGGCGAGCTGCTGTCGTTCTATGTCGATGAGGCACTCGGCCTCGCCGGCCAACAGATCGCCGACCTCCCGATCCCCGATGGGACATCCGTCACCGTCATCGTGCGGGGGCGAACGCTCATCGCGCCCAAGGGTCCGACCGTCCTCGAGGTCGGCGATCACGTCTACGTCCTCACCCGGGCGCCGGACCGTCCGATCGTGGAGCTCCTCTTCGGGCGGCCGGAGGGCGGGGAGTGAGCGCGGGCCCCCCCACACCGGCCACGCGGGGTGGGCGTTGGGGCAATTGACTCAACGCCGCGGGATGCGATCGCTTGCTCGTGCGGGTGCGGGCGCATAGCTTGTGGGCACAACTGTCGACCCGTGGTGATTTGCCGCGTATTGCAGCCACGTTAAACAAGTGCTAAAAAGCGTCCGCCCGCGGCTTGTTCGAGCCCGGGCGTTCGTGTTTCCGGCTCCACCGCGCCATGGCCGTGGAACCGGGATGCCGGCGGCCCGCTTCTCTCCAGCGGAGGTGCGGGCTGCGTCGCTCGTGCGCGGCGTCGTTCTCGACCCGTCCCACCGCCACGATCCGACGGCGCGCGAGCGCCCTCATCGCACCGAGGCCATGACCGATCCATCGCTTGCACCGCCACTGACCGCTCTGCCCCCAGGGCCCGCGCTCGCACCTCCGGCCGGCGAGACATCGACGCAACGGGTCGAGCGGATCAAGCGCGAGCGCGCGCCCTGGTCGATCCTCGACGACATCCGCCGCTACGCGCGCGAGGGCTTCGACAGCATCCCCGAGGATGATCTCGCCGTCCGCCTTCGCGCGTGGGGACTCTACACCCAGGGGGACGGCCACGGCGTGCGCGGGGACGCGGTCCGCTACTTCATGATGCGCGTTCGGACGCCGAACGGCGTGCTCACGGCCGAGATGTGCCGCGCGATCGCGGAGCTGTCCACGCGCTACGCGCGCGGCACGCTCGACATCACGAACCGGCAGAACTTCCAGCTCCACTGGCTCCGCATCGAGGACATCCCCGCCATCTGGGACCGCCTCGCGGCGGTCGGCTGGACGAGCATGGGCGCGTGCGGCGACAACACCCGCACCGTTACCGGCTGCCCGCTCGCCGGCGTCGACGGCGAGGCGGTCGCGGATGCATCACCGGTCGCGCTCGCGATCGACCGCCGGTTGAACGGTAACGCCGAGTTCGCGAATCTCCCGCGGAAGTTCAAGATCTCGGTCACCGGGTGCCGGCACTGGTGCACGTTCCCCGAGATCAACGACATCGGGCTCACCGCCGTCCACCGCGGGGAGGAGGTCGGCTTCTCGCTCCGGGTGGGTGGCGGCCTCTCGACCCGCCCGCACCTCGCCCACCGGCTCGCGTGCTTCGTCCCGTGGGACCGGGCGGTCGACGTGGCGTGCGCCGTGGCCGCGATCTTCCGCGACTCCGAGGAGCTCCGTCTCAACCGCCAGAAGGCGCGGATGAAGTTTCTCTTCCTCACGCAGAAATGGACGCCCGAGCGGTTCCTCGACGAGCTGTCGGCGCGCCTGGGCGGACGTCTCGAGGCGCCGGTGCCCGAGCCCCTTCCCGAGGACTCCGCCGCGCACCGCGACCGCGACCACGTCGGCGTCCACCCGCAGCGCCAACTCGGGCGATCGTATGCCGGCTTCTCCATCCCATCGGGTCGCATCGCCCCCGACACACTCCGCCGGATCGCCGACTGGGCCGACTCGTACGGGAGCGGGACGCTGCGCACGACGGCCGCGCAGAACATCGTCGTCCTCGATGTCCCCGACGAGCGCCTGCCCGCCCTGACGCGCGCCGCCGCGGCGGCCGGCGTCCCGACGCGCGCGTCGTTCTTTCAGCGCGGCGTGGTCGCCTGCACCGGCTCCGAGTTCTGCAAGCTCGCGCTGGTCGAGACGAAGCAGTTCAGCCTCCGCCTGATCCCCGACCTGGAGCGGCGGCTCCCCGCGTTCGAGCAGTACGTCCGGATCAATGTCACGGGATGCCCGAACGCCTGCGGTCAGCACTGGATCGCCGACATCGGGCTCCAGGGCGTGCGGATGGAGGTGGACGTCGTCGGCGGCGCACGCGAGGAGGTCGACGGCTTCGACCTGTTGATCGGCGGCGGCCTGGGCGCCGGCGCCGCCTTCGCCCACCGCGTCGGTCTCCGCCTTCCGGCGACGCAGGTCGCCTCTGCCCTGGAGTCCCTCCTCCGCGTCTACCTCGCGACGCGCGACGAAGGCGAGGGCTTCCGCCCATGGACCCGTCGCGTCGGTGACGCCGTCGTGCGCGACGCGCTCGTGCGCGAGCCGGAGAAATCGGCCGCCTGACGCGCCGTCCGTACAAACCGGGGCTCGCCCGGTCCAAGACACCCCGGGTCCGGGGGGGCTAGACTCCCTCCATGCGTCCGATCGAGGAAGCGAATGGGTCGGCCGGCATCATCCCTGGCCAGCGCGCACGCACGTCCGCGGCGGCGCTGCTGGCGGTGCCGGCACTGATCGGTGTCCTGTTCTGTACCGGCGAGACGCACCCCGTCGCTGCCGGCGACGGCGCGCGCCACGGCGTCGATCGCTCGTACATGGACACGACGTGTGCTCCGTGCCGGGCGTTCTACGAGTACGCCAACGGAGCGTGGATCGCCCGGGCGCGGCGGACCAGCGACGAGGCGGCGTCCGGCGTGCTCGACGAGCTTCAGCGGCGTTCCGCGGACGTGGTACACGCCACGCTGGACTCGCTGGGGACGTCGCACCCCGCCCCGCGGTCGCTCGGCTGGAAGCTGGGCGAGTTCTACGGGACGTGCATGGACACGGCTCGCGCGGAGCGGGAGGGTCCGAGCCCCGTGCGAGCGGAGCTCGACCGGATCGATCGCGTCACATCGCGGTCAGCCCTGGAGGCCGAAGTAGCCCGCCTCAACCGGATGCAACTCGGTGTCGTCTTCGGGTTCGGGGTCACGGCCGACCCGAGGCATGCGGACAGCACGATCGGTCACCTCATGGCAGGGGGGTTGGGGCTGCCGGACGCCGGGTACTACACGCTGGAGGATTCGACCACTCGGCACGTTCGTGACGCGTATCGGCGCATGCTCGATAGCCTGCTCGTGCTGGCCGGAACGCCCCCCGACCGGGCGGCTCGCGAGGCGACGCGGGCGCTGGCGCTGGAGACGAGCCTCGCCGGCCTCGTGGCGGCGGGTGGCCCGGGGCTCGGTCGCGATCCGCGGGCTCACTACCACAAGCTGACCGTTCGCGCCCTCGATTCGCTGACGCCGCATTGGTCGTGGACGCAGTACTTCCTGGACCTCGGCGCCCCGGCCGCCTTTCCGGCCACCGCCAGCCTCCTCGTGGAGCAGCCGGAGCTCGTTCGGTCCCTCGATGGTCTGCTGGCGACCGTGCCGCTCGACAGCTGGCGGAGCTATCTCCGCGGGCAGTACATCCAGTCGGCCGCCCCGTGGCTGGGCGGTGCCTTCCGGCGGACCTACAGTGGGACCGCGGCTCTGATGGGAATGACTCCCTCGGCGGTGCGCTGGCGGCGCTGCGTCTCCGAGACGGATCAGCTCCTCGGGAACGCGCTGGGGCAGGAGTACGTGAGACGCGCGTTCACATCGGGCGCGAAGGGCCGCCTCGTCGAGATGGTGCACGAGATCGAGGGCGTGCTGCACGACGACCTCGACACGCTTCCCTGGATGAGTGCCGCCACGCGGCGTGCCGCCGTGGCGAAGCTCCGCCACTTCACGGTGAAGATCGGGTATCCGGCGCGCTGGCCGGACTACAGCGCGCTCGTCGTTCGTGACACGTCCTTCTGGACGAATGTGGTCGCGGCCTCGGAGTTTCAGACGGATGCCGATCTGGCGAAGCTCGGGCGCGCGGTTGACCGGAGTGATCTCCAGTACACCCCGCAGACTGTCGACGCGTACTTCAATCCCCGGCGGAACGAGGTGGGGTTCGCCGCGGGTGTCCTCCAGCCGCCGCTCTTCGACTCCCTCGCGGACGACGCATCGAACTACGGGGCGATCGGCGTCGTCATTGGCCACGAGTTGACGCACGCCTTCGATGAGCAGGGACGACAGTATGACTCGACCGCCGAGCTGCACGACTGGTGGGTCCCTGCCGATGACTCGGCGTTCCGGCGCCGAGCGGCGCTCCTGGTCCGGCAGTACGACGAGTACCTCGTCGTCGACTCCCTGCACATCAACGGCTCCCGGACGTTGAGCGAGAACCTGGCCGATCTGGGAGGTGTGGTGCTGGCCTACCGGGCGCTCGAGCGCAAGCTCGCCGGACGGCCCCGCCCGGCAGTCGGAGGATTCACGCCGGAGCAGCGCTTCTTCATCGCCTACGCCCAGTCTCGTCGTGGCCTCTTCAGTCCTGCGTACCTGCGAAACAAGGTATTGACCAACGACCACTCCCCCGACGAGTGGCGCGTGCTGGGCCCGATCGCCGACATGCCCGAGTTCGCGACGGCGTTCCATTGCCGAGCGGGCGACCCGATGATCCGGCCCGACTCACTGCGCGTTCGCATGTGGTGACCTGAGTAACTCGGCACGATGCGGGCGGCACCCCCCGTGCGGGGCTACGCCGTCGGACGCGGTGGCAATGTATGTTATCCTTCGGCGGCTTCCGACCTGGTCGGTGCCGCCGCTGGCTTTGCTCCTCCGGGGACGGGCGCGTCAACTTCCGAGGGCCGTATGATCAGAACGTCACTCGCCGCCGCTGTGCTCTTCGTCGTCGTCGCCGTCGGGGGGCCGCATGATGCCCGCGGCCAGGCGTTCAAGGTCGAGAAGGTGAGCATCGGGGGCGACGGCGGCACGGACTACCTCACCGCCGAGCCTGGGACCGGCCGCGTGTTCGTCTCGCGCGCGACCCACGTGATGGTCATCGACGGGCCGACAGGGCGGGTGATCGGAGACATTCCCGAGACGCCGCGGACACACGGGATCGCGCTCGCCCCGAGGTCGGGACACGGCTTCATCACGAACGGCGGCGATTCCACGGTCACGATGTTCGACCTGCGGACGCTGGCCGCGATCAGGAAGATCAAGGTTCCGAGCGGCGGGATGGACGGCATCATGTACGACGACCACGCCGACCGGATCATCCTCACGAATCACAGCCACCCGGCCGGCACGGCGACCGCGCTCGACCCGCGGACCGGCGCGATCATCGCCACCGCCGAGCTCGAGGACGACGCGCCGGAAGGGGCGGCCGCCGACAGCAAGGGCAAGCTGTTCGTCAACAACGAGCGGAAGAGCACGATGCAAGTCATCGACGAGAAGTCGATGCGCGTCCTGGCGTCCTGGCCGCTCGCCCCCTGCGAGGGCCCGACCGGTATCGCCTACGACCGGGCGCACGACCGGATCTTCGTCGGGTGCGGCAAGACGTCGGTGGTGGTGGATCCGTCGTCGGGCAAGGTCGTGGCGACGATCGCGAACGGCGACGGCGTCGACGCGCTCGGGTGGGACCCGGGTCAGCGGCTGCTCTACATCCCGGCCGGCCGCGACAGCAATGTGACGATCGTGCACCAGGATACGCCCGACACGTACACGGTCGTCGGCACGGTGACCACGATGACCGGGGCCAAGACGATCACCGTCGACCCGGTGAAGCACGTGGCCTACCTCTTCCAGCCCGAGTACGGCCCCGCCCCAGCGCCCGCGCCCGGGTCCCCGCCTCCCGCGCCCGGCGCGCGTCCGCCACGCGGTCCGGTCATCGGCGCGTACTTCTTCCGCATCACGCACTGATCCCGCACTGAATCAGGGACGCGGGCGGCGTCAAAAGATCGGGCCGGACGTCCGCGCGGATGCGACGGGCGGGCCGCGTGAATGCCGGGCCAGGCATCCGTGCGGATGCGAGTCGCGGGCGGCATGAACGCCGCCCCTACGGTACACCACGTTACGGTACACCACGTTGCGATGCGCCCACGCCGGCACCGTCGTCCCACGCCCGCCGGTGCTGTTCCCGGGACCATCCAATAACCCCGTTCCTTTGGTGTCCGCGGGACGCGGACCGCGTTTCCCGCGGGCGCCAGCGGACCGCCACGGCGCCGCCCAGCGCGAGCGCGGCGGCGAGGGCGAGCACGAGCAGCGCGGCGGCGATGCTCCCCGGGGCGCCCAGCCGAGCCTCGGCGAGCCGGAGCGCTCCGGGCTGCTCGAGCGAGATGCGCGGGAACGGGTCGCCCACGATCGTGAACGCCGCCCACTCTGCCGGCGGCGCACCGCGCCGGATGGCCGCCTGCTTGGCGGCGGCCAGCGCGTCGCCGACCGGCAGTCCGCGCGCGAGCGCAGCGTAGAAGTCCTCCACGACGGGCAGCACCGCCTGGTCGCGGATGCGCCACTGGGTCGCCACCACCGCCCGCGCGCCCGCGGCCAGCAGCGGGCCGGTGAGTCCCTGGACGCCTTCGCCGTCGATCACCGCGCCGCCGGCGGTCTGACAGGCCGAGAGCACCACCAGGTCGGCGCGCAGACGGAGGCCGGTCAGCTCGCTCGCCGGCACGAAGCCGGTCTCGCCATCGCCGGGCGCGAGCACGAGCGCGGTCCGGGCGAGGCTCCGCTCATCCACCAGCGCGTGGGTCGCGATGTGGATGATCCGGTAACCCGCGAGCGGCGCGTGCCGAAAATACGCGGCGCTCGCGGCCCGTCGCAGGCGCACGTCCGCGCCCGGCGCAAAGGCGGCGACGACGCGCGCCTCGCGCGCCGAGGCGGCGAGCCGCGGGAGTCCCCCGGCGAGCGCGAACGCACCGCGGTAGACGTCGCCCCGCTCGGTCGCGCCATCCTCCCGCGAGCTCATCTGAATCGTCCCCGCGCCGGTCGCGCCGGTCGCGCCGCCACCGATGCCGTCCCCCGGGGTCGCCGGGGTCGCCGGGGTCGCCGGGGTCGCCGGGGGGAAGCGCGGATCGGCCAGCACGAGCATCCGTGGCGTGTCCCGGCCGCCGGCGGCGCGACTGGCGCGCGCGGTGGCGCCCCGGCGGACCAGCGCGTCCCAGACGGCCGCCGACGGCGCGATGCTCACGGCGTATCGTGTCGCGATCGGCGCGCCGGCGGAATCCTCGAGCGCGTCGAAGGCGAGCCGGTGGAGCGGGCCGTCGGGCACGATGATGAGACGGGTGACCCCCGGGCCGAGCGCGGCGAGCGCGCTGTCGAGCAGCGTGCGGCCCAGGCGTCGTGCGAGGGGCCCGATGTCCAGACCGCTCTCGATGAGAGCGGCGAGCCGCGCGACCTCCGCGCCGAGTGAGTCCGCGCTCGGGAGCTCGAACGCCAGCACCGCCGGTGTGCCGGCTCGACCGGCCGTGCCCCGGGCGGCGCCCGCGGCATCGGCGGCGGCGGCTCCCGCGCCGCCGTGCTGGCTCGGGATCGCGAACAGCGTCGTCGGGGTCCCGCGTGGCCCGCTCACGAGCTCGAGGAGTGCGGTGCCGGCCGGCAGCCACCGCGCGACCGAGTCGGCGCTCACCCGCCGGGACGTGAGCGCGGCCGCCCGCCTGGCTCCGGTGTCGGCACCGGAGCCAGGCGGGCGTGCGCCGAGCGCGTCGAGTCGCAGCAGCCGGTCGGCCAGCTCGCGTGCCCGGCGGCGCTCCGCCAGCTCGAACGCTTCGGGCGCGAGGCCTCCTCGGACCATGGCCGCCAGCACCTCGGCCCCGGTCAGCTCGCGATCGGTCGCCTCGCGGCTACTGACCTGAAAGACGAACGGCCGGAGGGCCGAGTCGGTGAGCGCGGCACGCCAGGCATCCAGCTCGTCCTCGGCCGAGGCCAGCTCGGACGCGGCCCGCCGGAGATCACCGCCCCGGGCATAGGCCACGGCGAGCAGCACGCGTACGCCGTGCCGTAGGACGTGCTCCGAGCTGTCGGCACGTCGCTCGGCGCGAGTGAGCGCGGCGACCGCCGCCGCGACGTCGCCCCGCGCGAGCGCGAGCCGACCGCGCTCGCGGTCGAAGCTGGTCGTGGCGAGCAGGTGGTAGCGCGCGGCGGCCGACTCGGCCTGGGCCAGCGCCGCACCGGCGGCCGCGAGGTCGCCCGACTCGATGTCGATATACACCAGGTCGCGTCCGATCTCGAACTCTTCGGGATCGCGGATGGCGCGGCGGAACGCCCGCGCGGACTCCGCCAACTGGCGGGCGGTGGCAAAGTCACCGACATCGGCGGCGCGCAGCGCCTCGAACGCCTGCACGGATGCGATCCCGCCCTGGTCATCCATCGCGACGTTGAGGGCCCCGGCCTGGTGCAGGAAGGTGGCGGCGGTCGCGTCGTCATGGAGCTGAATCGCGATCACTCCGAGCGCCACGTCCGTCGCCGCCGCGACATACATGCTCCCCGACGCCAGCGCCTCCGCACGGGCCATGAGGGCGTAGGTCCGAAAGGCGCCCAGATCACCCCGGTCGTGCAGGATGTCGGCGTGGCGCGCGAGCGTGACCGACAGCTCGAGGCGATCGTGGCTGGCTCGCTCGAGCGCTTCGGCTCGACCGAGCGTCTGGAGCGATGAGTCGAAGTGCTCGCGCAGCTTCTGCCCGAGCGCCAGCGCCCGGAGGGCGAGGGCCTCGATGCGGGGCGCGGCCGCCCGGCGGGCGAGAGCCGCGGCCGCGAGCGCATCGCCGGCGGACCCGGGCAGTTGCTGGACGACCGCGAGCAGCGCCCGCCGGTAGGCGATGAGCGCCTCCAGCTCCGGATTGCCGCCGGGATAGATCCGGCGGGCGGTGTCCAGCAGGGCAATGCCGAGCGGCGCGCCGAGCTGTGAGGCGCGGATCAGCGCGACACCGGCGAGGGCGTCGGCCTCGGCGAGCGCGTCGTGCCTCGCCCGCGCCTCGGCGCGCGCGTGCGTGAAGAGCGTGTCGGCGCGGCTCGAGTATCCCTGATCGTACAGGTCCCAGGCGGCGCGGAGCAGCGCCACCGTCGTGACGGCGTCGCGCGGGCGGCCGGGCCCGCCGCTGAGCGCGGCGAAGCGCCGCTGCGCGTCGTCGTGGTGATACGTCTGCTCCGCCAGGACGGCGAGCCCGAGCGCCGCGCCGCGGTCGCCGGAGTCCCGCGCCAGCGCCGCTGCCCAGTGGGCCGCGAGCGCCGGAGCCGAGTCACCCTCGACCGCGACGCGGGCTGCGCGTGCGATCGTCCACGGATCGACCGCCGGCGAGGCGGCGCTCGGCTGGGCGCCGGCTGGCCCGATGGGGCAGCCCAGGAGGACCGCCGCGAGCATCGAGGCGGCGCCCAGCTGCCGGTCGAGAGAGCGGCGCGGTGCCATGCGGCGACCGCTCCGGTTGATTGCGCCCCGCGGCCTCACGCTTCATCGACGCACGGGCAACCGCCGTCCTCTCAGGCCATGGCGCGGTGGGCGGCGGCGCCGACGCCCGGGCTGTGGCCGACCCGGGCGCCGCCTGCCCGCCGGCGCGTCACGGCCTGGCTCCGACCGAGGCCTGTTCCACCGGCATCCGGAGGGCGGCGACGACGGCCGCGCGGCGGGAGCGACTCACCGCCGCCCGGGCCCCGTCCTCCATCGTCAACGTGAGGCGCCCCGCCGGGGAGCGCTCGAACCCCCGGATCGCCGTCACCCGGACGATCGCCGACCGGTGGACGCGCAGGAACATTGCCGGGTCGAGCGCGCGCTCGAGCATCGTGAGCGGGGCCCGGACGAGGTGGCGGGCGCGGGCCGTGTGCACCCAGGCGTAATAGCCGTCGGCCTGGATCCGGACCACCTCCTCGATCGGGATCACGGTGCTCCGCCGGCCGACGCTGGCCATGAGCCGAGTCGCGTAGCGCACGGGGGGCGTGCGGACCGGGGCGGCGGCCAGGGCACGGTCCGACGCCGACTCCGCAGTCGCAGGCGCCGGCCCGCCAGCGGCCATCGCCCGCCGAGCTTCGTGGCGTTCGACCGCACGGTCGATGGCCCGGCGGAGGCGAGTCTCCTCGACGGGCTTGACGACGAAATCGACCGCCGTCACGTCGAACGCCCGGACCGCGAAACTGTCGTACGCCGTCACGAAGATCGTGAGCGGCATCGCCTCGACGCCGATCTCGCGGATCACGCCCATCCCGTCGAGCCCTGGCATCTGCATGTCCAGCAGCACGAGATCGGGCTCGGTCGCGCGGATCACGCGTACCGCCTCCACACCGTCCCGACACTCGGCCACGAGCTGCACGCGGTCGTGACCCAGCGCCAGCCGCCGTAGCCCCCTGCGGGCGACGGGCTCATCGTCGACGATGACCGTGCGGAGCATTCCCGGCGTAGCCACCCGGTCTATTCTCCGACCCGGTCGCTCGGGACGCCAGCGGCATGCAGCCGGGCGCGGGCCCGGCGCTGTGAGCGGCGGCCGGTGGCCCCGACCGGCCGCCTCCCCCGGCACTCGCCCCCACCTCCGCAGCCGATCGCTCGGGCGGCGACCGGCCGCGGCCCTGTCGTTCGGTGCACGGACCGGCCCGCCCGCAGCACAGGTGTTTGCCGCCGGCGCTCCGCGCGTGATGATCTCGGATCCACGCCGCTCCATTCCCCTGCGCCGGAGGTGACGCATGACCGTTGCGATGTCGAGAGCACTGGCACCGAGATCGCGTGCACGGAGGTCGCCGGCCGCGCGCGCGCTGGCACTCGGTCTCCTGGTCATCGGGGGCGGCGCCTGTGGCGGCAGCGGCGCGACCGCACCGTCGCCGAGCCCGCCGTACCTCCCGCTCGCGATCGGGAACCGGTGGCAGTACGAGTGCCTGCGCCAGGGGTCGTCGGGAGCGGCGCTCACCCTGACCGACTCGGTGTCGGACACGGTGCGCGTCGCCGGGCGGCTCACCTACGCTTTCGCGCTCGAGATCCCGGACTCGGCGGGGCACGTCGCGACGCAGGTCCAACTGCTCGCGAACGACAGCGCCGGCAACACACGGATCGAGGGCTATGTCATCGGCGGCCAGCCGACGCCCGTCACCCCCACGGTGATCGTGGCCGCCCAGCCGCAGCTCCACACGCCCTACGACTACCCCGCGCCCGGCGGGGGCACGATCACCCGTGCCTTCAAGGGGATCGAGAGCAGCAATCCCACGCCGCTCGGCACCTTCACCAACGTCGCGCCCTACTACGACAACGGCGGGATCGACAATTACGGGTATGTCCCCGGCAAGGGGATCGTCGAGCAGGACCACGCGAACTTCGAGTTCGACTGCCTGATCGAGTCGGTCCAGTTGCACTGACGCGCGCCGCCCGGCGGATGTCCGCTGGCGAGCCCCGCGCGCGGCGCGCGGGGCTCGCTCCGAACATCGTCGCGTTCCGACCCTGATGGGCCAGAAGTTGCGCTTCGCGCGCCGACCGGAGGAATGCATGGCAGCGAAGCGCAATGGATCCACCACGCGGCGGCCGGCGGCGCGCAAGCAGACGACACATCGGACGGGGCGGCCGACGAGCGGCCCCGTCAGCCAGTATCGATCGCTCCAGCGCGAGGCCGAGCGCCGCGCGTCCCGCACGGAAAAGTCGACGAAGGCGAAGGAAGCTCCCGTACAGGCCGGCGCGCGCAGGCAGCCTGGGACACCGCTCCCCCGGCAGCACCAGGCGAAGCCGGGGCTCGAGTCGGAGGTGCGGCCCGCGCCCAGGTATCTCGCTCCGGAGTACAGGGGGTCGGACAAGCTTCGCGACAGGGTAGCGATCATCACGGGCGGCGACTCGGGGATCGGGCGCGCGGTGGCCGTCCTCTTCGCCCGCGAGGGGGCGGACGTCGCGATCGTGTATCTGCCGGAGGAGCAGTCGGACGCCGAGACCACCCGCGAGGCGGTTGCCCGCGAAGGGCGGCGGTGTCTGCTGGTGCCGGGCGACGTATCCGACTCGGCCTTCTGCCGCGAGGCCGTCGCCCGCACCGTCGAGGCGCTCGGTCGGCTCGACATCCTCGTGAACAACGCCGCGTTCCAGCAGCATGCGGAATCGCTCGACGCGATCACCGACGAGCAGTTCGACCGGACGGTGAAGACGAACCTGTACGGGTACTTCTACATGGCGCGGGCGGCGCTGCCTCACCTGCGCGCCGGGAGCGCCATCATCAATACCGGCTCCGTGACCGGTCTCGAGGGCAACAAGCGGCTGCTCGACTACTCCACGACCAAGGGCGGCATCCACGCATTCACGCGGTCGCTGTCGGAGAACCTCGTGGACCGCGGCATCCGCGTGAACGCCGTCGCGCCCGGTCCCGTCTGGACGCCCCTCAACCCAGCCGATCAGCCGCCCGAGGCGGTCGCGAAGTTCGGGAGCGACACGCCCATGCACCGGCCGGCGCAGCCCGAGGAGCTCTCGCCCGTCTACGTCTTCCTCGCCGCGCCCACCTGCTCCAGCTACATCACGGGCGAAGTCATCCCCGTGATCGGCGGCCACAGCGGCGGCTGACCCGCACGCACGGGCGCCGCGCACGCGCCCGCCCAGTCCCGGGAGTGGGGTCACCATCTCCACATCATCGGGCGGCTGGGACGCGGAGTCACCGCCGGTCAGGCCCGGCGTGAGTCTCGTCGCCGCATTTCGCTTTCGGTCGGGGAACCGACCGTGAGCCGGTCGGCCGCCGGGTCGATCTCGTGAGCTTCTAGAGTCGCTTCTCGACCTCGGCGGTGGCGCGGGCGGCGGCGTGTGACGTCTCGGCGACGAGGCGCTGGGCCTCGCCGGCCAGTTGGCGGCCGCGGGCGGCGTCCGACAGCCCGACGACGTTGATGCGCACGTTGTAGGCGGCCCCGCGGGCGGCCGCGTCGGCGAGCAGCGCGGCCACCCCGGCGTCGGAGACGGCGTTGGGGTTCCCGCCGACGGCCACCTCGGCGGCCAGCTCCGCCACGCGCGCGCAGGCGCGCGCCGTCTCGAGCGGCACCTCGGCTGCGCCCACGAGCGCCGCGTCGATCGCCGCCTGGCGCGCGGCGGCCGCGGGTTGCGGCTCCTTGGGGAGCTTGTAGGCGGCCGACACGGCACCGTAGGCGGCGGCGTCGCGCTGGACGAGGGTGGCGAGCGTCGTGCCGAGTGCGGCTGCCTCCTGGCCCAGCTGACGCATGCGTGCGTCGACCGACGCGAACTTCGGGCGGCCTGCCGTGAGCCCGGCCACCATCTGCGCGAGCGCCGCGGCGAGCGCCCCCGCCAGCGCCGCCACACTCCCACCGCCGGGCGTCGGCGCGGGCGAGGCGACCGCCGCGACGAACGATGCCAGCGTCGGGCCGCCGGCGATCGCGTCGCGCACGCGCCGCTCCAGCAGTTGTGCCGGCGTGATCCCGCGGAGTTGTACATGGCGGACGCCGGCATCGAGCAGCACGCGCTCGGGCACGAGCCCGACGATCTCGCTCCACGTCGGGGCGACGCCGTGCGCGGCCGCCTCGGTCCGTACCACCTCGTAGGCGCGGTGGAGCGGCGTGCGCTCCGTGTCGACCAGGTTCATCGAGACCTGCGCCTGACCGTCGACCTCGAGCCCGAGCGCCTTGACATACCGGAGCCCGCCCGACGATCCGCGGACCGCCTTGGCGACCTCCTTGGCCACCGGGAGGTTCGACGCGGGGCCCAGGTAGACATTGTAGGCGACGAGAAAGGGGCGAGCGCCGATCGCGACCGCGCCGGCGCTCGGGTGCACCGCCGCCGGCCCGAAGTCGGGCGCGCGGCGCGGGTCGGTGCGGATCGCCTCGCGGAGTCCCTCGAACTCACCACGCCGGACATCGGCCAGGTTCTCACGGTCGGGCCGAGTCGCGGCCCGCTCGTAGAGATAGACCGGGATCTCGAGCTCGCGTCCGACCCGCTCGCCGAGCGCGCGGGCGAGCGCGATGCAGTCCTCCATCGTGGCGCCATCGAGCGGCACGAACGGCACGACATCGGTTGCCCCGATCCGCGGGTGCTCACCCGTGTGTGTCCGGAGGTCGATGACCTCCCGAGCGGCGCGGATCCCGGCGAACGCCGCGTCCCCGACCGTCTCCGCCGGCGCAACGAACGTGACGACCGTCCGATTGTGCGACGCATCGGAGGAGACATCGAGGATCGCGACGCCCGGCACGGCGCCGATCGCGCCTCGGATCCGCTCGACGATCTCCGGCCGGCGCCCCTCGGAGAAATTGGGCACACACTCGATCATCTTCATGGCTGCTCTCGATTACTTGCGTGTCGAAATGTCCGGCCGCCGATCGGCCCAAATATCGTGCGGGATGCCGGGCGCGGGCGGTGCCCCCCGCGCCGGCGGGCATTGGTGCGGGTGCCGGTCGCGGGCGGCATGAATGCCGCCCCTACGGTGCGCTATGTTTGCCGTGCGCCCACGACGCCGCGCCCACCCCGCCCGTTGTCGTCGTTCCGGTGCCTGGGGCAATCGCGAAGCGATTGCCCCTGGCACCATCCCAATAACCCCTTCCTTTGGTGGCCGCGGGACGCGGCCGCTCATCGAGCGGCGGCGTGGAGCGTCGCGAGGAGCCACGCGTGCATCGCGGGGCTGCCGGCGACGATCGACGTGTGCGCGATCCGGGCGTCGGCGCCGGCGAGGTCGGTCACGACGCCGCCCGCCTCGCGGACGAGCAGGATGCCGGCCGCAATGTCCCAGGGGGCGAGCGTCAACTCCCAGAACGCCTCGAACTGCCCCGCGGCCACATGCGCGAGATCGAGCGCCGCCGACCCGGCCCGGCGGATGCCGGCCGTCCGACTGGAGATCGCCGCGAATTGCGGCAGGTACTCGTCGAGCCACTCGAGCTGCGAGAACGGGAACCCCGTGCCGATGAGCGCCCGCTCCGGGTCGGTGATGGGTGACACACCGAGGCGAACCCCATCGCGGAACGCCCCGCCGCCGCGGGTAGCCGTGTACGTCGCGCCGGTCGCCCCATGCTTGATGACAGCCGCCGTCAACACGCCGTCGGCGAGCACGCCGATCGAGACCGCGTACTCCGGGAACCCGTGCACATAGTTGGTCGTGCCGTCGAGCGGATCGACCACGAAGACGAGACCGGGCAGCGAGGCGGCTCCCGCCGCGCCGCCGAGCTCGGGCGACAGCTCCTCGCCCAGCATCCGCGCCTCAGGCAGCGCCTCGGCGAGCACGCGGCGGACGCACCGCTCCGACGCCCGGTCGACCTCCGTCACGTAGTCGGCGCGCCCCTTTTTCTCCCAACGGAGCGTCGCCAGCCCGCCGGCGTGCGCCGCCAGGACGGTCGCGGCCTCGGTCGCAGCCTGCACGGCCACGTCGAGCAGATGCCGAGGCGACGGCTGGCCCTGCCGGGAACGGGACGGATCGGGCGCTTGCCCGGCCCCTACGGGCCGTCTACCTTCGCGCGATGGCACGTACGACTCCGCGCGTCTTCAGCGGCATCCAACCGTCGGGCGAGCTCCACATCGGGAACTATCTCGGTGCCGTCCAGAACTGGGTCGCCCTCCAGCATCGGTACGAGTCGATCTTCTGCGTCGTGGACTATCACGCGATCACGGTGCCGTACGATCCGCGTGAGCTCCCCGCTCGAACTCGCGAGCTCGCCATCTCGCTCCTCGCCGCCGGAATCGATCCCGACGTGGCCACGGTGTTCGTCCAGTCGGCGGTCCCGGAACATACCGAGTTGGCGTGGATTTTCAACACGATCACGCCGATCGGCGAGCTCGAACGCCAGACACAGTTCAAGGACAAGGCGCAGCGCCAGGAGAGCGTGTCGGCCGGGCTGCTCAACTACCCGGTGCTCCAGGCTGCCGACATCCTGCTCTACCGCGCCGACACCGTCCCGGTCGGCGAGGATCAGGTGCAGCACCTCGAGCTGTCGCGCGAGGTTGCCCGCCGGTGGAACGCCCGCTTCGCCGCGCCACCCGACGAGCCGTACTTCCCGGAGCCGGCGCCGTTGCTGACGCCGACCCGGCGCGTGATGGGCCTCGACGGGCAGAGCAAGATGTCGAAGTCGATGGGCAACACGATCGGGCTCCTCGAGCCGCCGGAGGACGTGTGGGCGAAGCTGCGTCCGGCGGTGACCGACCCGGCGCGCGTCCGCCGCACCGACCCGGGCACGCCCGAGGTCTGCAACATCTATCACCTCCACCGGGCCTTCAACCCGCCGGAAACGGTCGACCTGGTGGCCACGCAGTGTCGCACCGCCGGGTGGGGGTGCATCGAGTGCAAGCGCGTCCTCTTCGACGGCATGGAGCGCACCCTCGGCCCCGTCCGCGCCCGCGCCGCCGAGCTGCGCGCCGACCCGTCGATGGTCGACGCCGCGCTCGACGCCGGCGCCGCCGCCGCTCGGCGGATCGCGCAGGAGACGATGCGCGACGTCAAGGCCCGCATGGGCCTCGCCCCGGCCGCGCCCCTGTAGGACATCAGACCGGCACGGGGCCGGTGGCGCGATCGCGCCCCGCCACCCGGCGCCGCGAGGGACGCAAACGGCCGGCCCTCGTTATCTTACGAAAATGTTCGACTCCGAGACCCGGACACTCGTCGTCGTCGGGGCACAGTGGGGCGATGAGGGGAAAGGAAAGCTGGTCGACGTGCTCGCGGAACGGGCCGATTGGGTCGTCCGCTACCAGGGCGGGGCGAACGCCGGGCATACCGTCGATCTCGGCACCACCTGCTTCATCCTCCAGCAGATCCCGAGCGGCATCCTCCACTCGGGCGTCCGCTGTGCCATCGGCAACGGCGTCGTGCTCGACCCCGAGACGCTCTTCACCGAGATCGACCGGCTCGTCAAGAGCGGAATCGACGTCGAGGGCCGCCTCTACGTCAGCGACCGGGCCCATCTGGTGCTCCCGTACCACAAGCTCGTCGACGCCGAGAGCTCGGCCAGCCGCGCCATCGGCACGACCGGCCGGGGCATCGGTCCGGCCTACGAGGACAAGGTCGCGCGGCGCGGGGTCCGGGTGCTCGACCTCCGGCACCCCCGGCATCTGCACGAGGTGGTGAGCCGCGGCGTCGACCACGCCAACGCGCTGCTCGCCCACTTCGGCTCCGCCAGGCGCGCGGCCGTGGACGACACCGTCGCCGCGCTCGAGGCCATCGCCCCGCGGCTCCTCGCCCTCGCCGACGACGTCGGCCTCAGCGTGCATCAGGCGATCGAGAGCGGCGCGACGGTCCTCATGGAAGGCGCGCAGGGCTCGTTGCTCGACGTCGACCACGGGACCTATCCGTTCGTCACGTCGAGCAACACGACGTCCGGTGGCGCCGCCACCGGCGCCGGGATCGCGCCGACGGCGATCGATGCCGTCCTCGGTGTCGTCAAAGCCTACACGACGCGCGTCGGCAACGGCCCGCTCCCCACGGAGTTTGCCGAGCCGCTCGCGACGCGGATGCGCGACCTGGGCCACGAGTACGGCGCGGTCACGGGACGGCCACGCCGGTGCGGATGGTTCGACGCGGTCGTCGTCCGTTACGCCGCCCGCGTCAACGGACTGAGCGGGCTCGCGGTGACCAAGCTGGATGTGCTCGACACCCTCGACCGGGTCGCCATCTGCACGGGCTACCAGGTGGCCGGTGGTGTGCACACCGAATTCCCCGGCGACCTCGTCGCGCTCGAGGACACGGCGCCGCAGTACGAGTGGTTCGAGGGATGGCAGCGCTCGACGGCCGACGCTCGGCGTGTCGACGATCTGCCGCCCGCCGCCCGCCGCTACCTCGACCGGATCGAGGAGCTGATCGAGGCGCCGATCCGGTTCGTCAGTGTCGGGACCCGGCGCGATCAGATCATCGAGCTCGCGGGCGCCGCACGAGTCTGAGCGCCGAGCCGAGGGACGGGATGACACCGCATGGCACCCGCATGGCATTCACGTGGCACGCCGGATGACAGCGCGTGACAGCGGTGTGATGCCGACATGACTCGCGGGCGGAGCGATGGACCAGCGAGGCGAGCGTCGGGCGGTACGCCCGCCGCGCGCGGCACGTCGGTCGCCATCGTCGGCGCCGGCCCCTGCGGGCTGGCCGCCGCGATCGCGCTCCAGCAGGCGGGCCTTCGCACCATTGTGTACGACCGCTCGTGCGTCGTCAGCAGCATCGCGAGCTATCCGACCTACATGACGTTCTTCTCGACCGCGGAGAAGATCTCGATCGGCGGGCTCCCCTTCGTGACCGCCGGCGAGAAGCCGACCCGTCGCGAGGCCCTCGCGTACTATCGGATGGTCGTGCAGTACTTCGGCGTCCGGCTCCGGCTCTACGAGCACGTCATCGACATCGCGCGGGCGGGGGAGCACTACATCGTCCGGTCCGAGACCGCGCGCGGGAGCGCCGAGGCGGCGTACGATGCGATCGTCATCGCGACCGGCTACTTCGGGACGCCCAACATGCTGGACGTGCCCGGCGAGACCCTGCCGCACGTGACGCACGTGTACCGCGAGGGACACGAGTCCTTTCGCCGCGAGGTGATCGTCGTCGGCGGTGGCAACTCGGCGGTCGACGCGGCGCTCGATCTGTACCGGTGTGGCGCCAAGGTGACGATCGTGCACTTCGCCGAGGGCCTCGACCCGAACGTGAAGCCGTGGGTGCTCCCCGACATTCGGAACCGACTGGCCGATGGCAGCATCGGCGCCCGCTGGCAGTCGCGTGTGACTCGGATCGACATCGACTCGGTCGCGATCGACGGGCCCGCCGGCCCCGAGCAACTGCGCGCGGACCGCGTCTACCTGATGACCGGCTTCACGCCCAACAGCACGCTGCTCCGCGAGCTCGGCGTCAGCATCGATGCGGCGACCGGCGTCCCGTGGCACGATCGGGCGACCATGGAGACCAACGTCGAGCGTGTGTTCATCGCCGGCGTGCTCGCGAGCGGCTACGACGCCAACAAAGTCTTCATCGAGAATGGTCGCGGGCATGGCACACTGATCGCGCAGCGCCTGCTCGCCGTTCGGCCGGCCGCGGCCGGCTCCCAGGTCGCCCAGTAGCGCCCCTGCGCGCCCCTGCGCGCCGCCCGCGGGTCGCTCGCGGACGGTCGGCCGTCGGGCCGTGCGACCGCCGCATCTCTCCGGGGTCCCGCACGGGCTGTCGGGTAACCCCATGGGCACTCCGGTTACCTGGCGTACCACACGGTGACGCCGCGTACCGTCGGCGTGTGCCGGCCCCCTGGCCCCGAGCCCGCTCTTCGGTCACCTTGTGAGACATCCTCCCAGACCTGCCGACCGTGTCCACCCCTGCCCCTGTGCCGCTCGTTCCGCGGCCGACGTCGTCCGAGCACGCGCCGCCCAGTATGTATCCTGACGTGATGGACAAGCTCGTGTCCCTGTGCAAGCGACATGGCTTCATCTTCCAGTCGTCGGAGATCTACGGCGGAGCCGGATCGGTGTGGGACTACGGCCCGCTGGGCGTCGAGCTCAAGAAGAACATCAAGGATCGCTGGTGGCAGGCGATGGTCCGCTCGCGCGACGACATCGAGGGACTCGACGCGGCCATCCTCATGCATCCGCGCGTCTGGGAGGCGAGCGGACATGTCGCCGGATTCACCGATCCGCTCGTCGACTGCAAGACCTGCAAGGGTCGCTTCCGCGCCGACAAGCTCGGGGATGCCCGGTGCCCGCAGAAGCCGAGCAAGCGGCCCGGGGAGTGGGACGCGTGCGCGCTCACGCCGCCCCGGATGTTCAATCTCATGTTCAAGACGTTCATGGGGCCGGTCGAGGAGAGCGCTGCCGTCGCGTACCTGCGGCCCGAGACGGCGCAGGGCATCTACGTGAACTTCCTCAACGTCCAGCAGTCGACGCGGCAGAAGATCCCATTCGGCATCGCGCAGATCGGCAAGGCGTTCCGCAACGAGATCACGCCCGGCAACTTCATCTTTCGGACGCGCGAGTTCGAGCAGATGGAGATGCAGTTCTTCGTCGAGCCCGGCACGGATATGGAATGGTTCGCCCGGTGGAAGGCCGACCGCATGGCCTGGCATCTGGCGCTCGGGCTCGATCCCGACCGGCTCCGCTATCACGAGCACACGCGCGAGGAGCTCGCGCACTACGCCCGCGCCGCCTATGACATCGAGTTCGATTTCGGCGGGACGCTCGGCTTCCAGGAGATCGAGGGCGTGCACAATCGGGGCGACTTCGACCTCATGCGGCATCAGGAGTACTCGGGGAAGAAGCTCGAGTACTTCGACCAGGTGCGGAACAAGCGGTACATCCCGCTGGTGATCGAGACCTCCGTCGGCGCCGACCGGGTCACGCTCGCCGTGCTCGTCGGCGCCTACCGCGAGGAGACGGTCGCGGGCGAGCAGGAGGGCCGCACGGTGCTGGGACTGCACCCCGCGCTCGCCCCGATCAAGGCGGGGGTCTTCCCGCTCGTGAAGAAGGACGGCATGCCGGAGTACGCGACGCAGCTCGCCGGCGATCTGCGCCGCGCGTTCCCGGTCTTCTATGATGAATCGGGCTCGATCGGGCGGCGCTATCGCCGGCAGGACGAGGTGGGCACGCCGTTCTGCGTCACGGTGGACGGTCAGACGGTGACCGACCACACGGTGACGATCCGCGAGCGCGACTCGCTGCGTCAGGACCGCGTGCCCGCCACGGCGGCGCGCGCTTACATCGAAGAACGGATCGGCGCATGACAGAGCTCGGAGGACGGGGATCGATCGCCGGGGGATCGGGCGGGGCGGGCCTGGCCGGCCCGGCGGGACTCACGCTCGAGCGACTCCGCCGCGACGGCCAGTCGTTCATGCAGGAGGTCTCACTCGAGTACTACTCGGCCCAGGCGGGGCTCAAGCCCGAGGCCGAGCTCCAGCCCATCTACGCCCGCCATGCGCGGATCCTGGGGGCCGAGGCCCTCGAACTCGTGCGCGGCGAGTTCCTCGCCAGCGCGCCCGGCACCGAGGAGCACCGGTCGGCGCGGCTGCTGCTGGAGTGGCAGGTGGAGTCGCAGGCGTCGCGCATCCAGGCGGCGCTCGAGGAGCGCGAGATCGCGTGGGAGGCCTCGACGGTCGTCACCCTGCCCGACGGACGGACCGTCCCCTACCAGCGGGTGGCGATCGAGCTCGCCAACCTGCGCGACCGGAAGGAGCGGCTGACGCTGGACCGGGCGCGGGCGGCCATCGTCGAGCGCGAGCTCGCGCCGCTCCGCCGGGAGCGACTCCAGCGCGAGCGCGACTTCGTCGAGAGCGTCGGCGTCGCCGGCGACTACAATGCGACGTTCGTGGCGCTGAGCGGCGTCCCGCTCGGCGACCTCGTCACCGCCTGCCGGCAATTCCTGGTCGACACCCAGGCGATCTGGGACGACATCCTGCCGGACGCCGTCCGGCACTCCCTGGGCATCCCGGTCGCGGAGCTGACGCGGGCCGACGCGCTCGCGCTCATGCGGGCTCCGGAGTTCGACCAGTACTTCCCCGGCGGGCCGATGCAGGAGACCGTCCGCGGCCAGGTCAGGTCGATGGGCATCGACCCCGACGCCAACGGCCGCATCCACTACGACACCGGCGAGCGGGAAGGGAAGCGGGCCCGCGCCTTCTGCTCCCCCGTGCGGGTCCCCGAGGACGTGTACCTCGTCCTCCGGCCGCACGGTGGCCAGACCGACTGGCAGACGCTGCTCCACGAGCTCGGCCACGCGCTCCACTTCGCCTATACCCGCCCCGACCTCCCGTTCGAGTTCCGATGGGTCGGGGACAACTCGGTGACCGAAGGGTACGCCATGCTCTTCGATCATCTGATGCAGAACCCGCGCTGGCTGCTCCGGTACACGGGGCTCACCAAGCGCGAGCTACCCGAGTTCCTGCGGGCTGCCGCCCTCGAGGAGCTTCAGTTCCTTCGGCGGTACTGCGCCAAGCTGATCTACGAGGAGCAGCTCTATAGCGGGCGCGTGCCCTGGGAGGCGCTGCCCGACCTCTACGTCGAGACGCTCAGCTCGGCCACGACCTTCCGCTACCGGACCGCGGATGCGTTCGTCGACGTCGACCCCCGGTTCTACGCGTCGAGGTACCTCCGGGCCTGGCAGCTTCAGGCCGTCCTCGCCCAGGCGCTGACCGATCGGTACGACGAGGACTGGTTTCGGAACCCGCGCGCGGGCCCCTGGCTGGTCGGGCAGCTCTTTGGCGAGGGCCAGCGGGAGCTCGGGGACGAGCTCGCCGCCCGCGTCTCCGGGGCGCCCCTGTCCTTCGCCCCCGTCCTGGCCGCGGTGGAGCGTCTCGTGAGCTAGCGCGGG
>Ga0070738_10001373_pt1 | contig 49938 bp, 33 predicted proteins | sample Coa_R2_2_FD_66446 | JGI IMG/M metagenome (GOLD analysis project Ga0070738, IMG submission 66446) | Surface soil microbial communities from Centralia Pennsylvania, which are recovering from an underground coalmine fire - Coalmine... | ecosystem: Environmental > Terrestrial > Soil > Unclassified ... | reverse complement strand
AGCCTGGGACCCGGTGCATCAGAAACTCGTCTGGCGCGTGGACGGCGGCGGCGGCATCGGCGGCGGAACCGTCGCCACCGCCGGCAATCTCGTCTTTCACGTGATCAACGACGGCCGGTTCCTCGCCTATAGCGCCGATAAGGGCGAGAAGCTCTTCGAGATTCAGACGGGACGCACGGGCATGGGTCCGCCTATTACTTATGAGGCCGGCGGCAAGCAGTACGTCGCGTTCATCGGAGGACTGGGACGTCCGGCGGCCGAAGTTGGTCCCAACAACGCTAAAGTTGAGCATCCACCCATGATGTTTGTCTTCGCGCTCGACGGAAAAGCTCCGCTCCCCGAGGCCGCTCCGCCCCCGCCGCCGCGCCAGCCCGTCGCGCCGGAACAAAATTAGAGTCAACAAAATTAGAGTCTTCGTTGCGAGCCCATTTCAAGGCGCGAAAACGGATGGCCGCGGCGCGAAAGTTTGCGTGCCGCCAAAACTCAATCCCATGGTTCCGGCCTCCAGGAACCGGGCGCGATATCGGCTCTTAAGAGTTTGCTAAACAAGCGCTCAGTTTCGCGGCTATCAACATCGTAGATAGCCGCGATCAGCCGGGAGGATGGCCCAATTCGGGTCATCGACACCTGCATGCAAAACCTGTACAATTTATCACGTGAAACTCTGGGTTTCGGTTTGGCTTGCGGGCGCATTGGGGTTCCTGCCGCAATCCGCTCGCGCGCAGCAGGCGCAGGCCGCTGTCATCGAGAAATATTGCGTTACTTGTCATAACGATAAGGCTCGCACGGGCGGCCTTTCCCTTCAGGGCGCCGACTTGAGCGCCGCGCCGGCTCGCGCCGAGATCTGGGAGAAAGTGATTCGCAAAATCCGCACCGGCTCGATGCCGCCGCTGGGCATGCCTAAGCCGGACGCGGCCGCGCTCGACGGGCTGGCGTCTTACTTGGAAACCTCGCTCGACCGGGCCGCCGCGAAGAATCCCAATCCCGGCCGCGCCACCATGCACCGCCTCAACCGCGCCGAGTACGCCAACGCGATACGCGATCTGCTCGCGCTCGACATCGATTCCACCGCGCTGCTGCCGCCTGACGACGAATCCAGCGGCTTTGACAACATCGCGGATGTTCTGAAAGTCTCGCCTTCTCTGATGGAGCGCTATCTTTCCGCTTCCTGGAACATCAGTCGCCTGGCCGTCGGCAATCAAAACATCGCCCCCTCCACGACCGTCTACCGCGTGCGCCCCGATCTTTCTCAGGATCAGCACATTGAGGGCCTTCCTCTAGGCACGCGGGGCGGCATGCGGGTCCAACATAATTTCCCCGTCGATGGCGAATACGTCATCAAGGTCCGGCTATGGCGCAACACTTTCGACTTTTTGCGTGGCATGGAAGACCGGCATCAAGTCGAAGTGGCTGTCGACGGCGAGCGCGTGGCTCTGGTCGCCGCCGGCGGCCGCGAGGACTTCATCGCCATGGCGGCGAATCCCGGATCTTTCGACGCCGCCATCGATCAGAAGCTAACCATCCGCATGACGCTCAAGGCCGGAGTTCATGAAATTACGGCGGCCAGCCTGCTGAGGAGCCACGCTGAGCGGGACGATTTGATCAAGCCCTTCCTTCGCACCACCGTCGATGGCCTCGACATCACCGGCGATCCCTCGGTGGACAGAATTACCGTCGAAGGCCCCTTCCATCCGGCCGGCGTGGGCGATACGGCCTCGCGTAAGAGAATTTTCATCTGCACTCCGGCCAACGCCGCCGACGAACTCCCCTGCGCGCGCAGGATTGTCGCCGCTTTGATGACGCACGCCTACCGGCGGCCCATCCAAGATCGCGATCTCGAGACTCCTCTGAGCTTCTATCAGCGCCGTCGAAACGATGGCGGCAGCTTCGACTCCGGCATCGAGTTCGCGCTGCAAATGATCCTGGCTAGCCCCGAATTCCTGTTCCGATTCGAGCTCGATCCATCCGGCGTCGCGCCCAATACCATCTATCGTCTCGACGACCTCGCCCTGGCTTCCCGCCTCTCGTTCTTTCTGTGGAGCAGCATTCCCGACGATCAACTCATCAACCTGGCGAGTCAGCGCAAGCTGCGCGATCCCGCCGTGCTGGAACAGCAGGTCAAGCGCATGCTGGCCGATCCGCGCGCCCAGGCGCTCGTCGATAACTTCGCCGAGCAGTGGCTGTTTCTGCGCAATCTCAAGAATGCATCTCCTGATCTCCAGGCGTTCCCGGATTTTGACGACAATTTGCGCCAGGCGATGCGCCAGGAGACCCGTTTGTTCTTTCAGAGCGTGATCCAGGAAGACCGCGGCGCGCTCGATCTGCTGAATGCCGATTACACGTTCCTCAATGAGCGGCTCGCCCGTCATTACGGCATTCCGGGCATCTACGGCAGCCAGTTCCGGCGCGTGCAGGTCGCCGATCCGAACCGCCGCGGGCTGCTCGGTCAAGCCAGCATCCTTACGGTCACCTCCTATCCCAACCGCACATCGCCGGTGCAGCGCGGCAAATGGATCTTGACCAATCTTCTCGGCATTCCGCCCTCGCCGCCTCCGGGAAACTTCGCTCTCAAGGAACAAGCAGAGAACCAAAAACCTTTGTCGATGCGTGAGAGAATGGAGGCGCACCGCACCGACGCCATTTGCGCCGGCTGCCATAAGGTGATGGACCCCATCGGCCTCTCCCTTGAAAATTTCGACGCCATCGGACGCTGGCGTACCTCCGATGACGGAGCTCCCATCGAGGCCGCTGGCGTTTTGTTTAACGGAGCGAAAGTCGATGGACCCGCCTCCCTGCGCCAAGTGCTGACCAGCCGCCCGGAGGTTTTCGTCGGCGTGATGACCGAGAAAATGCTCACCTACGCCCTTGGGCGCGGCCTCGAGTATTACGACCTGCCCGCGGTCCGGCAAATCCTGCGCGACGCCGCCCCTGGAAATTTCAAGTTTTCCTCCCTGGTCTTGGGAATTGTAAAAAGCACGCCTTTTCAAATGAAGCTCAGCGGAGCCGCCCCGGAGACGACCGCCTCGCTCGGCGCTCCGCTTAAGGAGACGCAACCATGAGGTTGATCACGAAAAAACATATCCCGCGCCGGACGTTTTTGCGCGGGTTGGGAGTCGCGGTTTCTCTTCCCCTTTTGGATTCGATGGTGCCCGCGCAAACGCCTTTGGCGAAAACCGCGGCGAATCCTCAAATCCGGCTGGGCCTGTGCTACATTCCGCACGGCGCGGTGATGACCAACTGGACGCCCGCCGGCGGCGCGGAGTTAATCCTATCGCGCACGCTTGCGCCCTTGGAGCCGTTTAAGGATCAGATCGTGGTCGTGTCGAACCTGGCGCACAAGATGGCCGCGCCCGGCGGCCCCGGAGATAATGGCGGCGATCATACCCGCTCGCCTGCCGTATTTCTGAACGGCGTCCATCCCAAGCGCACCGACGGGGCCGACATTCAGGCGGGAGTCACCATTGATCAAATAGCCGCCGCCAAAATCAGCCAGGATACTCCGCTGCCCTCGCTTGAGCTGGCCACCGAAGATTACAGCGGCCTGGTCGGCTCCTGCGACGTTGGCTTCAGTTGCGCTTATATGAACACCATCTCCTGGCGCACTCCTACCACTCCGCTTCCGATGGAGATCAATCCGCGCGTGGTGTTCGATCGCTTGTTCGGCGACGGCGCCACCGCCGCCGAGCGGCTGGAGCGCATCCAGCAAGAGCGCAGCATCCTCGACGCCGTCACTAGTCAGGTCCGCCGCTTGCAGAGCGGCCTCGGTCAGAATGATCGCAATCGCGTCGCCGAATATCTCGATACAGTCCGCGAGATCGAGCGGCGCATCCAATTGGCGGAAAAGCAGAATAATAATTCGGCTCTGGATGTCCCTGCTTCTCCCAGCGGCATTCCTGACGACCATCAGGAGCATTCCAAGCTCATGTTCGACTTGATGACCTTGGCGTTCCAGGCCGACATCACTCGCATCTCCACGTTCATGATGGCTCGCGAGGTCAGCTACCGCACTTTTCCCATGCTAGGCATCTCCGAGGGATTTCACCCCGCTTCCCACCATCAAAACAATCCGGATCGTTTGGAGAACCTCACCAAGATCAACACCTATCACGTAGGTCTGATCGCCTATTTCCTCGGCAAATTGAAGGCCACCCCGGATGGCGACGGCAACTTGCTCGATCACTCGCTGATCCTCTATGGAAGCGGAATGAGCAACAGCAACATTCACAACCACTCGCCCCTGCCAGTGCTTGTCGCCGGAGGCGCCGCGGGTAGAATGAAAGGCGGCCGTCACCTGAAATATCCGGAAGAAACGCCGATGTCGAACCTCCTGCTGACGATCTTGCACAAGGCCGGCGTCGAGCAGGAAAAAGTGGGCGACAGCACCGGAATGCTCTCCGAGGTCTAAGACATGAAGACTTTGTTGGTGTGCCTCGCTCTGGCGGGAACGGCCTTTGCCGGAACGGAAGTTGCGGATGCGGCCGAACGCCGCGATGGAGAACGCGTCAGAGCCTTAGTAAAGCAACACGCCGACGTGAACGCCGCTCAGCCGGACGGCTCCACGGCGCTGCATTGGGCTGCGCATTGGGGCGATCTGGAAATGGTGAGCCTTTTGCTCCAGGCCGGCGCTAAGCCCGGCGCGGCGAACCGCTACGGCTCGACTCCCCTCTCGGAAGCCGCATCGCTTTCCACCGGCCAGATCGTAGGCGCGCTGCTGAAAGCCGGAGCCGATCCCAAGACGTTGACCAGTCCCGATGGCGAAACGGTTCTTATGACCGCGGCGCGCGCCGGCAATATCGACGCCGTGAAAGCCTTGCTGAACGGCGGCGCCGACGTAAACGCGAAAGAAAACTACAAAGGCCAGACCGCGCTCATGTGGGCTGCGGCCGAAGGCCATCCTGCCATCGTGAAATTGCTGCTGGAGCGCGGCGCGGACTGGAAAGTCCGTTCCTTCGACCGCGAAACCAAACTGCCTAAGCTCAGCGCCGCTTCCTCCGTAACGCCTTTTTCCCGCGGTGGATTTACCGCATTCCTCTTCGCCGCTCGCGAAGGCGATATCGAAACCGCCAAGGTGATGCTCGACGCCGGCGTCGATATTAACCAAACCGATGTGGATGGCGCAAGCGCCCTCGTTGTCTCGGAGATGAACAAACACTATACGTTCGCCAAGTTTCTCCTGGACCGCGGCGCCGATCCGAACGTCCAGGACGTGAAAGGGCGCGCGGCTCTATATGCCGCGCTGGACGCCCGCAACGAGGATTGGACGGCTCTGCCGCAGCGCAAGGAAGAGGATCCCCTTTCCAGCCTTGAATTGATCCAGTTGCTGCTCGTTCACGGAGCCAATCCGAACGCCCGTCTCATCAAGAACCTGCCCGGCCGCAGCGGCATGGATGCCGGCGACACCACGCTTGACGAAGGGACCACGCCGTTGATGCGCGCCGCCAGATCGGGCGACGCCGCGGCCATGCGCATGCTCCTCGAATATGGCGCGGACCTGACCCTCGCGACCAAGGAGGGCAACACCGCCCTGCTGTTCGCCGCGGGCATCGGCTATCGCGATAAAAACACACGCGGCTCGGAAGCCGAAGCCATCGAGGCGCTTAAGCTCTGTATTGATCGCGGCCAGGACATTAACCAAACCAACGCCAAGGGTGAAACCGCCTTACACGGCGCAGCCCTTCGCGGCGCCGACACGATCGTCCAATATCTTGTAGACCATGGCGCTCAAATTAACGCTAGGTCTAAGCAGAACTTTACGCCGCTCGACATCGCCATGGGCAAAAGCATCCTCGGGCAACTCCCCGTCCCTCACGACAGCACCGTCGCTTTAATCCGCAAGCTTGGAGGCGTGGAAGGCCGCGACACCAAGCAAGCCGGCGCGCAATCTCGCGCCAACTAGTTTCTGCGCATGAATTCCGGTCACTGCCCGTTGGCGGGCGCGCCGCAGTTCCGCTGGCATTTCGCGGGCATTACGAACTTGTCTTTGATCTTGTCGCGGTATGCCGGATACATGGTCTCCGCGCCGCCCATCGCGGCCTCCGTGGGAATGCCATAAAGCTTGAACATTTCGTCCAGGAAGGGATTCTTCCCCGGCAGATTATGTGGCACCCGGCCTTCCTCCACGCCTTCATCGCCGATAAGGCAAGGCGGGCCGCCGAGATTCATAGGGTTCGTGGTGAGCACAAACGTCCGCGTGATGTAGTAGGGCTCCGTCAAATATATGGGGTCCTCGAGCGCGGAGGCCAGCGTCAGCATATCGCCATGGCGGATGAAGTGGGTGATCATCGTGGCTTGATCGCTGGTCATGGCGCCGTTACGGCGGAGATAGCCGCTGAGCATGTGCGTCGTCGTGGCGGTCAGTACGTCGCCGTTCCAAACGCCCGTTGTAAAGCCTTCTTGGCTATGGGGAGCGTTCTTAGAGGGATGTGGGCGGCCGTCCATCCATATCCGCATAGGCGCGCGGTCTTCCCACGCGCCCACCACCCATGCCGCCGTCCTGCCCGTCACGGGATCGGCTTCATTCCAGATCTTCACCCCGAACGTCCCAATCATCATGTGCCATTGCGAGTAGAACGCGCAGATGCGTTCCGGCATGGAAAGCTGCGATTGCGAATAGCTTAGGGCCTTGGCGCGGCCCGACTCGTTGAAGGGGATTCCTGCAAAGTCGACGGGATTGGGACCCGCGCCTCGCTCCAAAGCGTCCTCGTGGTTCTTGGAGGCCCAGGATCCCGACAGCTCAACTTGCGCCAGGGCGGGGAAGCTTGCGCAAAGCAATAACGTGAACATGATTCTCGCGCGCGTCATAGTGATTCCTCGTCTTTACCATCTTGCCGAGCAAGGCGTGGGATTCCAGCCCTCATCGCTCGTCTGTTTTTTGAAATGGGATGTAATGATGAAGGGTTCGCGAAGATATTGGGGATCGGTCACCACAATGGTCACCACCAGCATCGTATCGCCGTTATGTTCTCTCAGCATGTCATAGTTTTCCGTCAGGACCGCATTTTCGCTGTACGGAACGCCGTTTTTGCGTAAGTAGCCGGCCTTTAAATGCGTCGTCGTTACTTTTAGCGATCCTCTTCCTTGCGGCGGCGAGTTGGGATCGGGCGGCGCCGCGCCTCGGCCTCGCGCTGGAACTTCCCAGACCGCGACCGAATCTCCCTGCAACGTCCCCGGGCCGGCCGGCGCCTTCCAACCCCCAAAGTGAAAAAGCCGCGTCTGTTTGCCCGCGTCCGTATCCAGGCGCAACGTTTGGTCGTCTTCCCAGGTGAAGTGCAAATGCTCTGGCACGCGCAGCAGGGCGGGGGCGCCGTAGGATTTGCACACCTCGCCGGAGGCTTCATCCTTGGCCGGATCCCATGCGTCGGCGACCTTGCGCGCCTCCGCCGTCATCGGGACTCCTTGGTAGTCGCCCGGCGCGGGCGTAACCATGCGATAGCGCCAATCCTCGTTGACAATGGAAACCCAGTAGCCGGTCAGGTCGATCGGCGCTCCGGCCTTTGCGCTGGACGCGGCGCCCCGCCCTCCGCCGCCACGCTGGGCCTCTAGCGGAACCACCAGCGGCGTCCAGATCGCCAGCGCTAGCCCAAACCCTCTGCTCAGTCGTTGATATCTCATGGCGTCTCTCCAGGTGGCGCTTCTATTTCTTACTGGTCAGGCTCTTATAAATCGACTCTACGAACGCATTCGTCGACCCGGGCTGAGTCCCATACTCCGTTTCGTACGGCTTGGCGGGAGACGCCTCTTGGATCTGAGCAAGAGTCATGCCGCGCTTGATCATGTCTTGAATCACATCGCGGACGACCACGACCATATCGCGGTAATCCACCACATCCAACTGTTCGCAGACCCTGCCATGGCCCGGAATCACGTATGTGCCGACTCCCTCATAAATGAACGGGCCCGGCGGAATGGCAAGCTCGATCAGCTTGTTCAAAGCGTCGATCTCGCCCTGAACGCTGCCGCCGTGCTCGACGTCGATGACCGGAAATTTTGTGGTGTCCAGCACGTCGCCGGCGGCCACGACGTCGGACTTGCGAAAGAACACGAAGCTGTCGGAATCGCTGTGGGCGGAGGGCTGATAGAGAATCTCGATCGGCTCGTCGTTCATTCGGATATACCACCGGTTTCGGAAAAAGGCTTCCGTGGGCAAAGCTTCCGCCGGATAAAGGGCCGGCCTGCCCGTAGGCGCGCTCATCCGCCGAAGTACGCTTTCATGAGCCAGGATCGCCGCCGCGCCGTTATTGGTCATCGCGCCCGCCAGTCCGGCGTTGCCGATCGCGTTTGTGAAAATCGTGAGTCCCGCCTTGGAAAGATTGGCGTTGCCGCTAACGTGGTCGGAGTCCGAGCCGGTGCTAATGATGTAGCGAATGGGCAAGTCCGTGATTTTTTTGATGGCGGCCAGGACCCTCTCGGACGCGGCTGCCGCGCCGCTGTCCACCAGGACCACTCCATCCTGGCCAATCTGGACGCTGATGTTCGAGCCGGCGCCAGCGATCATATAGAAGTTCGGGCGAACTTTCACTACGTCCAGACCGCCATCGTCCGGACTCGCGCCGCACATCCAGGTTGCGCCGCCTGCGATCCAGGCAAAAGCGGCGATTCTGCTCCAACGCATGTCAAGACTCCTCAATCGCAATTCACGCCGCGCATAGGAACGCGCGTCCCCGCGTGGTTTTATCTAGCTTATGCGACCAGAAACGCTTTTGCAACGACCCGAATGAGGCCATTCCGCGGCGCATCTTCGTTTCCTTCCGTAAGCGCTACTTTAGAACGTGCATCGCAGAAAAAGTTACGAGAGCAAGTTGCGGATCAGCACGGCGGGATGTAAGGCCGCGGCCCCCGCAAGATCCTTCACCTGCTGGCGGCACGAAGTTCCTGTCGCCGCCAGCACGTCGCCGGTTTTCATTTCTTTCACGGCGGGCAGCAAGCGGCGATTGGCGATCGCAACGGAAACGTCGTAGTGTCCATATCCGAACGATCCGGCCATGCCGCAGCAGCCCGCGTCGAGATCGACCACGGCCGCGCCTGGGATACGAGAAAGTAAGGCCACGCTCGCGCTCAACAATCCCATCGACTTCTGATGGCAGTGGCCGTGCAAAAGAATCCGCGGCGGACCGGGCCGGAGCGGCAAATCGAGCTCCGCTGCGAACTGGTCGAACAGCAGGCTGGCCTTGGCGACGCTTCGAGCTCTCTGTTGCGGTTCTCCCCGCAACAGAGCGGGGATGTCTTCTTTAACCGCGGAAAGGCAGCTTGGCTCGCAGAACAAGATCTTTTCGCCGCGCTCCGCGATGGGCCAGAGCGCTTCCGTCAGGCGGGCGGCATTCGATTGAGCTTCGCCGAGCAGGCCTTGTGAAATCAGGGGACGGCCGCAACAGCCGGGACGGAGGGCATTCACCGCGTAGCCGGCGCGTTCCAGAACCTCGATCGCCGCGATGCCGATCTCCGGGTGATAGTGATTTAGGAAGGTGTCGTTAAACAGCGTGACGGGCGGCGTTGAAGCGCCGCGCGGCCTAGAAGCTCGTCTGGCAAGGCGCCTCGCAAGAGTCTGGCGGGTCCAAATAGGCAGAGACCTCCGCTTATCCACGCCGATCATCGGCCGCGCCGCGCCCGCGATCCAATTCGAAACGGGAGCGAAGCGGCTGCCCCAAACCGAAGCATCCTGAATATGCCCCAGAGCCTTTGCCCGCAGGGGAACCCCGCGCCGCTTCCAATAGCCTGCCAGAAACTCGCTTTTGAAGGCGGCCATGTCCACGTTCACGGGACACTCCGACTTGCATGCGCGGCATTCCAGACAGAGATCGAGCACCTGATAGACCTGTTCGTCTCCGAGCCCGGCTTCGTCGAGCTTTCCATTCATCGCCAGCCGCAGAACGTTGGCGCGGCCGCGCGTGGTGTGGGCTTCGTCGCGAGTCGCCATGTAGGAAGGACACATGGTTCCGGCGAGTTTTTTGCGGCACGCGCCCACTCCGCTGCACATCTCCACGGCTCCGCCCAACCCTCCATACTCGGAGTAGTCGAAATAGGATTGCGGTTGCGGCGTCTGGTAATTCGCTCCGAAGCGCAGGTTCTGCGTAATGGGCGGGGAATCCACAATCTTGCCAGGATTCAGGATGCCCAGCGGATCGGCGGCCCGTTTTAGCTCGCGAAAAGCCTCGTAGAGCGCTTCCCCGAACATGCGGCGCATGAAGGGGCTGCGCACCAGCCCATCGCCGTGCTCGCCGGAAAGAGCGCCGCCAAATTCCAGCACTAGGTCCGCCACGCCGTTCGCGATGGCCTCAAATGTCCGCACGCCTTCCTCGGTCTTCAGATTCACCACCGGACGGACGTGCAGGCAGCCGACGGAGGCGTGAGCGTAGATTCCGGCGGTCGTGCCGTGGACTCGCAGCAGATCGAGAAAGCGTCGGATGAACTCGCTGAGCCGCTCCGGCGCGACAGCCGTATCCTCGACAAACGAAATCGACTTGGCGTCTCCCTTCATCGCCGTGGACAATCCGAGAGCGGCTTCGCGCAGGCTCCAAACGCGCTGTTGCGCCGCCGGATCGGTTTCGCTCCGATAGCTACGCCCGAAGCCGCGCGCGCGCAAGTCTTGCTCGAGCGCGTGGAGGCGTGGCGGCAAATCCTCAAAGCGGTCGGCGTAAAATTCGATGCAGAGCGTCGAAGCCGGGTCGCCTTCGATCACCGCGCTGCGAAGCCGATGGAGAGCGTCGTTCTGGCGAGTGTAATCCAGGATGGATTTGTCCATCACTTCGATGGCCGCCGGATGGTGAGTCAAAATCGCCGGCACGGCGGCGAGCGATTCTAGCAGATCCGCGAATCCGACCACCATCACCGCTTTGGCCTTCGGCAACGGCACGAGCCGCACCTTCGCTTCAAGCACAATCCCCAGCGTGCCCTCGGAGCCAACGATGATCTTCGCCAGGTTCACCGGCTTCGAAGGATCTGTGAACTCGTCGAGGTTATAGCCGCCCACCCGGCGGAGAATCTTTGGATAGCGGCGGCCGATTTCTTCGGCGTGATCGGAGGCCAGGCGCAGCACCGTCCGGTACAGCGCACCTTCGATTCCGCCGCCATTGGGCGCTGTGTTGCGATCGATCTCGCGAAAGCGAGCAATGCCTCCGTCAGCCAGCAAAACCGTCAGCTCCAGCACATGATCGATGGTCTTGCCATAGAGCACGCTGCGCGCGCCGGCGGAATTATTGGCGATCATGCCGCCGATGGTGGCGCGGCTGGCGGTGGAAATATCGGGCGCGAAGCGCAGCTTCAGCGGCGCAAGTTGCGCGTTCAGCTCGTCCAATACGATGCCTGGCTCCACGCGCGCCCACCGCTCCCCGGCATTCACCTCCAGCAGCCGGTTGAAGTATTTCGACGTGTCGACCTGGACGCCTTCGCCGATGGCCTGGCCCGCTTGCGAAGTTCCGCCTCCCCGCATGGTGATGGGGCATTGATGCTTGCGGCAAATTTCGAGAGTGCGAACGATGTCTTCGCGCGTCTTCGGGATCACCACGCCCGCGGGCTGGATCTGGTAAACGCTGGCGTCGGTGGAATAGAGCGCGCGAGAAACGGCGTCAAACCGGACCTCGCCTTGCACCGCGGCCCGGAGTTCGCTTTCAAGGGCGCCTGGTTTGGACGTCCCATGGACCTGGACCAGATTCAAGGCCAAAGCATAGCATGGCCCGGCTCGGCAGATGGAGCTCGCCGCAACTTGAGACGGACGGGGACCGTGGTAAGGACTTGCAACCGCAGAAGTCGCATGCTTAGGCGGACTCTTCATGCTCTACGTTATGCTCATGAGTGATTGCACAAAACCTTCCTCATTTTGCTCGCGCTTGCGGGCCCCCAAGCTTTTGCCGAATGCATTGTGAATAATCCGGGCGGCAGCAGGATCAACCCCAACCGGCCCTCGGACGCCGAGACGCCGGAGAGTTCGTTTTCGGCGATGTCGGAGGTAAATCGGAATCTCCCCGGCTGGCTCTGCTTCACGCTTGGCTATCGCGCGCGCTACGAGGGCTACAGCGGCGCCAGTTTCGAGCCGCATTCGTCCGATTCCTACCTGCTGACGCGTTTTCGTCTGGGAATGCTGGTTTCCCCGGCTTCGTGGTTCAAGGTCTACGCGGAGCTTCAGGATGCCGATGCTTTCGGCAAAACTCAGCCGCTGGGGCCGCCCTATCAGGAAACCTGGGACCTCCGCCGCGGCTACGTGGACTTTGGCAATATGCAGGAAGGGCATTTCGCGATGCGGGCCGGCCGGCAGGATCTCAATTTCGAAGACGGCCGCCTGCTTGGAACCTCGTATTGGAGGAACGCTTCGAAAGGCTATGACGCCGTGGAGGCCGTCACGAACTGGACCCAGTTCAGCGCCGCGGCATTCGCGGCGTCTCCGGTGCTTGCCGGCGATAACGGCCTTACGCACCATCAAGCCGGCAACGACCTGTATGGCCTGGACGGCAAGCTGAAAAGCGTCTTGCCGGGCGGTCTGGTCGAGCCGTTCCTGTTTTGGCGACTGACGCCCGATCAAAGGACCGAAGAGGGCGGCGCGGCCACCCTGGACGAAAAGATCGTGGGGTTGCGGCTGGCGGGGACCATTCACAAATCCTGGGATTTCGACACGGAAGGCGCGGTGGAGACGGGCCATGTTGGCGCGGATACTATTCGCGCTCACGGCTGGCTGGGCATCGCAGGCTACACGTTCGATAAACTTCGCTACCGCACGCGCGTTTTCTCCGAGTATGACTATGCCTCGGGCGACCGCAATTCCCGGGACGGCGCGCGCAACACGTTCGACCCGCTTTCTCCAAACGTGCACGATCATCTGGGCTTGGCCGATCAATTCGCCTGGGAAAATCTGAAGGCCGTTCGCATGGGAGTGCGCGTCTGGCTCCGGAGGAATTGGATCGTGGCGGGCGCCTGGGGCGATTCTTGGCTCGCAGACGCGCACGACGGATTCTATAGTCCTCTGGGCCCGGTGATCGCGCGCGATCCCACAGGCCGCTCGGGCACGCACATCGGCCAGGAATACGACGCGCAAACGTCTTACCGCTGGAGCCGCGACCTGGAGTTCGGCGCCGGTCTCGGGCATATTGTTCCGGGAGAATTTCTGCTGCGCGCCCATCATCCGGCTGCCTATACTTATCCATACGTCATGATGAGTTACAACATCTTTTAGCGCACACATGCGGAAGCCTGTTATCGCCGGAAACTGGAAGATGCACAAAACAGGGCGAGAAACCGCGTCGTTTTTCGAGCGATTGGCGCCGCTGGCCGCGCGCGCCTTGCATGCGGAAGTCGTGATCTGTCCCGCCTTCGTCAACATCCCCTTCGCGGTGGAAGCCGCCAAATCGACGGTGATCGAAATTGGCGCGCAGGATGTGTTCTGGCTGCAGGAAGGCGCTTACACGGGGGAAGTTTCCGCTCCCATGCTGGCCGCCGCGGGCTGCCAATGGGTGATTGTGGGGCACAGCGAGCGCCGACAATACTTCGGCGAGACGGACGAAACCGTGTTCAAGAAGACGTGCGCGGCGCTGGACGCGGGGCTGAAGCCCATCGTCTGCGTGGGGGAAAGACTGGAGCAGCGGGAGGCCGGCGCCACCGAGGCGGTTTTGGACGAACAATTCGCGGGCGGCCTGGCGCGGCTGACGGCGGAGCAATTCAGGCGAGTGGTCATCGCTTACGAACCCGTGTGGGCCATCGGGACCGGCAAGACAGCGACTCCGGAGATGGCGGCTGAAGCTCACCGTTTCCTGCGCGGCCGGATTCGCGGCAAATTCGGCGAGGAGACGGCGAATGCCTGCCGCATTCTCTATGGCGGCAGCGTCAAGCCCGATAACATCCAGGCGCTGATGGCGCAGCCGGATCTGGATGGGGCGCTGGTGGGCGGCGCGAGCCTGGAGCCTGCGTCGTTCACCGCGATCGTGAACTACAAGTAACGGCGTTTTACAGCCGGCAGATCAGCAGCTCGCGCTCGTAGATCATCTCGGGCGGCAGATGATCGTGGAGCGTAAGGAAAAGCTCTTCGTGCGCAATCACTTCTTTGCGCCAGGTTTCGCGGTCGAATGCCTGGAGCTGATCGAATTTTTCCTTTGGAAACGATTCGAGGCCCTTCCATTCGAGGTCTTCATAGCGCGGCATCCAGCCGATGGGCGTTTCTCTGCCCAGGGCCCGGCCGCGCGCGCGGTCTACGATCCATTTCAGCACGCGCATGTTCTCACTGAAGCCGGGCCACATAAACTTTCCGTCGGCGTCCTTGCGGAACCAGTTTACATGGAAGATGCGCGGAGTTTCGCTCAGATTGCGCTGCATCTTAATCCAATGACGGAAGTAATCGCCCATGTGATAGCCGCAAAACGGCAGCATGGCCATGGGATCGCGGCGGACATTGCCGGTTGCGCCGGCCGCAGCCGCCGTCGTCTCCGAGCCCATCGTGGCGCCGATGTATACGCCCGCGCTCCAATTGAAAGCCTGGTAGACGAGAGGCATAGTGGTGGCGCGGCGGCCGCCGAAAATGAGGGCGCTGATGGGAACGCCTTCGGGGTCTTCCCACGCCGGGTCGATGGCGGGACACTGCGAGGCGGGCGCGGTGAAGCGCGAATTGGGGTGCGCGGCTTTGGCTCCGGTCTGTTTGGCGATTTCCGGCGTCCAGCGGTTCCCGCGCCAGTCCAAGCACTCGGCGGGAGGCTCCTCCGTCATCCCTTCCCACCAGACGCCGCCCTCGGGCGTAAGGGCGGTATTGGTGAAAATCGTATTGCGGGCCAGCGTCGCCATGGCGTTGGGATTGGTTTTGGACGATGTGCCCGGCGCGACGCCGAAGAAGCCGGCCTCCGGGTTGATGGCCCGCAGGCGGCCGTTGGCGTCCGGCTTGATCCAGGCGATGTCGTCGCCCACCGTCCATACTTTCCACCCCTCAAAGCCCTTGGGCGGGATCAGCATCGCGAAGTTGGTCTTGCCGCAGGCGCTTGGGAACGCGGCCGCGACATAGGTTTTCTCGCCGTGGGGATCCTCGACGCCCAGGATCAGCATATGTTCGGCCATCCATCCCTCGTCGCGAGCGATGTTGGAGGCGATGCGCAACGCAAAGCACTTCTTTCCCAACAGAGCGTTGCCGCCGTAGCCGGAGCCGTAAGACCAGATCTCGCGCGTTTCGGGAAAGTGGACGATATACTTTTCGGCGTTGCAAGGCCAGGGAACGTCCTTGTTTCCCGGCTTGAGCGGCATTCCAACGCTATGCATGCACGGCACGACGCGCTTGGTGTCGCTATCTTTATCGATTTCCTCGAACACCCGCTTGCCAATGCGCGCCATGATCCGCATGTTCACCACCACATAGGGCGAGTCGGTGAGCTGAACGCCGATTTGGGACATGGGCGAGCCAATGGGACCCATACTAAAAGGCAACACGTACATGGTTCGCCCGCGCATGGAGCCGTTGAAAAGCTCCTTAAGCCTTTTGCGCATTTCAAAAGGATTGACCCAATTGTTGGTCGGGCCGGCGTTGTCTTTCGAGAGGGAGCAGATAAAAGTGCGGTCTTCGACGCGCGCCACGTCGCTGGCGTCCGAGCGGGCATAGTAACAACCCGGCCAAAGGTCCTGATTCAATTTGATGAGCGTGCCGCTCTCCACCATCTGGGCGCACAGCGCTTCGTTTTCCTCCTGCGAGCCATCCACCCAGTGAATCGATTCGGGCTTGCCCAGCTCGGCCATCTTCTCAACCCACCGGAGAAGATGCTTATTCGTGCTGAGCGGCCTGGAGACGTCGCGGGCGAAACTTAAGGTAGCGGTTGACATGATTTATTAATTCTATCGCGAGGGCCGCGCTTTGGCCGATGGCCGAGCGCGCGCGCGGCGGCGTCAAATTCGAAAAAAAAACAGAGTTTGGCGGTTCCACCGGCCGCCGGCCGATCAATCGCCGCAGGCTTCGGTGATGCAGATGGATTCAAGGGTGCGGCCGACGGGCGGGGCGGGGAGTCCGCGTTCGGTCATGAGCTTGCGCAGCAGGAGGCCGGCTTCGGGATGTGCGATCGCCGACTGCACTCCGACGCGAACCAGCCCGTCGGCGTAGTCCACCGGCTGCCAAGTGTGGATGGCCAGTTTGCCGCCGCGGTTATCGGTGTTGCCGTAATCGCGGACGTCCAGCTTAGCGCCGTGGTCCACCAGGAGCTGAATGACGTCGGTGCGTCCTTTGTGAGCGGCTCCGTGCAGGGCGGTGCGGCCGGTATCGGCCTGGGCGTTCACGTCGAGGCCGAGATCGATCAGCATCTTGCAAGCTTCATAGGTGGCTTGGGGAGACCACTCGTAAGTGATGCCTTCGACCCAACCGATGCCGGCCGCCACCTGAAGCGCGGTGACGTGCAATACCGTGTCGATTTTCGGATCAGCGCCGTGAGCCAGCAATAGCTTCATCAGCTCGATATCGCCGGACTGCGACGCGCGCAGGAAAGCAGTGGCGCCGTTTTCATCCAACCATTGGTTGGTGAAGACGGTGCGGGTTTCCGTGCTGTCTTTCATTCGGGCGTTAACGTCCGCGCCATGATCCAACAAGAGTTTAATGTACTCCAGATGGTCCATATCGGGCTTGCGGACGGGATAATCGCCGCTTTCGATATTGCGGTTGTCGGTGGCGAGGTACAGGGGCGTCCATCCGCCTTTGTTGGCGAGATTCACGTTGGCGCCATGGTCCAGAAGATACGCGCCGAGCTTGTAGTAGCGATTTTGGGTGGCGACCAGCAAGGGGCTCCAGCCATAAAGCGTGGTCTGGTTGATATCGGCTCCGGCGGCCAGCAGCGCCTTGACGGAATCCAAATCGTTGGCCCGGGTGGCGTAAACCAGAGGAGTCAGGCCGCCGCCGTCCTTGACGGCCTGGCGGCCGCGCGGGCCAAAGGCGGCGACGAAGGCGTCGTCCTGATCGGCAGCGGCGCCGGCGGAGGCTTGCGCGGCGCGGCCGGCGCGGCCGCCGCGGCCGCCGCCGATGCCGTTGTTGTCGCCGCGAAGCCCGCTAAGCTGCGACAGGTCGAGCGCATTGCCGGCGGCTAAAGCCGCTCCTTGGGCGGCCACTTGCTTCCTCGGATCGTTCGCTTTGCCGAGCGCGGGCCCCCGGCCGCGTTCGGCCGGATCGGACGTGGCGGCGATGTCCGCGCCATGCTCGATTAAGATCTTAATCGCGCCGGCGTGGCCTTCATCGGCAGCCCACATCAGAGGGGTGGTGCCGCGCAGCGTTTCCTTCACATTCACCCGCGCGCCGTGATCGAGCAGCACTTTGATGGCGGCGACGTTTCCGGTGCGCGCCGCGGCCATGAGGGGGGTGCGTCCCAACGGGAGAGACTCGTTGGGATCGGCGCCGGCCTGGATCAGCGCGGCGATTACGGCCGCGTCGCCGTTGATGCTGGCGAGCCACAAAGGCGTAGAGCCTTCCCGGTTGGCGGCTTTGGGATTGGCCCCGGCGCCGAGCAGCAGGCCGACCATCTCCTTATCGGAATGGAACACAGCCCAGTGCAGAGCGGTGGCGCCGCCGGGCTGGGGGGCGTTGACGTCGGCGTGCCGCTCTATCAAATTCCGCACGGCCGCCCGATCGCCCCGCTCGGCCGCTTCGGCGACGTCGGAAGGGCCCGCGCCATAACCGGCCAGCGGCGCCAGCAGAAACACAACACCACAGGCGATGCGCGTCATGGGGGCTCCTTTAGAGGTTCTCCAGCCGGCCGGTGCTATCGCCGATCGAGTCCTGGTGAATGTCGTACATGTCAAGCAAACTCAGCAGCAAATTGCCGGTCGGCACGGTCTTGGTGGGATACGCCAGATGCCTTCCGCCCTTGAGTTTTCCATTTAAGCCGCCCACCAGCACGTGGGGCACGTCATAGTGCTGATGCTGATTGGAGTTGCCCATGTTGCTTCCATAGAGAACGAGCGAATGATCGAGCACGGTTCCGTCGCCATCCGGCGTCTTGGCCATCTTGTCGATCAAGTGCGCCAGCATTTTGACGTGATACTGGTTAATTTTCGAGAGCTCGGCGATGCGGCGGGGATCTTCGCCGTGATGGGAAGTGCCGTGGAAACTGGCCGTGGGGGCTTCGCATTCCGGGTAAGTGCGGCCGGTGAGATCGCGGGCGAACAGCAGGGTTCCCACGCGGGTGATGTCGGCCTGGAAGGCCAGGGCCAGCAGGTCGAATTGGAGCTTAATGTGCTCGTCGAAGGTTTGCGGGACGCCCACGGGGACGCTCATATCGGAGGGCGCCACGGTGGAAGCCTTCATGGCGATTTGCAGGCGCCGCTCGATTTCGCGGACATTGCTGGCATAGTCGTCCAGGCGCGCGCGATCGGCCGCGCCGGCTTCGTTGCGGAGCCGCGAGAGGCTGCCGGTGAGGGAATCGAGGATGCTGCCGTCGCGCCTGCGCCGGGCGGCGCGCTGTTCGGGCGTCGCGCCGTCTCCGAACATCCGCTCAAAGACGACCTGCGGATTCAACTCCATCGGCAGGGGCTGGGTGGGAGAGGACCATGAGATGGAGTTTGTGTAGGCGCAGCTATAGCCCTCGCCGCAGTTGCTGGAAGCCGAGCCCGGATCTTCAACGGCAAACTGCATCGACGGCAGGAGGTTTTCCTGGCCTATTTTCTGCGCAATGATCTGATCGATGGTGGTCCCACATTCGATGTCCGCACCGGCGGTCTTCTTGGGCTTCTTGGCGCACATGAAGGCCGCGGCGACCCAGTGATCGGCGCCGGTGGCGCCGGGAGGCGGTTCCGCGGACCGCGAGTGAAGGCCGCTCAGGATTACGGTTTGCTTAACGAAAGGCTCCAGGGGCTTCCAATTGAAGGGCAGGGTTGGCTCCAGAGCGCCCGCCTTTTCCGGAACCCAGTAGCCGGGGGCCATGCCATGGGGCACGAAGCAGCCGACAAACCGGGGCTTTGGACGGGCCGCCGTTTGAGCCAGCGCCGTGCCGGCCGGGATCATCGCATCCAAAAGCGGAAGCGCCAAGGTCGCGCCGGCTCCGCGCAGAAGAGTTCTTCGGGAGAGGTGCTTTTTGGTCAGGAACATGAGCTACGGTCTTCTCCTTATCTTTATAACTGTTTCACGGGTGGTAGGCGGTGTCAACGAGACACCCGCTGTTGCTCGCTCGCCGGCGCCTTCATATTGGTCTGAAAGGCCGGGCTCTTGACGATGCCCAAGACCAGCGAAGAGAACCTGTAACGGCTCGGCGCCGCTTCGCGGACGATCGAACGAATCAGGGGCATGTCTTGATATTCCGTGCCGCGGCCGAGCGCGTAAGTCATGAGTTTTTCGGTCACCACCCGCTCGAATTGATCGGAATAGCGAACCAGGGCCTGGCGCAGGCTGGCGACTCCATCCAGCTTGGTCCCATCCACGAGCACGCCGGTGGCGTCGATGGGCGAGCCTTCGTCCTGCGTGCGCCATGCGCCCACGGCGTCGAAGTTCTCAAGCGCCAGCCCGATCGGCTCGAAAATAGCGTGGCAGGAAGCGCAGACGGGATTGGTGTGGTGCATCTCCATGGTCTGGCGCATGGTGGGCGCCTTGGCGTTGCCCGTAGCATCGGGCGGCTTGTCCTTAATTTGAGGGACGTTGGGGGGAGGATCGGGCGGACTGACGCCGAGGAAGGTTTGCAGGAACCATTTGCCGCGGGTGACCGGCGAAGTGCGGACCGAAACCGATGTTTCGGCCATAAGGGCTCCCTTGCCCAGGAGGCCGCGGCGCATATCGAGATCGGGTCCCAAAGAGACGCGGCGGAACTGGGGACCGTACACATCGGGAATGCCGTAGTGCTTGGCCAGCCTCTCATTGACGAAGGTGTAATCGGCCGTGAGCAGGTCCAGGATGCTGCGATCTTCGCGCACCACGCTGCTGAAGAACAATTCGACCTCGCGCTGCATGGCGGCGCGAAGATTGTCGTCGAAATCCGGAAATAGATTGATGTTGGGGTCCACCACCTGCATTCCACGCAGATTGAGCCACTGGCCCGTAAAATTGGCGACTAAGGCGTCGCTTTTCGGGTCGGCGAGCATTCGCACGACTTGTTTTTCGAGCACGGCCGGTTCGTGGAGCTTGCCCTGCGCGGCCAGGTCGATCAACTCGTCGTCGGGAACGCTGGACCACAGGAAAAACGAGAGACGCGAAGCCAAAGCCAGATCGCCGATGCGATACGGCTTGCCGGAAGCCAAGCCGGGCGGCTCGGGTTCGAGACGATAGACGAATTCGGGATCGGCGAGCACGCGCTGCACGACGGCCTCGATGCCGCTATCGAAGGAGCCGCCCTCGGCGCGGCCGGCCAGATAAAACTCCATGAGCGATGTCAGGTCCGCGGGGGCGGCGGGGCGGCGGAAGGCATGCTTGACCAGGGTGGAGATAATCTGGCGCGCGCAGGCCGCTTCTTCCTTTTGCGCGGCGGGGCGGCAGACGAAGATTTTCCTGCGGCTGGCCGTGTCGCTGGCGCCGTCAGAATTGTAGGGGCCTTCGATCCACACCTGTCCGACGTGCGGATAGAACAAAAATCCGGGGATGGACCCCGGGGTGTTCATGGTTCTCACGAAAGGCCGGTTCAGCTCGCTTCCAGGCACGTCGTTGGTGGCGAGAAACGTCACGCCGACGGTGTGAAGGCCGGCCTTGATCGGAATGCGCGGCGTGGAGCGGCCGTTGCCGGTGGTGTTGGAGATCTCTTTATCCCAGTCGAAGAGCTTAACGCGCTCGCCGTCCACCAAGACCTCGAGTTGTTCGCCCTTCACGCCGCCGAGCACCGCCTGAAAATAGCCGGTGACGCCTTTCACCTTAAAAGAATATTCGCCGTCGGCAGGGAATTGATATTTGATGAGAATGCCGCCCCGGGTTCCGAAGGGCAGCCCCTCGACGTGGTAGTTCTGCGCCGTGTCGGCCGGGACTTCGAAGACGGCCTGGGTGGGAGCGGACACATCGCCCACCGCGAGCCGGCTGATCTTGCCGGCGGCGGAGAGATAGGCTTCCATCAATGCGGGCGATAGAGTGAGCGCGCCCGCGATGTTGTCAAATCCGCGGGTGGAATCGTCGGAGGGCAGGAATTTGGTCGCGTCGACTTGCAAAGCCAGCACGTCGCGGATGGCGTTGGTGTATTCGGTGCGGTTCAGGCGGTGGATTCCCGGAGGGGGGAGATAGGGGCCGGCGGAGCGGTCTAACTCCTTTTCCATCCAGTCGATGAGCGCCTGGCGCTGTCCGGCGTCCGGCCGAGGCATGCCGGTGGGCGGCATCATTCCGGCGCGAAGCTTGCGGACCACTTTTTCGCCGATTTCGGCGTGGTCGCCCAAATGGGCGAGGTCCAGTTGGTCTAACATCAAATTGGCCGTTTTCGCGGTTTTGTTATGGCAAACGACGCAATATTCGTCAATGAGGGCGCGTTGCGAGGAGATATCGGCGGCGCCAGACCGCGCTCCAGCCTGCGCCGCCGGCTTCGCCGCGTTCTGGGCGGACTGGCCCAAAAGCATGGCCCCACACGCGATTACGAATAAGATCGTTCTCACTCAGCCTCCTGTACGATCGCCTCGGCCCGGTTGCGGGGCGCGACGAGCTTCCCATCTCCACCCCGCGCCCGACCCGCCGATGATATCAATTTTGCGCCGGGAGCGCCACCGCCGGCCGAACCGCTAACACCGTCCCCAGGATGGCGTCGCCGACGCTTGCTTTGTTACCGGAGGAGGGGGTTTATTCGATCCTTTGAAGGTTTCGAAAAAACGAAGCCAAAACCTCCATTTGAATTTTATTTTCATAAATTTACGGTCCTTCGAAAAAACGAACCCAAAGGAGGCTGCCGGCAAGGCGCCGGTTGACGGGCGGGGCGCAAGACGGCCGTATCCCTTCGGCGCTATTGTTTGCGAACGATTTGCCCGGAGGCGGGCATTTTCCTTGTAAATTGTTGGCAGAAGGGTTGTTGCCGACGGATCTCAGGGCGGACGGCGTATGGGCGCCGGAGGGATTCGGCTAGGCGCGCTGCGCCAGACCCGCGCGCGCCGCGATTTCCGAGGCGCGGGAGCGAGATAGGGCCTGGCGGAGCGACGGAGCGTCGAGTTCGCGTTCCCAGCGCGCCACCACCAGCGTGGCGACGCCGTTACCCAACATATTGATGACGGCGCGCAGCATGCTCATGAACCGGTCGATGCCCAAAATCAGGGCCATGCCGGCCACCGGGATGGTGGGGATCACCATCATGGTTCCGACCAGCGCTATGAAAGCGGCGCCCTGAACTCCGCTGGCGCCCTTTGAGGTCAAGACCGCCACGCCGAGAATCGTGAGCTGCTGCGCAAGGGTCAGGTGGGTATTGGTCGCCTGAGCCACGAACAGCGCGGCCAGCGTCATGTAGATGCTGGTTCCGTCGGTGTTGAAGGTGTAGCCGGTCGGGGTCACCAGCCCGACCAGCGCCTTGGAGCAGCCGAGTCTTTCCATTTTCTCGATCAGGGTGGGCAGAGCCGGCTCGGAGGAGCTCACCGTGAGGACCAGCAGAATCTCCTCTTTTATGAAAAGCAGGAAGCGAAAAATATTGAATCCGGCCAGCCAGGCGATGGCGCCCAAGATCCCGACCACGAACACAACGCCGGTGAGATAGAACGCCGCTATGAGCTTCACCAGAGGGCCGAGCGAGGCGATCCCGAATCGGCCGATGGTGAACGCCATTGCGCCGAAGGCTCCCAAAGGCGCAAGCCGCATGACGATATCTACGACGCCGAAAACGGCTTGCGTGAGCGCGCCAAATAGATCGGCCAGAGGCTGACACAGGGGGCCTGCCTTGGAGAGGGCAAAGCCGAACAGAATCGCGACCAGCAACACCTGGAGGATGTCGCCTTTCGCGAAGGCGTCCACCACTGAGGTGGGAACGATATGCAACAGGAAATCGGCGACGCTTTGCGCCTTCGCTTGGCCGGCGTAATCGGCGACGGCTTTGGCGTCGAGCGTTGCGGGGTCGATATTAAAACCCCGGCCCGGTTGCACGACATTGCCGACGATCAGGCCGACAAACAGAGCGAGCGTGGAAACGGCTTCGAAATAAAGCAGCGCTTTGCCCGCCACGCGTCCGACCTTTTTCATGTCCCGCATGCCCGCGATTCCGGAGGTTACGGTGCAAAAGATCACCAGCGTGATGATCATGGTAATCAAGCGGATGAACCCATCGCCCAGGGGCTTCATGGCGGCGGCTTTCGCCGGGCTTACATAGCCGAAGACGACGGCCAGCGCGGTCGCCGCCAGAACCTGGAACGAGAGTCCGGAATAGAAAGGCCTTCGGGTGGAATTCGGCTCCATAAAACCGGTCTCAACAGACAGGAATAGAACCCATGGTAATCGATGCGGCGACAGGCGCAGGGCGGCTGGCGCGGCCCCGGCGGGCGCCGTGCCGGCGCGATTTCCCAAGCCGAGAAGCGAGGGTTTGGCTCAAGCCGGCGGTCCTGCATCGAAGGGCGCCAAGGCTATAGTTAGAATTGAGTGTTCTTTGTTCTGCTAATCCTGCTAGTTGCGCCCGTGTTATTCGCGCAGCAGAACTGCGCGTCCACGCCCGCCTGGTCCCCGTGCGATATGGCGTTTGAGCTCGCCGCAGGCGAAAATCCGGAAAGCGTTGAGCTGCGCGCGGAATTCCGGTCGCCCCATCGCCGAACGTATCGTTTAATCGCCTTCCACGACTCGGAATCGCGCTTGATTGTCCGTTTCACGCCCACCGAGGCGGGAGATTGGGAATACCGCTTGTCCAGCAATGTTGCGCGGCTGGACGGGAGGGAAGGAACGATTTCCGCGCTGCCGGCGGACGCTCCCGGATTCGTGCATCCGGCCCCGAATCTGCATCACTTCCAAACCGAGAATGGCCAGCCACATTTATGGATGGCGGCGGCGCTGGATCATTTCACGAGCCTTCCGCGGAGCGACTTCGACGCGCTGGTGGAGGAGCGCGCCAAGGAAAGATTCACCCATCTGCGGCTGACGATCGATCCGGACGCGGATCTGCGCGAAGCCGCCGAACGCGTGCGGGCCGTCAACGCGCGCGGCTTGGCGGCGGACCTGGTTCTCGCTTCCATCCCGGCCGACGCAGCCGCGCGGCGCAAATACATCGCGGATATCGCCGGGCGTTTTGCCGCCTTCAATATCACCTGGATGGGGCTGCCCGCCTTTGAAAAAGAGCCGGGCGGAAGAGCGATTTTGAAAGACGCGGGAGCGCTGCTCAAGCAGTACGACGGCTACGTCCATCCCCGGACCTCGATGGCCGAATTCTCTTCGGCCGCGCTGGCGGGGGATCAATGGGAGACGGTGCTCACGTATGGAACCGTCGACGCCAACGTAGGAGCCGTGGAGCACCAACTTTACGGGATGCCGCAACTGAACGCGGCGATTCAATCGCAACGGGACCTTTGGAATGCGACGATGAACGGACAGTATCCCGCTTCCGGAGCCGGACCATACATGAAGGCGTGGTTCGATTTCATGTCGGGGACGCGCTACTGGGAGCTGGAGCCGTATTTCGACGTGGATGGAGGCCGCGCGCTGGCTCTGGAGGGCGTGGAGTATATCGTTTATGTCGAAAAGCCCGGCCCTGTGGAGGTGACGCTGATTAATCATGGCTACGAGGTGGCGTGGATTGACCCGGCCACGGGGGAACGCATCAAAGCGAAAGACTATAAGGGCCAGCGCTTCGTGGGCGAGCCTCCCGACCGGCAGCACGACTGGATCCTGCACATTTCGCGCGAAAGCCACAAACAAAGCTTGCTCAAGTCCTACCGTTTCGACTCGCGCGGCTACGACGATCCGGACATTCCGCCGGCGCAGCTTCAGCAGGTGGAAAGCGATCCGCAAAAGACGCCGTTCGACGTGGAGACTCCGGTGGAGGGATCCGCGATTTCGCTTGGCTCGCCCCCCTCTTTTTCGCTCAAGATCGCTCGCCAGAGCCGGGCCACGCGATCGCTGCTGGTGGAATGGACCGGCGAAGTGACGGCGGAAGGCGAAGGCTTCCGCGTGATCGGAGCCGGCCGTCAGGGAACGTTTCAGATTCCGCGGCCGATCGCGCGCAATCTTCCGGCGGCGCTGCGCGTGCGCATCACGGTTTTGAACGCCAACGGCAAAGCGTACGAGCTCGATAAAGTGTACAGGCTGACTCCGTGAGCGCACCATCGCGCGCGCCGTCGGGGGCGATTGCGGAAGTCGGCCGATTGCTGCTGGCCATCGACACCACCAGCGAATATGGCAGCATCGCGCTGGCCGATGCAGCGCGAGTGATCGAAGAAGTTCCGCTTTGTTCTCGCGAGGGCTTCGCCCGTATCTTGTTCGAGGAGATACAACGCCTGCTCGCGCGGCGCGGCGCGACGCTTCGCGATATCGAAGTTTTCGCCGCCGCTTCCGGTCCTGGGGCCTTCACCGGAGTGCGAATCGGTTTGACGGCGGCGAAGGGATTGGCGGAGGCGTTGGAACGCAAAGTGACGGCGGTTTCGAATCTCCAGGCGCTCGCCTGGTTCGGAACACGCCGGCTGCGCGCTCCGGTGATCGATGCGCGGCGGGGCGAAATCTACGGCGCGGTGTTCGATGCGTCGCTGCGGATTGTGCGGGAGGAAGCGGTGACGGATTTTGAATCGTGGGTCGGGTCGCTTCCGGAGGGCGATCTGGAACTGATTGTCAATGGTTTCGAGCCTCCCCAGGCCGCGCCCTTTCCTGTCGTTGGCGCGCCGCGCGCCTTGGCGGGCGCGATCGCGCTTATCGCCGCCGGTCGACTGGCGGCGGGGCAGGCGCAAGATCCGGCTGAAATCGACGCGAATTACGTGAGGCGCTCCGACGCCGAGCTTCTTTGGAAAGAGCCGACATTGTCGGATAGACTGAAGCATAAATGAGACTATTGGGATGCCTGTTTGTTCTGGCCGGCGGCGCGCTTGCCCAGTCCGGCCGGTGCGCCTCGGCGGCGCGCTTCGACCTTTCCGGCCCTTCCTGGAATGGCTGGAGCCCGGATGCTTCCAACGCCCGCTTCCAAGCCGCCTCCGCGGCGCAAATTCCCGCCGATCAGGTCTCCCAGCTCAAGCTCAAATGGGCATACGGTTTTGCGGGGGCGAAAGCCGTGCTGGGAGCGCCGGTCATCGCGGGCGGGCGCGTGTTTCTGGGCGTGGATACCGGAGAGGTATATTCGCTGGAGGCGGCCACAGGCTGCCTGTTTTGGTCCTTTCGCGCCGATGCGGGAGTCCGAAGCGCGGTGACGGTGGAGCGCGTTGGCGAGCGATATGCAGCTTACTTCGGGGATCTCAAAGCGAATGCGTACGCCCTGGACGCGGCGACCGGCGAACTGTTGTGGAAAGTGCATGTAGACGACCACCCCAGAGCGCTTATCACCGCCGCGCCCAAGGCTTTCGAGGGGCGCGTTTACGTTCCGGTGGCTTCCGGCGAAGAGGGCGCAGGAGTCAATCCCAACTATGCTTGCTGCACATTTCGCGGAAGCGTCGTGGCGCTGGACGCCGCTACGGGACGGCGGATCTGGAAAACCTTCACGATCGCGGAGGCGCCCAAGCCGGCAGGGCAGAACTCAAACGGGACGGCGCGCTGGGCGCCGGCGGGGGGAGGAGTGTGGAACTCTCCCACCATCGACGCGCGGCGGCGCGCGCTCTACATCGGAACCGGCGACGCCTACACGGAGCCGGCGCCGAAGACCACGGATGCGATTGTCGCGCTAAATCTAGACGACGGCAAGATCCTATGGTCGGCGCAAGACACCGAAAACGACGCGTGGCTGGCGGGATGCAACGGCGCCAGAGCTTCGGAGAACTGCCCAAAGGCTTTGGGGCCGGATCACGACTTCGGTTCCTCGCCGATACTGAAAACGCTCGGCGGCGGCCGCACGATTCTAATCGCAGGGCAGAAGAGCGGCAACGTCTGGGCGCACGATCCGGATCGAAAGGGCGCCGTGATATGGCGTACGGCCTTGGTCAACAACACCGCCGAATTCGGAGGAAAGATCGTATGGGGCGGAGCGGCCGACGATCAAAATGCGTACTTCGGGCTGGGGCCGGGCGGCATCGCCGCGGTTCAGCTCCGCGATGGCGAACGCAAGTGGTTCACGGCGCTGGCGCCGGCGCCGGCCGTGGCATCGCACCCGGGCCAGGACGGAGCTTTGTCGGCGATTCCCGGAGTTGTGTTTTCGGGCGGCTTCGACGGCGTGCTGCGCGCGCTTGCCGCGGACACGGGACGGGTGCTTTGGGAATACGATACGGTCCGCGATTTTCCCACCGTTAACGGGGCGCCGGCCAGAGGCGGGTCGCTCAGCGTGGCGGGGCCGACCGTCGCCGGGGGCATGGTGTTTGCCGGCTCGGGCTACGTCGGCGTCCGCAACGGCATGCCCGGAAACGCGCTGCTGGCGTTCTCGTTGCGGTGAGTCCGGTTTGGCCCCGGCTTGCAAGGCGGCTGCTGGCGTCCACAGCCGGCGTAATTCTCGTTACGTTCGCCGGCCGCCGGCTGATCCCGGTGAACGCCACCACCCAAGGTTTTGCATACCTCTTAGTCGTGTTGGTTGTCGCCAGCGGGTGGGGATTTGTGGAAGCGGCCGCTTGCTCGATTCTGGCCACTTTGCTCTTCAACTTTTACTTTCTTCCTCCCATCGGCCAACTCACGATCGCCGACCCCCAAAATTGGGCCGCTTTGTTCAGCTTTTTTTCGGTTGCTCTCATCGCCAGCCGGCTGTCGGACGCCGCGAGAAAGCGCGGGATGGAAGCGATCAAGCGCCAAGACGATATTGAACGTTTGTACACGTTCAGCCGCGCGATTCTTTTGATCGACAGCTCCGCTCCGGCGCCCCGACAGCTTGCACAAAAGCTCGCGGAAGTGTTCGGGCTGAGATCCGTCGTCCTCTACGACCGGAGGATCGGCGAATTTCACCGAGCCGGTCCGGCGGATTTAGGCGATTCGCAGGATGAGATCGAGGACCAACTGCGAGAGTCCGCATTGAACGGCACGTTCTTCGGCAGCTCGCAACACGGCCGGGCCATCGTGGCCGTTCGTCTAGGCTCGGAGCCGATCGCCAGCCTGGCTCTGGAGGGCCCTGGCGTTCCCGATTCCGTGCTCCAGGGGGCGGCCAACCTGGTGGCCATCGGACTGGAGCGAGCCAGATCTCAGGAGTTGAGCCAGCAGCTTGAGGCAGGGCGGCAGAGCGAGCAACTGCGCATCGCTTTGATCGACGCCATGTCGCATGAGTTGAAAACTCCGCTTACCTCGATAAAGGCGGCGATTACCGGACTGCTGGCGGAGCCAGATCGATCGTCTGCCGCCTCGGCCGAGCTGGTCAAGATCGCCGCCGAAGAGGCGGAGCACTTGCAAAAGCTGATCGACAACGCAGTAGAGCTGGCGCGGCTCGATACGGCCCGTATTGAGGTCAGGCTGGAGATTGCCGATTTGGCCTCGGCCGCCCGCGGGGTGGTGGAATCGATGCGCCAGGAAATCGAAGACCGGCCGGTGGAGGTGATCGTGGCCGAGCCGCCGCCGCCGCTGCCGTTCGACCGGCGGCTGGTAAGCCTCGCTGTGAAGCAACTGATCGACAACGCGCTGAAATACTCTCCCCCGGGCACGCCGGTAGCGATTCAGGTGGGCCATGACGGGACTCGCGCCTGGGTGGACGTCGCCAATAAGGGCGGCGGCATTCCGGCCGCCGAGCAGTCGCGAATCTTCGACCGCTTCTACCGGAGCCCGTCGGTGCAGCGCCGCATTCCCGGCTCGGGCTTAGGGCTGAGCATCGCGCTCCGCATTGCCGAGGCCCACAATGGAGGTCTGACAGTGGCGAGCCAGCCGGGGGAGACCAGGTTTCGCCTAGCGTTGCCCCTGACATCGCCGGCGGGCGCGCCGACGGCCGGCCCATAAATGATTCGGCTCGCGTGGAAGCGGCCTTTGGGCAATTGCCAGCATGGGCCTCGGCCGGCTTAAATAGTGATTGCATGGCTGCCAAGGTGGAATCCTCTAGCTTGGCTGTGACGCTTACGCGGCGCGGCATCGAAGTTATGGTCGTGCGATTGGCGGAATGAGCGCCGGCCGCATTCTCGTGGTCGACGACGAGCCTCAAATCCGCCGCATCATGCGGACCACGCTCACCGGCGCGGGCTACGAAATCGACGACGCCAAGACGGGCGAAGAGGCGCTGGTGAAACTGCGCGACTTTCGACCCGATTTGGTGCTGCTGGACATGAACATGCCGGGGATGGGGGGGCTGGAAGCCTGCCGCGCCATCCGCGGCGATTCCAGCGCCGGCATCATCGTCCTTACGGTGCGCAATACCGAAGCCGACAAGGTGGAGGCGCTCGACGCCGGGGCCGACGATTTCGTCACCAAGCCCTTCAGCATGCCGGAGCTTTTGGCCCGCATCCGCGCGGCCTTTCGGCGCGTGCCGGCATTGTCGCCGAGCCGGCTCCGTTCGGGCGCGCTGGAGATCGATTTTGCGGCGCGAACGGTAAGAAACGGAAACGCGGTTGCGCATCTCACTCCCAAGGAGCTCGATCTGCTGCGCTACTTGACCGAGCACGCCAATCACGCCGTGCCGCATCGCGAGCTGCTGCAAGCCGTGTGGGGCCCCGATTACGGCGACCAAGTGGACTATCTGCGGGTGTTTATTAAGAATCTTCGAAGGAAGGTGGAAAGCAATCCGGAGAATCCCGAATTCATCACCACAGAGCCCTGGGTTGGCTACCGGTTCAACGGCCAACTGGAGAAAGCCTGATCGCCCATGCTGGAACTGACGCGCCAGCGCATCGAACAATATCTTTCGGCCCTGGAGGGAAGAGCGGTGAGGGTCCACGCGCTGAGCCGTCTGGACCGCCCCTCGTCCGAAGAGGTCAAATTCTACGGCTACGGGGTTCCGATTCGAGTGTCCTATCAGCCCGAAGGCCGCCCGCGCCGAACGGCCGTGCTGCACACCATCAGTCCCGGGCCGTTCGGACACGAAGACATGGCCGACCGGGCTCAGGAACTGCTGTGGCAGCACCGGGCGTTCAACCGATTGCCGCGTCACGTGCGGTCGCTGGATGTGGGGGGAATCAAGCACGGCGGCGCCGTGGTTCCTCTCGGCGACGTAGAGGAATTCGCGCTGCTGACGCGCTATGCGGAAGGAGAAAATTACGCGCGCGATCTCGACCGGCTTCTTCAGACCGGAAAGCTGACCGATCTCGACGTGAGCCGCGCGGATGCGCTGTGCGACTACCTTGCGGAGATACACCGCGTCCGGGGGACCGATCCGGGGCTTTACGTGCGCCGCATCCGCGAGCTCATTGGGCACGGGCAATGCATCATGGGCCTGATCGATAGTTATCCGCCGGGCGGGCCGGTTGCCGCAGAGTTTCTGGAGGAAATCGAGAGACGCGCGCTGTCCTGGCGATGGAAGCTGAAGAAGCTAAGCCACAGGCTGCGCCAAGTGCATGGCGACTTCCATCCTTGGAACATTTTGTTCGCGTCGGACGTTCAATTTCAGGTGCTGGACCGCTCCCGGGGCGAATATGGAGATCCGGCCGACGACGTCACGTGCCTGTGCATGAATTACGTTTTCTTTTCCTTGCGCCACGGCGGGAAGCTGGAGGGTTGCTGGCAAGAGCTTTTTCTGCGATTCTGGCGGCGCTATTTGGAGCGCACGGGCGACCAAGAAATGCTTCAAGTGGCGGCTCCGTTTCTTGTCTTCCGCTGCCTGGTGATGGCTCATCCGATCTGGTATCCGGCGCTTGCCGCGGGGGTTCGTGAAAAGCTGATCGCCTTTTCATTGGCGGTATTGGAGCGCGATTGGTTCGATCCGGAGCAGGTGAACGCCTACTGCGGGGCTTGACGGCTTCCATGCAGTCCGCTCGCGGATTCGCCATATGGCTCACGGGGCTTCCCGCTTCGGGCAAATCGAGCGTGGCGCGCGCGCTGGCTCAACAACTGGAAAGCCGCGGCGTCGATTGCGCCGTGCTGGAATCCGACGAGCTGCGCAAAATTCTCACTCCTCATCCCCGCTATGACGAAGAAGAACGAGAGGACTTTTATCGCCAAATGGGTTGGATCGGCGCGCTGCTGGCGCGTCACGGAGTGGCGGTCGTTTTTGACGCGACGGCGCACCGCCGGCGCTACCGCGAGCGAGCGCGCCAGGAGATTGCGAAGTTCCTCGAAGTCTACGTCGAGTGTCCGCTTGAGGTCTGCATGGCGCGGGATCCGAAGGGGATCTACCGCGCGGCCGGGCTTTGGGGGCGCGGCCAAGTGCCCGGCCTTCAGGCGCCATATGAGCCTCCGCTTGAGCCGGACGTGTGGATTCGGGGGGATCGCGACGAGCCCGATCAGGCGGCGAGGCAGATCATGGCCGCTTTGGAGCAGAAGGGCTATCTATGAGGGTCAGCGGCGGAATTCTTCTCTACCGCCGGAGCAGCGGCCGCCTTGAGGTGCTTCTGGCGCATCCAGGAGGACCGTTTTGGAGGGGCAAAGATCTGGGCGCCTGGTCGATTCCGAAGGGCGAATGCCGGGCCGGCGAAGATCCGGTGGTTGCGGCGCGGCGTGAGTTTGAGGAGGAAACCGGCCTTTCCTTACAGGGCGAGCTGAGTCCCTTGGGAGAGGTGAGACAAGCCGGCGGCAAAATCATCCGCGCGTGGGCGGTAGAGGGCGATTGCGACGCCGGTCGCATCCATAGCAATACGTTCCCACTTGAATGGCCGCCAAAATCGGGAAAGATTCAACAATTTCCGGAAATCGACCGGTTTGAGTGGTTCTCGCTTGAAAACGCGCGGCTGAAACTGGCGAAAGCTCAGAGGGAGTTTTTGGACCGTCTGGGGGATCCAAATAGCGCTGGGGGCGAGCCGCGGTAAAGTCCTCGGTCTGGTGCGCCACCGCGGCCGGTCCGATGGCCTCGCTCCGTTATGAGTAGCCGGGGGCGGAAAGCTCAGGTTGTAGACAAAGTCGCGGCGAGCTCGCGATTCCCTTCACCCATGGCCGCGAGGATGCGGTCCAACACGGCGGCGGACTCTCCGCCTTTCTGCTGCTTCAAGTACTCCATCTGCCCGATCGCGGATCCGGCCTCGTGCGGCGCGGCATGCTGGAGGGCGAGCTTATAGGCGGCCACAACTTCCTGTTCCTTTCCGCGGCCGCTCATCACCAGACGCAGCATCAATGCATCGGCCCGGTAGACTCGATCCCAGAAGTCCTCCCCGCCGTTCCGGCTCTCGGCTTCCGCCAGGCATTCGCTCTCGAAGGGGAGAGTTTGCCCCGCGAGCCACGCCAGCGCAATCGCATTCAATCCGGGATAGGGATCCGGCGCTTGCAATACATCGCGCGAATATTCATAAGCCTCTATGTAATATTGCAGGGCTTTTCTCTGGAATTCGGCCCGGTTCACGGGGTCCTTGCCCGCCCTGCGCTTGTAGATGGCTCCCAGCAGACTCAACCGCTCCTTGCTCTTGCCCAGCAGATCGTTCAAGCAGGCCAGCCGGCGCTCGGCTTCATCCCACTGCGCTTTGGCAAGGTCGGGATCGCGTTGGAACTTGGCGTTCGCCAGGCGATCCAGCACGTTCGCCGATTGTTCGATAGCCCGCACGGGGGCATACGCCTTTTCCTGGCGGATCGCCTCGTGATAGAGCTCTAAGGCGCGCTCGAAATCCCCGGTGCACTTTAGGGCTTCGGCCAGCTCGAACAGCGATTCGCCGTCGCGCCAGTAGCTGCCGAGCGCGCTTTCGACGGCTGCGAGCCGCGCTTTCAGCCGCGCGATTCGATTGCCGTCGGCGCCCTGGGATTCGGCGCAGATGTCCTTAAGTTCCTCGATGCATTCCCGGCGGGCGTAAAAACTCCGCGTCTCTGGGCGGGCCGGGCGGGGCTGCAATGCGAAATCCGGATTGCCGTAGCATTGATAGGCTCCCCAGGTGTTGTTGTTGCCCAGTGCGAAGGCGTCCTGGCGGGCGCGTTTGACCGCTTCGCCAAACTTTCCGCCCGCCAGCATCCAGCCATAAAACGATCGCGCGAATGCGACCGCGGCGGCGTCGTCCACGGCCCACCCGGCGGCGACGACGGCTTTGACTCCGATCTTGATCAGTTCTTCGGCGACGCTGGCGGCGAATCGGTGCGGGGAGAGGTCCATGGCGCCCAAATGGCAGCAATTCAAAAACACCAGTTCGGGAACTTTCGGCAGCTTTTTCACCTCCATCGAGGTCAGAAAGACTTGCCTGGCCGGATCGCCGCTCCACTTCAAGATCATGCCGCTGCGCGCCGGATTTTGGGCGTTATAAAGGCCGTGCCCGGCCAGATGCAGGATGCGGTAATCTTGGGCGAAAAGCGCCGGAACAATCTCGTCCGGCGGGCGGCAGATGAGCGGCTGGTTGAGGTATCCGCTGCGGTTGAGCAAATCGGAAACGATCCGCGCCTCCTGTTGAGCGCCCTTCAATGGGGGGAGCGCGTGGGCCGGATCGCCGGGGGCCGAATCTCCTATTACAAGCGCGTTGCGATCGCGCGCGGCGCTGGGTCTCACACGGAAGTCCAGGGTTTTCAATTGCCGGATCATTCCCATGCGCACCGCCAGCGGCTCAATTTGGCCACGCGAGCGCGCCGCCATCAGTTCCCAGGGATAGCGCGAGGCGGCCGCATCCACCACTAGAACCAAATTTGCCTCGTCGGCGGATTGATCCTTCAATACGTTCGGGACCAGGAGCTCAAATAAGGCCGCGGCCGCCGCCGGGTCGTAGGAGGTTCGCGAGGTGGCGCCCTCCAGGAGGCTATCGATCAGCGAGGTTTGATACTGGGTGCGGGCGTTCTCGGCTCGCGCGCGGTCGGTGAGATTGTCGAAGGAAAGCGTTCCGACGGGCTGCGCTTCATCCGCGCTGCCGCCTTCGATCAGAATTCGGCGCCACCATCCGGTGTCGTACTCATTCACGCTTCGCCGGGATAATCCGCTTGAAAGCGCCCGCAGCCGCCCGTCGAATTCGATCGCCTCCCCGGGCTCGAGGTCGTTTTTCAAAACTTCGTCCAGAGCGGAGACTGCCTTGGCGGCCTCGATAGCGGCGTCTTCGTATATTTCGACGAATTCCAGCTCTTCCACGCAGGCTCCGGCTGTGGCGCTCCGACGTAGCACGCGGTTGGCTTCCAGGACGCCGCGCGCCACCGCCGCGACCGAAGCGGGAATGCTGATGGCGCGTCCTCCGGAGGCGCCGATCAGTAAGGAGCTTACCGAGGCCGAGGAGGCCGCGTTGTCTTGGCGCGGGTCGTCGGCCTTCATCAGCGCATATTGCAGGCAGGCCTCCAGCACTCCTTGCCGGACCTTGGCCGCCGTGATTTCGCCCACCTCGCCCAGCCCGATGACGATGGCTCCGGCGGGATGGCAGCCGGGCGCGCGCACGATTTCGACCGTTCCTGGCGTTCCGGGGTAGAGATCCATGTGGAAACGAGCGGAAAGCCGGCCGCCAAGCTGGCGGTCCAGCGCGGCCTCCGCGCTGACGATTCCGTCTCCGGCGTAGTGGCCCACAATCACGGGGTGGCGCGCGTCTCGAAGATGGCCGTGCGTTATTTTGACTCGCAGAACCGCCGTCCTGGCGGCAACCGTTTCCGTGCGCGCCAGCGCTGCATTCTGCAAGTCCCTTTCGGAAGGAAAGAACACGGCCGTCTCTTGCGCCAGTAATCTTTCCCGGTCGATGGGAGCCGCGAGAGAGGGATGAAATTTCGAGTCGAACGCCGACGTAGCGGCCTTTTTCAGCAACTCGACCAGAGGAGCCGGGTTGGCGATCAGATCGCCGTGCGCCGCGCCGCAGTTGTACCAGGTTCTGGCGCCCGGCAGGAGGCCGAGAGCGTGAACCACGTCTCCATCGCCTTCCGCCGAGAAATCGTCCATTCCCACAGGAGTGACGGCGGCCGAACCCGCCACATACAGAATGCTTCCCGTGGGGATCTGCCGACTTTTGAGCTCCTGGCGCCACCGCCTGCTTGCCGCCAGAGCCTCGGAGGAAGGACGGGCGCCGATTGCGTCCCAGGCCCGCGCCTCGGGATCGAGCATGGCTTCGGGAAGCAAATCGATCAAACCGGCCATGGATTGGAAAATCCGGGCGGTCTCCTGGTCGGTGTGCCGTCCCAGCAGGGCCGCCATTCGCGACAAGCGCGAGCGCCCGGCCAGGATTCGCGCAATGCGCCAGGAGCCGCCATTGGGCGTACCGAGCATCAGAAGTTTGCCGCCGGCGCCGGTGAGTTGGGCCCACTTGCCGGGATGGTCGGCCGCCCATTGCCGCACAATCAGGCCGCCCATGCCGTGCCCGATGAATTCGAGAGAGCCGGAAGCCTGCTGCGGGCCGAGCCACTTTTCCAGAGCCTCCGCGTTCGTTTTGACGGACTGCCGCCAGTCATAGGGAAACACCAGCGTCCGGTAGGTCTTCGACAGCTCGTCGAACAAAGGCTGATAGACTTCCAGAGCCTCTCCGGCCTGGAGGGTCCCAGCGGCGAGCTCGCGCAGCGCGCCTCTGCCTAACGCGGCGTAGTTCAGCCAAATCTTCATTCCGTCGGCCCGCTCAAGGTGCGTTCCGAATACGTCAGGAACGATCACCGCCGCCGGCCAGTTGCCGGCGCCTCGCGTTCCGCCGCGCCCCTGCGTAATCAGGCCGCGAACTTTATCGAACCCTTCCACATCGGCGCCGGGCGGAGCGTTCAGCCACTCCAGCATTTTCGAGCGGGTGCTGGCGTTTTTGAAATAGCTGAAGTGATTTACGGTGCTGCCGGAATCCAGAAATTGCTGGACCTTGCGCTTGCGGTCCATGCCGCCCGACATCGATTTGGTATTCACCACGAAATCGTTGTCTTCCCAGTAATAGGCGCGCAGAGCGTAACTGGCCAGGGCGCTCCAGACGCCCGCGCCCTGAAAGGCGCCGGCGATGATTCCCAGGTCGGCGTCGCTTGTCCGTCCGCGTGTATTCAGCAGATGCACGAACGGCGATTCAGGCATCTGCGCCTCGATGCCCGGAATCTTTGCCGGGTCCGCCCGCATCTTGATCAGCGTGATCGCACTGGCTTTAAATACGTCGTAGAAGGGATTTTCTTTCAAGCCCGGAACAAGTCCGATCAGATTGAGCAGAACGTTTAAATAGACGTCCAGCCGGCCAGACGCCAGAACCGTGCCGGCCGCGGGGCAGGCGGCGCGAACGAACTTCTCCACGCGAAGACTTTTCCGCTCCAGCTCCGCCGCCAGAAGGTCCAGCGCATCGGCGTCGGGCCGGCGCTCGAAGGGCTTCCGTTCATCCGCATTGAGGGGGCCCAGTCCCAGCAGTTCTCCCACAAGACCGCCGCGCGAATGGGTGATCAGATGCAACCGGGCTTTGGCGGGCAGCAGCGCCGCCAGATCGTAGGCGTTTTGGGCCGGGCTTGCGCCGAGCGTAGCGTGTTCCAGCGCAAAGATCCGGTCTCCATAGGTTTCCACCAAGTTCCGCCACTCGGGCGTGGGTCCATTGCCGCGCTCGTCTCTCCAAAAGCCGCTGAAGCTGCCCTGAGTGCTGGAAGCGGTTCCATGGATGAAAACCAGGCAGGGCCGCGGGTCTTCGGGAAGCGGCTGCGCGATCTTTTCTTGAAAAGCGCCGTTGGCGTCCAGGCGGAACAGCCCGGTATCCAGCTTATGGTCGAACTTCCTGACGATGGCTTCGGCGCTCTCTTCGGCCAGCGCGTCGACGGGATGAATTTCGAAGACATCGAGCGTCTTCAAGATCCAGTCGGTTATCCCGCGCCCGGCGGCCGCTCCGCGCTCCAGCGCCGGGGGCGTCCGCAATGCCCCCGCGGCGCTGCGCGCGGAACCGATCTCAAAGTGAAGCTGATCCAGCCGCAAATATTCCACCAGGCCGGAGGCGTATTCCAAGCGGACGATTGCATCCGGAGGGCCTTCCACGCGCGAAATCGGCGTGGACTCTCCGCGCCGCGGCGCGACGATGTCATGACCGGAGAGCGGGCGGATCTTCAAAAATCTTTGAAGCTCCGCGTCCGGAATCCGCGAGGCGGCAGTTCCGGGGACAAGCAGAGTAAGGGATTCTTCGGGCATAGCAAAGGCCGCTAATCAGTTTAGACGAACCGCGGCGTTTTACACTTGCCGGAAGAAACCGAACTGGCGGAAAGAGGGAAGTTAGGTGTGAGCCATTTGATAGTTGGCGCGTTCGCAGATGGTGGTCAAGGCGTCGATCACGTCATTGGACAAGCCCTCGTGTCTGGCATGCATCACGACGTCGTCGATCGAAAGAATCCCTCTTAAGTCTCCGTTTTTGTCCACTACCGGGAGGCGGTGGGCGTGCTTCTGGGCCATAGACTTAAGCGCCGTGCGCACGTCGTCCTCGGGAGAGCAGGCGGAAAGATCCCGGTTCATGACTTCGCCGACGCGGAGTTCGGCCGGCCGGCGATTCTGGGTTCCCAGAGCGATGAACAGATCTCGATCCGTCACCATTCCAATCACGCGCGCCCCATCCTCGACCACCGGAAGACACCCGCAGTTTTGGGTCCACATGATCTCGGCTGCCGCGGCCGCATCGGTGCCCGCATGGCAATACGAAACCGGTTTTCTCATAATGTCTTGAACTCGCATGGTTCGATCTCCTTTCTTTTTCCTGAACCAGCCAAACAGTCGCATGTGTTCACCCGTGCTGATGCGCGCGAACCGGCTCATGTTTCGCGCGCCAGGGCATTAAGGGGCGCCGGAAAGGAAGGCGGGGCGGGCTAAGCCTGGACCATTTCGTCCAAATGGGACGGCGCCGCGGGGCTTGCGAGCAGCGCTTCCAGCTCTTCGCGTTCGAGGGTTTCCTTTTTGAGCAGCGTTGCCGCGATCCGATTCAAATCTTGGCGGCGGCTGATCAAGATGGACTTTACGCGCTCATACTGACGGTCGATGATCTGCCGCGCCTCGCCATCGATCTGCTCCGCCGTGCGTTCGCTATAGTTTTTTTCCTCGGGAACGAAGGGCAGCTTCAAATAGCGCGCCTCCTGCGGGAGGCCATAGGTCATGTTGCCCAGGCGTCCGCTCATCCCGAAGCGCGTGACCATCTGGCGGGCGATTTCGGAGGCGCGCAAGAGATCGTCGCTCGCCCCCGTGGAGACGACTCCGCCAAATACGATGTCTTCGGCCCCGCGCCCGCCCAGCAGCACGGCGATGCGGTCCTCCAATTCCGGCTCGGTCTGTAAATAGCGGTCCTTTCCTGGCAATTGAAGGGTGTGGCCCAAGGCGCCGATCGAGCGGGGGATGATGGAGACCCTCCGCACCGGATCGGCATTGGGAACCGAGAGCGCCACGAGGGTATGGCCTACTTCGTGATAGGCAACGCGCTCTTTCTCATCGCGCCCGATCAGCCGTCCCTTCTTTTCAAAGCCCAACGTGACGCGGTCCACGGCATGATCGAAGTCGCGCATCTCGATAAGGCTCGCGCCGCGGCGGGCGGCGTTGAGCGCCGCCTCGTTCACTATGTTGGCCAGGTCCGCTCCCACCATGCCAGGCGTCTCGGCGGCGACGCGTTGAAGATCCACGTCCGGGCCCACGGCGAGCTTGCGTGCATGAACCCGAAGAATCGCTTCCCGCTCCTTCATGTCTGGCCGGTCGAGGACAACCTGACGGTCGAACCGGCCAGGGCGCAGCAAAGCCGGGTCCAGGACTTCGGGCGTGTTGGTGGCCGCCATAATGATCACGGCCTTGGACGAGTCGAAGCCGTCCATTTCTACGAGCAATTGGTTGAGAGTCTGGTCGCGCTCGTCGTTGGAGACGAGCGCATGCCCGGCCGAGCGGCTCTTGCCAATGGCGTCCAATTCGTCGATGAAAACAATGCACGGCGCGCGCAGCTTGGCCTGCTCGAACAAATCGCGGACGCGCGAAGCTCCCACACCGACGAACATCTCGACGAATTCGGAGCCGGAAATGGAAAAGAAGGGAACGCCCGCTTCCCCGGCCACGGCTCGGGCCAAAAGGGTCTTTCCGGTGCCGGGCGGCCCGACGAGCAGAACTCCTTTGGGGATGCGTCCGCCGAGCTTCTGGTATTTTTGCGGGTTCTTGAGAAAGTCTATAATCTCCTGCAGTTCCGCCTTCGCCTCTTCGACGCCGGCCACATCGTCGAAGTGCGCGTCGTATCGCGAGGATTCATCGTGAATTTTGGCGCGATTGCGGCCAAAGCTGAGCGGACCGCCCCCCTTCTGTTGCATCCTCCACATTGCGACGCCATAGATCACGAACAACAGCAACAGAGGTCCCCAAGCGACCAACAGTCCGGTCCACCACGATTGCGCCGGCATATAGCCGGAATACTTCACATGCTGGGCTTCGAGTTGTTGCACAAGCGCCTCGGCGTTCAACCCCGGAATCCGCGTGGCGGCGATTTGGCCGGCTGCCGGCTGGTTTTTGTCCTGATCGCCGGCCTGGTCCTTTTTCAGGGCGCCGATTAACTGGCGATCCGTAATGCGAACCTCCTGAAGGCGGCCCGCCGCGAGTTGAGCCATAAAGTCGCTATAAGACACTTCTTTCGGCTGCGCCGAAGACGAGGAAGAGCGCAAAAGCCAGATCGCCAGCAGCAGCCAGAGCAGATATCCGAACGCGAACTTCCAGTTTCTCCGCAAAATCGACCCTAATTATTCGATTCAGCCGCGGCCCGCAAGATGGTGGAAATCGCCATCTAAATCATGCTCTAGAGGGGCGCCGCCAACCGGCCGTGACGATGGACGAGAATGGCAATCTCGCTCATCCGGCAGCTACTTTGTGGAACTCCGCGCTGGGCGCGTTGTTTCACAAAGGCGCCGCGGCCCAGGTTCGCAAGCGAGGGGATGGTTTAAATGCACCACCGCCGGTTGTTTTGAAGCGCGCCGGATCACCGCTTTTGAGGGAACGCTTTCAATGACTTGCACGTCGTATGGGAGTGGAGAGAAGAGTGCTCCGGAAAGCACGTAGAGAGAAACTCGGAGAGAGGTAAAGACAATGAGGAAGGCAAATTTCGCGGTACTCAGCTTGGCGATGGCGGCTGGCGTGGCGCTTGGGCAGGAAGCGCCGGGCGCGGAACAAAACGCTCCGGCGTCCAATGTTACGGCGCAAGACAATGACGGATGGAGGCGCGTAGGAGGAGGATCAAACGGACAATCGCCCGCTCTACAAACTGCGCCCGCCCCGCAACCTTCTGCTCCATCGGCGCAGTTCGACCCTCAATATCCGCCAGCCAAGTTGACCATTCCTCCCGGAACCTTTGTGGTCGTACGGCTCAACGAGTTCCTCTCTTCCGATAAAAGCCGGGCCGGAGACAATTTCACCGGAACGCTGGCGCAACCCCTGGTGGTGGATGGGTACACGATCGCCAACCAAGGGCAACTCGTGGTGGGAGTTGTCGCGGATGCGCAGAAAGCGGTTCACGGGCAGAACGTGTCGCGCCTTCAAATCGGGTTGACCAATCTGACGCTGGTCAACGGAAATCAACTGCCGATAAAGACGGAACTGGTGGCTAGCAGGGGTCCGGGCTGGACGGGCGCAGATACGGGAACGGTGGTCGGAACGACGGGACTCGGGGCAGCCATCGGAGCCATTGCGGGCGGCGGTCCGGGCGCAGCCATCGGCGCCGCAGCCGGCGGGGTCGCCGCGCTGGCGGGCGTGTTATTGACTCACGGCCATCCTGTCGTGCTCCCGCCGGAATCGGTGCTGACTTTCAAGACCAGCGCGGAGGCGACCGTAGATACGACCACCTCTCCGCAGTCTTTCCGCCAAGGCCCGCCGCCGCCCCAATACTCTCAGACTCAGCAGCCAACGCTACAGCGGCGGCCGCCCTATCCGGCAGCCGGTTATCCCGCGCCGGGTTATCCGGCCCCTTACTATGCTTACCCGGCGCCATATCCATACTATGGGCCGTATTACTATCCGGGGATTTATTTCGGAATCGGCGGCTGGCGCCGGTGGTAGCCGGAGGCAGGCAGCGCGCCGCCGCAGATGAATCGCGCGGCCTTGCCGCGCTGCTGCGGCGGCTGGGCGTCCGAGCCGCGGCCTGGAACAAGCCGGCCGAAACAGTCGCGCCCTAATCCCAAAGCCAGGCTCGATTGAGGGAATCTTTCCGCGCTTGGCCCCTCCCGTACAATTGAAGTTGAAACCTCCATGCAAAACGTCTATTCACTCTCCGATCTGGTGCGCGCCCGCGCGGCATGGCGCGCGGAGGGCAAAACCGTGGTGTTCACCAACGGCTGTTACGACCTTCTGCATGCGGGTCACATCCGGCTTCTGGAGCAGGCGCGATCGCTGGGCGACGTGCTGATTTTGGCGTTAAACAGCGATGCGAGCGTGGCGCGCCTGAAAGGCCCTTCCCGCCCGCTCGTTCCGGGATGGGAACGGGCGAAAACGGCGGCCGCGCTGGAGGCCGTGGACGCCGTCACATTTTTCGACGAAGACACGCCGCGCGAGCTCATCGCGGCGGTGTTGCCGGACGTGCTCGTGAAGGGCGCCGATTGGTCGCACTTCGTGGCGGGACGGGAGGAAGTGGAAGCAGCCGGCGGCAAAGTCGTGTTGTTGCCGCTGGAGCGCGGCTACTCCACGACAAATATCGAAAGGGAGCTGTTGGCCCGCGAGGTCCGGCCGTCGCGGCTCGCGCCGTCTCTGTGAATCCAGGGTTGTGACCCATCCTGCCGTCCGCGATCTGTTCCAGACCCTAAGCCGGCATCCGGCGTTTCAAGATCTGCTGGCCCGGCTGGTGCGCCGGGAAAACGGACCCTTCGCATTGTCCGGGCTGACCCCGGCGGCTAAGGCGCTGTACGTGGCCTTAGTGTGGCAGGCGACGGAGCGGCCATTGCTGGTCGTCACGGAAACCAATCAGTCGGCGGAGAACCTGGCCGAGCTTACGCAGACGTTCTTCGCGCTTTTGATTGGAAAGCAGGAAGGCTCGCGGCCGCAACTTTTGCCGGCGCTCGACGTGCTTCCCGGCCAGAAGCTGTCGCCCCATTCGGAGATTGCGGAACAACGAGGCATCGGAATGTGGCGACTGGCGAGCGGCGGCGCGCCCATCACCATCGCGCCCGCGGCTTCGGCATTGTTCAGAACGCGCGACGCGGCTTACTACCGGCAGCTCGCGCTGGATTTGCGCACGGGCGACGAATTGCCGCTGGAAACGATCGAGGGCCACCTTCAATCGATCGGCTACGAGCGCCGCGATCCGGTGGAGATGGTCGGGGAGTACTCGATCCGCGGCGGAATTCTGGACGTGTTCGGGGCCGAGAGCGCGCGGCCGCTGCGCATCGAGTTCTTCGGAGACGAAATCGAATCCATCCGCCGCTTTGAAGTGGAAAGCCAGCGCTCGGTGATGAAGATCTCGGAAGCGCGGATTCTGCCGCTAGCGGAGCAGGCGCGCTCGCGCCAGCTTCTCCACGCAATTGCCGGGAAATTGGATTACCAGGGCGTCGCGAGTCCCGGAGACCCGTTCCCTGGTTGGGAGTTTGCGGCCGCGCTGGCGGAACCTCGCAAGCATTGCGTGCTGGATTTGGCGCCGGACGCGGTGGTGGTGCTGGATGAGCCTGAATCGCTTCGCGCGGCCGGGGAGCGGCTGTGGAAGCGCCTTGAAGCCCAACGAAGCGAGCCGGACCTGGATCCGGATCTGGCGAGCGCCAATTTTCTGGAGTGGCCGGCATTCGAAGCTTTGCTTTCTTCACGCGCCCGGCTGGAAGCGCGCGAGCTCGATTTGAATTCTTCCCATCCGCATATCGCAACCCGGCCGTCGCTGGCCTTCCACGGCAACATGCAGGTGGCCGTCGCCGAAGCGCGGACGATGGTGGAGCAGGGCTACCGCGTCGCCTTCTTTGCCCCAACGAACGGCGAACTGGAGCGCCTGGCGGATATCCTGCGCGAGTACTCGGTTCCGTTTCAGCTCGGATTAGCGCCGGACGAAGCCGCTTCTCCTTATTTGGCCGAGCGGGCGTATCTGGCGGGACCCGTCGCTCACACCTACCTGATCAAGGGTCTGGTGCGCCGGGGCGTGACGTTTCCGGAATCATCCATCGCATTTATCGGCTCCGAGGACTTATTCGACGCCTCGGAGCTGGCGCCCCGCCCGGCTGGAGCCGCGCCGCGAATCTCCGCCTTCGCCTCGGACATCGCCGATTTGAAGCCCGGCGATTACGTGGTTCATGTCACCCACGGCGTGGGCCGCTTTCTGGGTTTGCGAGAACTCGCTCAAGGCGAGGGCAAGGGCGATTTCATGTTGCTCGAATACGCGGGCGAGGCCAAGCTATACGTGCCTCTGACGCGCATGGACCTAGTGGAGAAATACCGCGGCGCCGGCGAGGCGGCGCCGCCGCTGGACAAGCTGGGCGGCTCGACGTGGACCGCGCGAAAAAACCGCGTCAAGGCCAAAATGCGCGACATGGCGGACGAGCTATTGAAGCTTTACGCCGAGCGGCGCATGGCCGAGGGCTTCGCTTTTTCGCCGGATTCCAATTGGCAGCGCGAATTTGAAGACGCTTTTGAGTACGCAGAAACCAAAGACCAACTCACGGCGGCCAGGGAGATCAAGCGCGATCTGGAATCGCCGCATCCCATGGACCGGCTGCTCTGCGGCGACGTCGGATTCGGCAAGACGGAAGTCGCCATGCGCGCGGCGTTCAAAGCTTTGGGCGACGGCAAGCAAGTAGCGGTCCTGGCTCCCACCACAGTGCTGGCGTTTCAGCACTATGAAACGTTCCGCCGCCGTTTTGCGGCGTTTCCGGTGCGCGTCGAGATGTTCTCGAGGCTTCGTCCCTCCAAGGAACTGAAATCCGCGCTGGAAGAGGTGGCCGCCGGAAAAGTGGACGTCGCCATCGGCACGCACCGGCTGCTTTCGAAAGACGTCGAGTTTCGCGACCTGGGTTTGCTGATCGTGGACGAAGAACAGCGCTTCGGCGTACGGCACAAGGAGAGGCTAAAGCAGATGCGCAAGAACGTGCATGTGCTGGCGATGAGCGCCACCCCGATTCCGCGCACGCTCCACATGTCGCTGCTGGGCATCCGCGACATGAGCGTGATCGAGACCCCGCCCAAGGACCGGCTGGCGATTCACACGGTGGTGGCGCATTACGATCCAGAGCTCATCAGGACGGCGATCGAGCAGGAGCTTTCGCGGGGAGGCCAGGTTTACTTCGTCCACAACCGCATCGATTCGATTTTCGCTCGCGCCGCTTCCATTCAGGATCTGATTCCCGGCGTGCGTATCGGCGTGGGCCACGGGCAGATGGACGAAAAAGAGCTCGAGCGCGCTCTGCTGGGCTTCATGCGGCATGACTACGACGTGTTCGTGTGCACCACGATCGTGGAAAACGGCTTGGACATTCCCCTCGCCAACACCATGATTATCGAGAATGCCGAGCGCTACGGGCTTTCCGAGCTGTACCAGTTGCGGGGGCGCGTGGGCCGCTCCAACCGGAGAGCCTATGCTTATTTGCTGGTGCCGCCGGACGCCGAATTGAGCGAGATCGCGCGCAAGCGGCTGGCGGCTCTGCGGGAGTTTTCCGACTTGGGCGCTGGATTCAAAATCGCCGCGCTCGATTTGGAGCTTCGCGGCGCGGGAAATCTGCTCGGCGGCGAGCAGCATGGCCATATCGCCGCCGTCGGCTTCGACACCTACGTTCGTCTGCTGGAAGAAACCGTTCAAGAGTTGAAGGGCGAGGAGCGGCCGGTGGAAGTGCATTCGACTCTGAATCTCGGCCTGGATGTCCGCATCCCGCCGGAGTATATCGGAGACGAGCAGCAACGGCTGCGAGCCTACAAGCGCGTCGCGGACGTCCAAGACGCCGAGCAAGCCGGCCAGGTCCGGTCGGAATTGGCGGACCGCTACGGCCCGCCGCCGGAGGAAGTCGAGACTCTGATCGAGTTTGCCCTTTTGAAGGCGCAGGCGCAGAGGCTTGGCGTAGAGGCGATCGACCGCCGCGGCGGAGCTTTAAACGTGAAGTTCCATCCGAATTCGAAAGTGGAGCCGCAACGGCTGATGGCGTTGGTGGGGTCCGTGGCGGGAGCGCAATTCACGCCCGCAGGCGTCCTGCGGCTGCCGGTTCCCGCGCAGGGGGAGCGGCCGGCGGTCATGATGGCGTTTGTGAAGGGCGCGCTGGAGGGCTTGAGCGCGCCGGCGGCCATTTCCCCCGCCGTGGAGGTTTAGCGGGGAGGGTTAGGTTCGCCCGGGTCCGCCACATGCCCGGCAGGCACGCCCGATGGAATGGAGCGCCGTCCCATCATCAACGCTTCGCGCGCGTCCGCGGTGATCCGGGTTAACACCACGCGCTCAAAGCCGAGCGCGCCCGCGGGAATGGCGAATTCATGGATTTCGCGGCGGCCCGGCCGGCACCAATAAATGGCCCACACGCCTTCGTCCAGGCGCTTGCCGGCGCGATCCAAGAAGGCGACCAGCACGTAGACGGCCTCATATTCGCGCCTGCATTCGCTGATGGCGTCCACCCCATACCGGATTTCTTCGGTTTTCACCATCTGCCGCACGTGGAAACACTGCCCCACATTTTCGGCGGCGAGGGCCGAAAGCGACAAAAACGGCAGAAAGAACAAAATCCGGAGCAAGTGTTTCATCCTAGCAGTCTCGCGGCGCCGCCGGCAACAGGAAAAAGCGTAATCCTCTTGCGCCGCGGGGGCGCTTGTCGTATTATTATTCGTTTGAGTGAATAAACATACAACAGGAGGCGAATGCGCCATGACCGCGCCCAGCGTCGCGAGCCGAGCTAGCCGCTGTTTGCACTTGACGACGGACCTGGATCTGCCGCTGCAATTTCTTTCGCGGGTGATCGAGCTAGCCGCGCAGATGAAGCGGACGCCGCTGCGGTTTTCGCAGGCGCTGGCCGGGCGCTATTTGAGCCTGCTGTTTGAGAAGCCCTCGCTGCGCACGCGGCTCACCTTCGAGTTGGCGATCAAGCAGCTTGGCGGCGACGCAGTGAACTACGACGGTCCGGTCGCGCGGCGGGAACCGGTAAAGGACGTGGTGCGCAATCTGGACCGGTGGACCAACGCCATCGTGGCGCGGGTTTACTCGCATTCGACGATTGAGGAGCTGGCGAAGTGGTCCAGGGCGCCGGTGATCAACGCGTTGAGCGATCTTTACCACCCGTGCCAGGCGCTGGCGGACGTTCAAACGCTGCAAGAACGCTTTGGGAAGTTGGAAGGATTGAAGCTGGCTTTCATAGGAGACGGAAACAACGTGGCGCATTCGCTGATGCTCACGGCCGGGCGGCTGGGCGTGCACGTGGCGGTGGCTACGCCGGAGGGTTACGAGCCGAACGCCAACATCGCCGCGGAGGCGTCGCGCCATGGCCGCATCACGCTGACGCGCGATCCGGCCGAGGCGCTAGCGGGCGCGCACGCCGTTTATACGGACGTGTGGACCAGCATGGGCCAGGAGGCGGAAGCGGAAGCTCGCGCCGCCGCCTTTGCCGCCTATCAAGTGAACGAAGCGATGTTCGCGCAAGCGCGGCCCGACGCGATCTTTATGCACTGTCTGCCGGCCCGCCGCGGGGAAGAAGTCGCCGATGCGGTGATCGAATCGAAACGCTCGGCGGTGTTCGATCAAGCGGAGAACCGTTTGCACGCGCAAAAAGCCCTGCTGGTCGCGCTGCTGCAAGAGCGGACCCTTACAATCTAGATTTATGAACAAACCCAAAAAAGTGGCGCTGGCCTACTCCGGCGGGCTGGACACGTCCATCATCATTCCGTGGCTCAAAGAGAACTACCACTGCGAAGTGGTCGCCGTTTGCGGCGATATTGGGCAGGGCGGCGATGAGTTGAGCGGACTTGAGGAAAAGGCCCGCAGGACCGGGGCATCGGAAGTTTACGTGGCCGACCTGCGCGAGGAGTTCGTCTCGGAATATCTGTGGCGGCTGGTGCGAGCCGGAGGGGAGTACGAGCACAAGTATCTGCTGGGAACCTCGATCGCGCGTCCGTTGCTGGCCAAGAAGCAAGTGGAGGTGGCGCTGGCCACCGGATGCGACGCTCTGGCGCATGGCTGCACGGGGAAGGGCAACGACCAAGTCCGGTTCGAGCTGACATATAAGGCGCTGGCGCCGCATCTGACGGTCATCGCGCCGTGGCGGGAATGGAACATTGCGTCGCGCGAGGACGCCCTTTCCTACGCCGCCGCGCGCCAGGTGCCGGTTTCGCAGACCGCGGCGAAAATCTACAGCCGGGACCGCAACCTCTGGCATATTTCGCATGAGGGGGGCGCATTGGAAGATCCGGCCAATGCGGCGCCGGACGACGTTTGGATGCTGACGCGCAGTCCCAAGGACGCCCCGGACAAGCCGGCGGAGGTGACGATTGGCTTCGAGCGGGGGCGTCCGGTTTCCCTGAACGGAGATTCGCGATCGCCGGCGAAGCTGCTGGAGGAACTGAACCGGATAGGCGGCGAGCACGGCGTGGGGCGTATCGATCTGGTGGAGAACCGTTTTGTCGGCATGAAATCCCGGGGCTGCTACGAAACCCCCGGCGGGGCGATCCTTATGGCCGCGCATAAGGAACTGGAAGCGCTGACGTTGGATCGCAACTTGGCGCACTACAAGCAAAAGCTGGCGCTCGATTACGCGGAACTGGTGTATAACGGACTGTGGTTCACGCCTCTGCGCGAGTCGCTGGACGCGTTTTTCGAGAAGGCGAGCGAATTCACCACGGGCGAGGCGAGGATGAGGTTGTACAAAGGGACGCTTGAACCGGTGAGCCGGAAGTCGCCCTATTCGCTGTATTCGCTCGATATCGCCAGTTTCACGATGGGAGCGGAGTACGACCAGCGCGACGCGCGCGGGTTCATCAATCTGGTCGGATTGCCGATCCAGGTGCGGGCGTCCTTGAAACAATCCGCCAAGGTATGAAGCTCTGGGGAGGACGGTTCGCAGAAGGCCCTTCGGAGGTTTTCGAGCGCTTTTCCGGATCGCTGCGTTTCGACCGCCGGCTGATCGACGCCGATATTCAAGGTTCGCAGGCGTTTGCGCGGGCGCTGGAAGGGGCGGGCATTCTTACGGCCCAGGAGCGCGGGACGCTGGCGCGGGCCTTGGACGAAATCCGGGAAGACTCGAAGAGTCCGTCGTTCTATGAAGGGGCGGCGGATGAAGACGTTCATACGCTGGTGATTCGCAAGCTCAAGGAGCGGGTGGGCGGGCTGGCGGACAAAATCCATACCGGACGCAGCCGGAACGAACAAGTTTCGCTCGACATCCGGCTTTGGCTGCGGGGCGAGATCGACCGGGCTTCGCAGTTGCTTGCGGATCTGATGCAAGCGCTGATTGCATGCGCGCGGCGCGATTCCGGCGCGATCGTTCCGGGATATACCCATCTGCGGCGCGCTCAGGCGGTGCCGTGGCCGCATTACCTGCTGGCGTATTTCGAGATGTTCGCGCGGGATTTCGAGCGGCTCCAGCAGGCGCGCGCGCGCGTCAATGTGCTGCCGCTCGGCAGCGGGGCTTTGGCCGGCAGCGGTTTTGCGTTCGACCGCGAAGCCATGGCGCGCGATCTGGGATTCGATTCGATCACGTTCAACAGCATGGATGTGTCGGCAGACCGCGATTTTGCTCTCGATTTTCTCTATGCGGCCTGCACGACGATGCTGCATTTGAGCCGTCTGGCGGAGGACTGGATTCTCTACTCGAGCGAAGAATTCGGCTGGATCGAGCTGGGAGACGGCGTCACCAGCGGCTCCAGCCTGATGCCGCAGAAGAAGAATCCGGATTCGCTGGAGCTGATCCGGGGAAAGTGCGGCCGCGTGTTTGGCGACTTGACGTCGCTGCTGGTGACCATGAAGGGCTTGCCTTCCACTTATAATCGCGACATGCAGGAGGACAAAGAACCGGTGTTCGACGCGGCCGATCAGCTTTCGGGGTCGCTTGAAATGGCGCGGGCGGTGGTGGAGTCGGCGCGTTTGAATCCGCAACGTCCGCGGGCGGCGGCCGAGGAGAGCTGGGTGGTGGCCACGGATCTGGCCGAGGCGCTCGCGCGAAATGGAACTCCGTTCCATCGGGCGCACCAGATTGTGGGACGGCTGGTTTTGGAAAGCGTGCGGGCGGGGAAAAAGCCGGGCGATTGGGCGGCGGAAGAGCTTGTGAAATTCGCACCGGAGTTCACGCCGGCCATGGCCGCGCTGCTGGATCCCGCCGAGGGCATGAAGACCCGCGAAATCCGCGGCGGGGCGGGGCCAAAGACGGTGGCCGCGGCTTTAGATAACGCCGAGAGGCGTCTGATAAGCTGGCGCTCGTGAATAAGGCTTACCGGCATGGCCAGATTCTCAAGCTGATTCGCACGCAACAGATTCATACCCAAGAAGAGCTGGCGAAGTTGCTGCAGAACGCGGGAGTGCCGGCTACGCAAGTGACGCTTTCCCGCGATATCCGAGAACTCGGCTTGGTGAAGACGGCGCGGGGCTACGCAGAAGCGGCGCCGGGCGCGGCGCCGGCGGGACCCGATTTCGCGACCATGGCGCGCGACTCGCTGCTGGACGTCCGGGTGGCGCAAAACCTTCTGGTGCTGCGGACGCCGCCGGCGATGGCCAATCCTTTGGCCTCCGCCCTGGATCACGCGGAGTGGCCAGAGGTGGCCGGGACCATCGCCGGAGACGATACGGTGCTGGTGGTGGCGCCGGATGCGGCGACGGCGGAGCGGCTGGGCGCGAAACTTCTCCAGTTGGCCCGCGGATAGTTTTTTCTCGGAAATGCGGAAGCGGCGGCAAATTCTACCGCCTCGATCTGGCCCGATCCTTGCGCCTTCCAAAGCATAAGCGCCGTGGCAAGGCGGTTGCATTTACCGAGGTAGCCGGTGTGAGACCGGCGGAGAAAGCATATGAGGATCATCACAATCGGAATGATATTTTGCCTGGGCGGAGCTCTGAGCTTCGGCGCAGTCTGGCGCGGCGCAAAGCTTCTGGATGCGTCGTGCCTGGACGAAAATGGCAAGGCGCGGCATATCGGATCGATGTGCGCGCCGACGGAATCGACCACCCACTTCGCCATGGAGACCCGGACGGGGCACATTTACAAACTGGACGCCTTGAGCAACCAGAAGGCGGAGAAGGCGCTGCAAGACGGCGTGCTCCGGCCCAACCGCCACG
>Ga0070738_10001371_pt1 | contig 50052 bp, 44 predicted proteins | sample Coa_R2_2_FD_66446 | JGI IMG/M metagenome (GOLD analysis project Ga0070738, IMG submission 66446) | Surface soil microbial communities from Centralia Pennsylvania, which are recovering from an underground coalmine fire - Coalmine... | ecosystem: Environmental > Terrestrial > Soil > Unclassified ... | reverse complement strand
AGCATCAAAATCTAGACGGGAAAATGTGGGATGATGACATCTCAGTATTTTGCCCAGTGAATGGCAAAAAAGCAAATTGCTGCCATAAAGTCAATGACAAAGCCAATCTCCTTGGATTTTGTTGGTAATCTCGAGATATCCAGTAAAAGAGTTGAGAAAAGCGAAAAATGGCTCGCACCCCTACATTAACTTTTGATCGTGGCACATTAGTACTCCACCCACCACCACGCGGTAAAGCATGGCTGGATTATGCCACATGGGATGATAGAGTTGAAAAATTTCGCATTCGGGCAATTGAATATCGTTCCTTAGTAGAAACACTCCAAGCAGACAATACTAACTTTATTGATGAAGCAAAGGCATTTTTGCCGCTTGAATTAAATTCAAGTCTAGAAATGGAACCCTACCCTCATCAAAGTGAGGCGTTAGCAGCTTGGAAACTTGCAGGGAGACGAGGTGTGGTAGTGCTTCCCACCGCAGCGGGAAAGACTTATTTAGCCCACATGGCAATGCAAGCAACGCCACGAACAACACTCATTGTTGTACCAACCCTGGATTTAATGCATCAGTGGTATGCGCACTTGGTAGCAGCGTTTCCAGATGTTGAAGTAGGTTTATTAGGAGGAGGTTCGCGAGATAAGACACCCATCTTGGTTGCAACTTACGACAGTGCGGCAATTCATGCAGAAACACTCGGAAATCTTTATGGGTTATTAATTTTCGACGAATGTCACCACTTACCGACAGATTTTAATCGAGTGATTGCAGAGTACGCGATCGCGCCTTATCGTCTGGGACTCTCCGCCACACCAGAACGCACTGACGGCAAACACGCCGACTTAGAGATCCTTATAGGTAAAGAAGTCTATCGCAAACGCGCTGAAGATCTGGCAGGAAAGGCATTAGCAGACCATGAGATTATCCAAATCAAGGTAAAATTAGCACAACAAGAACGGGAGCGTTACAATCAACTCATCCAAGTTCGCAACGACTTTTTGCGCGAGTCTAAGATTTCTCTCGGGAGTCTCCAAGGTTGGCAACACTTTGTGCAAATGAGTGCGCGATCGCAAGCTGGACGCAGAGCCATGTTAGCGCACCGCGAAGCCAAAGAAATTGCCTTAGGCACTGATGGTAAATTACGAATTCTTGCTGATTTATTAGCCGAACATTATCCAAAGCGGACTTTGATATTTACGGCTGATAACGCCACAGTCTACCGCATTTCTAGTGAGTTCTTGATCCCAGCCATTACACATCAGAGTCCCGTTAAGGAACGGCATGAAATCCTCACAAAATTTCGGGAGGGAGAGTACAAAACTCTCGTAGCTTCTCATGTCCTAAATGAGGGTGTAGATGTTCCAGCAGCAAGTGTTGCAATTATTTTGTCTGGAACTGGTTCTACAAGAGAGTATATTCAACGTCTAGGAAGAGTTTTAAGAAAAGGAAACGAGCAAAACAAGCAAGCAATCTTGTACGAGGTCATAGCAGAAGATACAAGTGAAGAAGGAACCTCAGCGAGGAGAAGAGGTGATGAACTAAAAAGGAAAGGTAATTTACAGGTTGTGTATGGTGGTGGTAAGGGCAAAACTGCTAAGGCTGCTGAGCAAATGGAAATCAAATACTCAGTTGAAAGCACCCCTCAAAGGAACATAGAAGAACTCGAATAGTCTTGGAAACAAACTGCGGATGAATACGGTTGAACGCGAATAGTATGTACAATTATCAGCGTCCATCTACGTACCCTCTGGGAAGTCACCCTCTGGGTGTCTACATCTGCGGTTCAAAATCCTAATGTTACCAACAGATTTACTTAGTTATAGACAAAATGGGGAGACAATCATCCCTAAGAAACTAAAAATTGAGCAGAAGAATTTGGAGATAGCAAATGAGTTAATCACTTGTTTTCGGCAAGTGGTGGGTAAAACTCAAGGCATGCTGGAGCGTCAATTATTAGAGTTAGAAGGGGATACTCCAGATTATAAGGTGAAGCGGGGCTTAGCTTATATTCTTAAAAGCAGTTTTTGCACCTTTGAGGTAGTGAGTCCTCTAGAACCTCAAATGTTGCGAGAAAGAGTTTTTCGTTTGGCAGCGCAGTCAGTCCCAAGTCGAGAGTTAGTAACATCAACTTTAACCAAAATTGCTGATGAATTAAGTCGTGAACTGGATCGGGAAGTTTTACTAAAAGAAGTTCATGATGGATTATATGCTGATTTATCAGAAAATCGAATATTGACAGCCTTTGACACACCAGCACCAGAGGAATTATTACATCGATATAATTTATCTCAGGTGCAAGGTGTGTTTTATAAAGCAAGTCAAATTATTTTGAATGCTCATCGTAATGTTCCAGGACAATATAAGCTTTTATTTCGGTATTTAAAGCTATTTCAATTAATGTCTTATGTTGAGGGTGATGCTGACCACGGCTTTACAATTACAATTGATGGTCCTACAAGTTTGTTTAATCCAAGTACACGATATGGTTTATCAATAGCTAAACTGATTCCGGCATTACTTCATGTGACTAAATGGAGCCTTGCTGCTACACTACAAAGCCGTGATACTTATACCAATACTTGGAAAACTGGACGTTTTACTCTCAATTCTGATTGTGGTTTGGTATCCCACTACTCTCCTGGTAAGCCATACGATAGTATGCTGGAAGCATCTTTTGCTGATAAGTGGGACTCTATGAAAACAGACTGGGTTTTAGAAAGAGAAGTTGACTTAATTCCTATTCCTGGAAGTGTGATGATCCCCGATTTTAGATTAGTCCATCCTGATGGTCGCACCTTCTTGTTAGAAATTGTTGGTTACTGGCGACCAGAATATTTACAAAAAAAGTTTTCTCAAGTACGGCGCGCTGGTTGTGATAACTTAATTTTGGCAATTTCAGAACGGCTAAATTTAGAAAAAGCGGGAATAAAATTAAATGATGTCCCGGCGAGAATTGTCTGGTTTAAAGATAAGTTGATGCCAAAAGCTGTGTTAGCAGTCATGGATTAAGACAAATTAAGTAGGTCGTTGAGAATAAACGATGATTGGTTAAGGTTGGGCATGGGGTGAGCTAAAGCCTTAGGGATAGTTCTTTGAGCAGAGATCTATTCAGATAGCTCAGCGCTTCATCCCTAGGTTTTACTTCTACAACTAGAGTAAAAATTGATAAATATGAAATAAGCTAGAATAGAAATATAGAATCTAGTGTATTTTGTCAGTAACTTATGTATTGGCTTTGCTAAAGCTTGGATGAACTCAGGTTCCAATTATAAAAGACACAATCAACTTAAATGTAACAGACAAATCAATCTCTTTGTTCAAAGCAATTGTGTCTCTATGTGGTGTGGTGTTTGAGAACGGCTATTTTAAGAACTCTTTCTCGTGTTCTGAGCTACATAAATGTAACTGTATCGAACTGTAAATAGAGAGTTAGAATACATAACCATGAAAAGCAAAATTATTACCACTTTAACAATCATCACAACTATTCTGGGTGTAGAAAGTGCTATTCAAGCAAAACCTCCAGCACCAAAGCCAAACAGTGGTACATACACATTATCGGGTAATTCTCTCATAGGCGTTAATAATCGGACAGCACAACAAGACTTTGGTAGATTTTTTTCTCCACAAAATTCTTTAGCTATCTCTGACAAAAATGCTACAGCTAATATTTCACCAGAAGCAAGCTCTGTCCCAATCAGTAATCAAGTCGAATTACGTCGCAATATAGACCAACCACTAACATCTCCAAACAGTCTTATCTTTCCACAAGGGGATAGAGCTTTTGACGCTAATAACGGATTCCAGGTACAGGTTCAAGGTCAATAAGTCTTGATGTTACAGGTTACAGGAGAGAATGACTGTAACCTGTTGGTTCTTCTAGCTGCCAAATCTATCTAAATCTAAATAATCTGCAAACACTTTGCAGTAGAATGAAACATTTAGATAGAGGAGGGCAACAAGTGACTCGCATCATTATTGTGCGCCACGGTCAAAGCACTTATAACATTGAAAAGCGTATTCAGGGACGTTCTGATGCGTCCAAACTAACTGAAAAAGGTCGTAACGATGCTGTTAGAGTAGGCAAAGCCCTCAACAATATATCATTTAATGCAATTTATACTAGTCCTTTGCAACGGGCAAAGGAGACAGCAGAGATCATCCATCAGGAACTTATAACGAATTCTGGACAGTCTGCTGCTATTCAAACTTCAGATCTACTGATGGAAATTGACCTTCCTTCGTGGGTTGGAATGCTATCCACCGAAGTGAAGGAGAAGTTTCCAGAGGATTATCAAATCTGGCAAGAACATCCCGACCAATTACAAATGCCTCTTAAGGATGATAAGGGAACACGAGAGTATTTTCCTGTTCTTGCTCTTTACGAACAAGCACGCCAGTTCTGGCAAGAAATTTTACAACGTCATCAAGGCGAAACTGTACTGATAGTGGGTCACAATGGTATTAATCGGGCAATGCTTGCTACTGCACTGTCGATTTCTCCATCTCGCTATCATTCGTTACAGCAATCTAACTGTGGCATTAGTGTGTTAAATTTTTCTGGGGGATTGGGAGATCCAGTCCAACTAGAGTCAATGAATCAGACTCAACACATGGGAGAAATTTTGCCATCTTTACGACCAAATCACCAGGGAGTAAGATTGTTACTGGTCCGTCATGGGGAAACAGAATGGAATCGTCAAACAAGGTTTCAAGGACAAATTGACGTTCCGCTGAATGATAATGGTAGACAACAGTCACAAAAAGCAGCTCAATTTCTGCAAAATGTAGAGATTGATTTTGCCGTTAGTAGTCCAATGCAACGTCCCAAAGAAACGGCAGAAATCATTTTACAGCCTCATAAGAATGTCAATTTGGAATTTCAGGATGGTTTAAGGGAAATTAGCCACGGACTTTGGGAAGGAAAATTAGAAAAAGAAATAGAGCAAGAATTTCCGGGAGAACTGCACCGATGGCGAATAATGCCAGCAGAAGTACAAATGCCCGAAGGAGAAAATTTGCAGCAAGTATGGGAACGAAGTGTAGCCTCTTGGCAGTCAATTGTTCAAACTGCATTGGCAAAGCATCTCAAGACCGGATTAGTCGTTGCTCATGATGCTACCAATAAGACATTGCTTTGTCATGTTCTAGGTTTGTCAGCAGAACAATTCTGGAATTTTCGTCAAGGCAATGGTGCAGTGAGCGTTATTGACTACCCCTCTGGGCTAAATGGGTTACCTATACTGCAAGCAATGAATATCACCACACACTTAGGTGGCGGCGTACTGGATAAAACAGCAGCTGGGGCATTGTAAAAGTTATGCGTGATGAATGGCAACACCAGACCATATGACAAGTCAACTGTTACAACAAGTACGGGTTATTGACCCAGTTTTAGAAACTGACCAAATTGCTGATGTATTGATTACTGATAACATTATTAGGTCGGTTGCCAGTAGCATTTCTGATGTACCACATGACACGCAAATAAGAGATTGTCGTGATTTGGTTTTGGGACCTGGTTTAGTGGATTTGTATAGCCACTCTGGTGAACCAGGCTTGGAAGAACGAGAAACACTCTCATCCCTGTTGCAAGCAGCAGCTGCTGGCGGCTTTACGCGCATCACTATCTTACCTGATACATCCCCACCCATCGATAACCCTGCTGTAGTCACACAGTTGCTTAAGCAAAGTGAAAAGATGAGCGAGATATATTTGTCTCCCTCATCTCCCTCACCTTCCCCCCCTCCCCTCCTCAATATTTGGGGTGCACTCACCCTAGATAATGCAGGAAAGCAAATGACGGAATTGTCAGATTTGGCAGCGGCTGGAGTCATTGGTTTTGCTGATACTCAACTTTGGGAAAATTTGGGGTTGGTACGGCGGGTGCTAGAATATACCCAGCCTTGGGGAAAACCATTGGCATTTTGGTGTTGTAATCGTCAGCTCATGGCAAATGGGGTCATGCGTGAAGGACCAGACTCTATTCGCTTTGGATTGCCAGGTAATCCCTCCTTCTCAGAAACCTCTGCTATTGCTAGTTTGTTGGAATTGGTTGCTACTGTTGGCACACCAGTACATATCATGCGCGTCTCTACCGCTCGTAGTGTCGAACTGATAGCATCTGCAAAAGACTCTGGTTTGCCTATCACTGCTAGCACAACTTGGATGCATCTTTTGCTTGATACAAAAGCCATTAAAAGCTATGATCCAAACTTGCGTCTAGAACCACCTTTATGTAATCCCGGTGATTTGGCTGTGTTGCGACGAGCAGTGCGAACAGGAGTTATTGATGCGATCGCTGTTGACCACACTCCATACACTTATGAAGAAAAAACCGTAGCCTTTGCGGAGGCTCCACCAGGGGTGATAGGTTTTGAGTTAGCACTGCCGTTATTGTGGCAGCATCTGGTAGAAACAGATGAATTTACACCTTTGGAATTGTGGCGGGCTTTGAGTAACCGTCCAGCAGCGTGTTTAAATCAGGGGATAAGTGCGATCACACCAGGTGCAAGAGCAGAGATGGTTCTATTTGATCCCCAGCAACCCTGGACGGCCGAGAAGCAAAATCTTCATACATTATCTAGTAATACACCTTGGTTACAACAGCAGCTTCAAGGTCGTGTCGTGCAGACTTGGAGTGCTGCTATGTCTCGTACAACCCAGGTCAACTGAAAAAGCTATTTTGCGTCTAGAGACGTTGCAATGCAACGTCTCCACAGAATTAATGGTGATGATGGTGATGATGATTATGCCCAACAGCTAACTGAGGGTCAACTGCCACAGACTCTTCAGACAAAAGCTCTGCAATGTGAGCATTTGCCCATTCTGCTGCAATCTCCAAAAACTGAGGATAGTCGTTTACGCAAGGCATTTGCACATAATTTACACCAGGATGCTTTTTCTCTAAAGCATGAATGATATGGTGCACATCCAACAGCGTTTCGTGATTTTCTGTTGCAAACCCGATTGGCATAAACATAACTACCTTAGCACCCAATTGAATTAGGTTGTTGGATGCTTGTTCTACGTTAGGCTGTGTCCATTCGATTAAGGGTGTGTCATGGTTCAGCCAGCCAATGGAAATTAAGGGGTAGCGGTTGATCAACTGCTCACGGATCAAATCGTACAACGCTTGACTTTCTGTAATCCCCGAGGTGAATCCTTTGGCTTTGTGTGGACAACCATGATTCATCAGCACAATGCCAATCTCAGAAGGCAAGTAAGCAGCAGCTAGCTCAGACGTGATTTTTTCTTCGACTAGATGCGCCATCAAATCGATATATTTTGGCTCATTATAGAAAGATGGAATGTAGCGCAGTCCTTTTACCCAATGTTCATTCTCATCAGCTAACTGAGATAAAGCTTTGTTGACCTGCTCAAGCGCAATGCCACTGGTGAATATAGAATCTACGACCAGCAAGGGATAAATAAGTAGTTTATCAAAGCCTTGATTTTTAATTTCTGCAAGGACTTGATGCGGAAGAAAAGGAGCACAGAAATTGAAGGCTTTGAAGACTTTGACTCCCTCACCCCACTTTGCTTGCAGTTGTTGTTCAATACCAGCACGTTGCTTTTCAAAGATAGCGTTGTGTGGGGAGATAAAATCATGGTGCTGATGTCCCCACTCATGACGATCAAACAAAGCCAATAGGCGTGCTAGAGGAGGATAAATCCAGGTTGGGACTGGTGCAAATTTTGCTGTCAGTAGATTTAAGGCCTGTTCGTTATAGTTTGCAAAATCTTCGTAACTTTCGACTTCACCATAGCCCATCAGTAATACGGCTACTCTATGACGGCTTGATAGGGTTTCTTGAGTGTTTTGTAGTTTTTCGGGCGTTGCAACCACAATAAGTTCCTCTATACAACGAACGTGGAGAAGCTCAGGTCTAGCCTTGTTGTTTTTCTCACTAGTACATTCTAGTAAATTATTATCCTATCCCCCCGGATGGGATAACAAAAAATCCAGAGCAGCCAAACGCTTTATTTAATCAAGACTGTTATATGCATAGCATACAAAACAGGCAGTTAACCTTCTAATTTGTGCTATATAATATGCGTATACTTAAAGCTTAAATAATACTTAATATATAACAAATATCTCACTGGAAAATCGGGCATGAGGCATAGAGCATAGTATGGAGTATTCCCCTCTTCTGCTCCTTGTCCTCCTTGTCCTCCTTGTCCCCCTTGTCCTCCTTGTCCTCCTTGTCCTCCCCTGCTTTTTTGGAAAAACAGAGGTAATATAAGGAGTGCTAGATTTATAGACACATGAGTATAGTTATTTGCCCTGGAATTCACGAACCAGGCTTGACTGACAGGTTTGTCTCCAGCTTGCTAAGGCCAGTTACTGATAAATACCCTCGTCTAAACTCGAAAAATATACTTATTGTTCCAGATGAAGGTCTTTTACCTTTATCTGGATTTCATATTGTAAACTTTTTATACCAAAACTTGGGGGACTGGAATCATCAGCCAGTCTTATTTATTAGCTTTAGTGCGGGTGTCGTAGGGGCAATAGCTGCTGCTCACATATGGCAAATATTCGGAGGGCAGGTTAAAGCTTTTATTGCTATAGATGGATGGGGTGTTCCATTATTGGGCAATTTCCCTATCCATCGCATGAGCCATGATTATTTCACTCACTGGAGTTCATCCTTGTTTGGTAGAGAGCAAAATGACTTTTACGCAGACCCATCTGTTGAGCATTTAGAAATGTGGCGATCGCCCCAAAACGTGCAAGGCTGGTGTGTAGGTGCAGATAGTGAGCAATCACACAAAAAGCTGCAACTGACGGCTGCAGAATTTGTACATATACTTGTAAAGCGCTACGAAGAAAATTAATCCGGACTTCTGATGCTTCCCAATGAACCTACTGCTAATAATGGGTTTAGCGCCCTGCTAACAAATCGTAATTTCATGTTCCTGTGGATTGGGCAAGTCGTGTCCCAGTTAGCAGATAAGGTCTTCTTCGTTTTAATTATTGCTTTGTTAGAGAATTACTCAACCCCTGCTGGGTTAGCAGAAAACTCCAAATACTCAATTTTGATGGTGGTGTTTACGATCCCAGCAATTTTATTTGGCTCAGCTGGAGGGATCTTTGTCGATCTCTTTTCAAAAAAGCTAATTATGGTTGGTTCAGGGGTCTTACGTGGTGTATTGACACTACTTGTTCCCTTTCTTCCACGTCAGTTCTTGATTCTATTGCTACTCACTTTTAACGTCTCTACCGTCACGCAGTTTTTTGCGCCAGCTGAACAAGCTACTATCCCTCTTTTAGTGAAGCGAGCTAATTTACTAGCAGCAAATGCACTGTTTAGCAGCACGATGATGGGATCTCTCATTGTTGGCTTTGCAGTCGGGGAGCCGATATTGAGTTTGGCTAAGGCTTGGATCGGAGAAGACTACGGTCAAGAAGTTGTCGTTGGGGCATTGTATTTGCTATCTAGCGTAAGTATACAATTGATTAATTTTAGAGAACACAAACATAAAGGAGAACTGAAAAACCGCATTCATCCTTGGGTGGACTTTAAAGAGGGTTTGCTCTATCTCCAGAACAAGCGTTTGGTGTTGAATGCTATGCTGCAAATCGTGACTTTGTATTGTGTATTTGCAGCATTAACAGTATTGGCAATTCGATTAGCAGCAGAATTTGGTTTAAAAGAGAAACAATTTGGCTTTTTCCTAGCGGCTGCAGGTGTGGGTATGGTACTAGGTGCTGCGATTTTAGGTCATTGGGGTGCGAGATTTTATCGCAAACCCTTACCGTTAATTGGCTTTCTGATGATGGCGCTGGTATTAGCAGTCTTCAGTTTTACCCATAAATTGGGTGTGGCTTTGGGACTTTGTGCTGTTTTGGGTATGGGTGCTTCCTTTATTGGGGTGCCAATGCAGACGTTAATTCAACAACAAACTCCATCCACGATGCTTGGTAAAGTGTTTGGCTTTCAAAATCATGCTGTCAATATTGCTCTTTCAGTTCCACTGGCAATCACTGGTCCAGTTACCGACATCCTGGGTTTACGAACTGTGCTTGTGGGGATGAGTGTTGTTGTTGCTGCTATTGGTGTTTGGGCGTGGCGAAATACCTGCCGTGTGACACACGATCCGATTCGTTGAACAACCTAGACCCATTGCGTTAAGATCTAATTCTGCACTTAAAAAAATATTAAAAAACAATCTCAATATTTAGTGCAAATTGTCAATTAAAATGAGAGATTGACTACAAAATCAAATTGTAGAATACAAAATTTAGCTACTGCGTGAGGTTAGACTGTGCGTCCACCAAGTGTCTCTGGAGAAGATTTGCAGATCCAAATGAGTTCTCCACAAACCGAAAATAACACTCAGTCCCATGTCTCTGTATCGCCAGCTGTTGTGAAAGCAAGACGTGTATCTGGTGGTTTTGCCTTGCTTGACAGCCTCAGCCGTCACGGCGTTGAGTATATTTTTGGTTATCCAGGCGGTGCGATTCTACCAATTTATGATGACCTTTATAAGGTAGAGGCTGGTGGTGGCAGCATTAAGCACATCCTGGTGAGACATGAACAAGGTGCAGCACATGCCGCTGATGGTTATGCTCGTGCTACAGGTAAAGTAGGAGTGTGCTTTGGAACTTCTGGTCCTGGGGCAACTAACTTGGTGACAGGTATTGCCACTGCCCACATGGACTCAATTCCGTTGATTGTTGTCACAGGACAGGTCAATCGTAAATCAATCGGTACAGATGCGTTCCAAGAAACCGATATATTTGGGATTACGCTACCAATTGTTAAGCACTCCTACGTAGTGCGTGATCCTAGAGATATGGCGCGAATTGTGGCTGAAGCGTTCCATATTGCTAGTACCGGGCGTCCTGGACCAGTTTTGATTGATGTGCCCAAGGATGTGGCATTAGAAGAGTTTGATTATTTACCAGTAGAACCAGGTTCGGTGAGGTTACCGGGATATCGTCCCACCGTTAAGGGGAATCCACGGCAAATCAGTGCAGCACTCAAGTTGATTCGTGAAAGCCGACGACCATTGCTGTACATTGGTGGAGGTGCGATCGCATCTGGTGCTCATCAGGAACTGAAGCAGTTAGCAGAAACTTTCCATATTCCCGTGACAACAACCCTGATGGGTATCGGTGCGTTTGATGAACACCATCCCCTCGCTTTAGGAATGCTGGGGATGCATGGTACCGCCTACGCTAACTTTGCCGTCACCGATTGTGACTTGTTAATTTGTGTGGGTGCAAGATTTGATGACCGCGTCACTGGCAAGTTGGATGAATTTGCTAGCCGCGCTAAAGTCATTCACATCGATATTGATCCAGCCGAAGTTGGCAAAAACCGTATTCCAGATGTACCAATTGTTGGTGATGTCAGGAACGTATTGATTGATTTGTTGCGTCGGTGCAAACAAACAGGTACACCCAGCACACCTCATCAAACCCAAGAGTGGCTCAACCTGATCAACCGTTGGAAGGAAGAATATCCTCTGGAAGTCCCGCAATATCCTGACAGCATCTCGCCACAAGAGGTGGTTGTAGAAGTTAATCGCCAAGCACCCAATGCTTTCTACACCACAGATGTCGGTCAACATCAAATGTGGGCAGCACAATTCCTTAAGAATGGTCCCCGCCGCTGGATTTCTAGTGCTGGTTTGGGAACGATGGGTTTTGGGGTGCCAGCCGCAATGGGCGCGAAAGTGGCGTTTCCTGAAGAAGAGGTGATCTGTATCAGTGGTGATGCAAGTTTCCAAATGAATTTACAGGAACTTGGAACCCTTGCACAGTATGGAATAAATGTCAAGACAGTGATTCTCAATAATGGTTGGCAGGGAATGGTGCGCCAGTGGCAACAAGCCTTTTACGGTGAGCGCTACTCCTGCTCCAATATGGAAGTAGGGATGCCAGATATTGAGTTGCTGGGAAAAGCTTATGGGATCAAAGGCATGGTGATCCACGATCGCGCTCAGCTAAAAGATGCGATCGCTGAAATGTTAGCGCATCAAGGTCCAGTCGTCTTGGATGTTCGTGTAACTAGAGACGAGAACTGTTACCCAATGGTGGCTCCTGGTAAGAGCAATGCACAAATGCTTGGCTTGCCACGTCAGCTCAAACAAGACAAACCAGATCCTGTTTATTGCAGCAACTGTAGTGCAAAAAATCCACCAACTTACAGTTTCTGTCCTGAGTGTGGGACTAAGCTGTAACAGTTAGTTTGTAGTTGCGCTGTGTTCTGCGCTTAGCGCAACTACAAACTTAACAATGGACTCTTAACTAGAAATCGGCACTCCCTTGAAAGCTGCAGTATCTGGCACAAATATATCTATGGTTTGAACATCTTCAGGCACCCTTAACCAGACATAAGCATCCGCCGAAGCTTGAGGACGCAGTGAAAATAGAGAAACCTTTCCTGTTGAACGCTCAGAGCTAACTCCTTTATAAGTTTCGCTAGTGTCAGGATTACGAGCTATTGTGTTGAAAACCTCGATAGATTCACTCGGATCAACTCCATTCGGCGCAAAGCGACGGATACGCATCTGTAAAGCTACCACATCATGGTTGCCTGTTTGTGGATCTTTGATGCGCTTTGCAGCAAGCAACTCCACTTGGGCTTTCTTGCCAAAAGCTGGCTGTAAAAATTCACCTGGTTGAATTGCCGCATGTGAGGAAGCCAGGGTTGGTGATATGTCCGGGACAGAAGACGTAGTCATTGCTGGACTAGACACTGTTTGTTTGGGAGCGATCGCATCACCACTTCCTGCAGGAGTCGTATTCAGCGTTTTTTGCAGTGCAAACAGTTGGTAAGTCGTATAGCCACTGCATACCAAAGCCAAAGTTGACAGCAGTACAGCGACGCTAGATAAAAATGTACTCACACCATCACCTCTACAAAGGATATCGCTGGTGAACCACTAACGCTGACAACTATGTGTACGGCATTAGTGGTCCACCAAATTATCGCCTATTGTCCAATAAATGAAGCTTATCTAATACTACTTCCATCAAATAGTGGAAGATTTTGCCAAAAATAAACCTTTGTTACTGCATATCTAAACAGAATTGACTCGTATATCAAAAATAATAGATATTCATTTCCAAGCATGCCCTGATCGTTCAGGGGAGTAATCTACACGTAACTTTAAATACAGGGAGTTAGAGATGTTTGGGTTCTTTTTTGCAGTTTTGATTGCAATTGTGATGATAGGAATTGGATACACAATTTCAAGTCGTACACTTGGTCCAGAAATCGCTCAAAGAAACCTGCGTCGTATTACATGGTTAATACCATTAAGCTTTTTGCTAGCAATAGGACTACATTCATTAGGCAAATATGGATGGATTAGCTTTAATTTCTTGGTTGCCATATTTATAGGTTTATGGCTATTGAGCTGGAATTGGCGAAAGCAAAAGGCTGGTGCGTTACTACTTAATGCAGGAAGGCTCTCAATTAGTAAACTTATTTTTTGGTTTGGTGTACTTGAAGTGCTGATGGCAGCTGTAAAAACTTGGTCATCAATTTATCAAATTTCAACAGAGTTGCCAAATCCAACCAACACAGCAGAAATTATGTCACAAGTCGTTCTCTATTGGTCATTAGCCATCTATCTGCTATTAACAGGATTGAGCAACCTGGAGTTGAGAGAGCATGGTATCTGCTATATGTTTTTATTGGTAAAATGGGAAAAACTCGCATCTTATCGATGGAATGAAGTGAAGCCTAACATCGTGACTATTGGGTTGAAACCACCAAGCTTTCTCCTTTCCAGACAATCGTGGAATTTACCAATTCCCACTGGATGTCGAGATGCAGTTGATCGAATTTTAGCTGAACATTTGAGCATGGCTTAGTTGAGTTTTTGGAACTACTGAAGCAGTAAAACACTCATGTAGCACGAAGATTCCGATTCGTTGCGTTAATGTCGAAAAAATTTTCTCTTGGTTTTCTAGCGCTGTTTTTCGTAACTCAGATAGGCATTACGCTAAAACCAGTTCAAGCACAAACACAAGTTCCAGCAACTACTCCAAAATCAATTTGTCCAAATCAACTTGGCGCAGTCGTCGATACTGTCATTAATCGTCCCCAATTCAAGCGTATGCGTTGGGGAATTTTAGTGCAAAACCTCGCATCTGCCCAAACTCTTTACAGTCAAGATGCGCAGAAATACTTTATTCCAGCATCTACTAACAAACTGCTAATAACAGCTGCAGCACTACAGCAACTTGGTGTAGATTTTCGCTTTCGCACCTCTGTATATCTCAGCAAAGAAGGTGATTTACATGTTGTTGGTAGAGGAGACCCCACCCTAACTGATGTCCAACTCATAGCTTTGGCAAAGCAGTTAAAACAAAAGGGTATTCAGCATGTGAATCGATTGATTGTTGATGATGGTTATGTTCGAGGAGAAGTGGTTCCTCCATCTTGGCAATGGGAAGATATCGAGTCAGACTATGGTGCGCCTGTTAATAGCCTCATTCTTAATCAGAACGTTTTTAGCTTAAAGCTGCTACCGCGAACTGTGGGTAAGCCTCTGCAAGTTATTTGGAACGACAGCAAAGAAGCTAAACACTGGCAAGTTATTAATCAGTCCGTCACAGTTGAGGAAAATCAGCCACAGAACATTAACATTACCCGCGATTTGCAAGGATCAATTTTGCACATTCAAGGACAGTTGGCAGCAAATTCTGATCCTGAGATCATCAATTTACCAGTGGTTGCTCCTAGTGAATACTTCTTGCAGCACTTTCGCGATGCTTTGGCAGCAGAAAGAATTATAGTGACCCAAGCACACGTATCAACTGATAGGAGTCAACCAGAACAGGAACTAGCTGCTGTGCAATCTTCTCCACTATCGGAATTAGTGGCACAGATGAATCTCAATAGTTACAATCTGTTCGCTGAAGCATTACTGAGAGCCCTTGCTATCAAAAAAATAACAGATAAAAACCAGACGAGCGCTGATGCTGGGTTAGAAGTTATGAAAGCAACCTTAACCCAGTTAGGAGTTGATTCTACAAGTTACTCTTTAGTAGATGCTTCAGGATTATCACGTAAGGACTTAGTGAGTCCAGAAGCTTTTGTGCAAACTCTACGAGGAATGGCACAATCACCAGTAGCATTTGTGTATCAAGCTTCCTTACCTGTTGCTGGCAGAAGTGGTACGTTAAAGAGCCGCTTTCTAAACACACCTGCTGAGGGTATTGTCACAGCAAAAACGGGCACGATGGATGGCGTGGTTTCCCTAGCTGGATATGTCAATTCACCCCAATATCAACCACTCGTTTTTAGTATTATTGTGAATCAAATAGATCAACCCGTTCGAGTTGTTAGACAAGCAGTAGATGAGATAGTCGTGTCGCTGGCTAAGTTACAGAACTGTCCTTGAGGGACAGGGGGGACAGGGGAAGGGGGACAAGGGGGACAAGGAGGCAATTTCTCTACCCACTCCCTACTCCCCATTCATAACTCCTAACTTCCTATGCCCAACCTTAACGAATTATCGTTTATTTTCACCGAGCTATTTAAGTTAATTTATATTTTTTGTAAAGAAAAGTTAAATTAGTTTCCCTGATTGCTACAAAGCTTGACAATATGTTTACTAGATCAGAGAAAATCCTAAAAGTAAGTTTTCTAAATTAGCTGCTATGGACGGGGCTTGTTTTAGATTTGTAGAAGACAGGTTTCCAAATTTCTGCAGAGTCTCTTATGAAAGATGAGGAAAAGACAAAAGAGCAGCTTATACAAGAGCTAGGCACGCTACGTCACAGCCTTTCTCAATTAGAAACATTCTTTCAAGAGCAGCAGCAAGTAGAAGCAGAACTGAAGCAGCAAAGAGCACGAGAGCAATTGGTGGCGGAGATTGCTCAGCGTATTCGGCAAAGTTTGAACTTAGAAGAGGTTCTCAGCACGACAGTATCTGAAGTTAAGCAATTTCTCCAAGCTGAGCGAGTTTTTATTTACCAATTCCAACCAGACTGGAGTGGAGTGACAATCATAGAATCAGTAGATTCTGGTTGGTCTTCTATTCTAGGACGAAAAATTACAGACACATTTTTCTTAGATCCTTCAAGACGAGAACTCTATCAACAAGGTCGCATTCAAGCAGTAGCAGACATTTACACAGCAGGTCTATCCCCATGTCATGTTGATCTACTGGCTCAGTTTCAGATTAGAGCTAGCTTAATCGTACCTATCCTCCAAGGAGAAAATTTATGGGGGTTACTGGTTGCTAATCAGTGTTCGAGACCAAGACAGTGGCAGCAGTTAGAGATTAACTTGCTGCAACAATTAGCAACACAGCTAGCAATTGCACTTCAACAAAGCCAACTCTATGAACAAACTCAACATCAGGTTAAAAGAGAGCAAGCGCTGAATCGAGTGATTCAAAGCATCCGAAATTCTCTAGACTTAAAGACTATTTTTTCTACGGCAACTTATGAGATTGCGCAACTTCTGCAAGCAGACCGAGTTGACATTGTGCAATATCTACCTCAAAAGCAGGTGTGGCTAAATGTCACAGATTATCGCCAAAACCCAGACTTACCAGATGCTTTAGGACTGGAATTTCCAGATATTGGCAATGAGATTGCTACTCGACTCAAACGTTTAGAAATTGTCAAAATTGATGATGCTAGCACCTGTACAGACGAAATTAACCTTGCCTTCGCGAAAATTTATCCAGGAGCATGGTTACACGTGCCATTGCACTTTGGTGGTTTCGTTTGGGGTAGTTTAAGCTTAATTAGAAACAAACAACCGTTGTCTTGGCATCCTGAGGAAGTCGAATTAACTCGTACCGTTGCTGCTCAGCTGGCGATCGCAATTCAACAGTCTACACTTTTCCAGCAAGCACAAATCGAACTCAGTGAGCGAAAGCAAGCAGAACAAAAAATCTTGGAACAAGCAGCCCTACTGGATGTTGCTACAGATGCAATTCTGGTTCAAGATCTGAAAAACAAAATTGTGTTCTGGAACAAAAGTGCTGAGTGTCTCTACGGTTGGACAGCAAAAGAAGCTTTGGGCAAGAATGCCAACGAACTATTATATGAGAATTCACCCAAACTTGAGGAGGCTCTACATCAAGTTAATATTGCAGGTGAATGGTATGGTGAATTGAATCAGGTACAAAAAGATGGTAAGGAAATCATCGTTGAAGCGCGCTGGGCACTAGTACGCGATGCCCAGGGAAACCCAAAATCAATTCTTACTGTTAACACTAACATTACACAAAAGAAACAACTTGAAGCCCAGTTGCTAAGAGCGCAACGACTAGAAAGCCTTGGTACACTTGCCAGTGGCATTGCCCATGACTTAAACAATATACTGACCCCAATGTTAATGTCTACGCAACTTTTGCAGATGAAGATCTCTGATGAGCGTAAGGATATGCTACTTCAAACATTGGAAACAAATGCTCAACGTGGTGCTGCTTTGGTTAAGCAAGTTCTATCGTTTGCACGCGGTGTTGAAGGTAAACGTTCAATCTTGCAAATTAGACACCTGATAATAGAAATTCAGCAGTTTGCAAACCAAACATTTCCTAAATCTATCGAATTTTCTACGGATATAGCCCTAGATCTTGCTCCGATTTTTGGAGATGCTACCCAACTGCATCAGGTACTAATGAACTTAGTCATTAATGCTCGTGATGCCATGCCTCATGGTGGTGTTTTGAGTCTTTACGCTCACAATTTTTTCGTTGACAAAACCTATGCCAGGATGAATCTTGAGGCAACTATTGGTCCCTACGTTGTGATTACTGTGGAAGATACTGGAATAGGGATGTCCCCTGAAATCGTAGATAGAATTTTCGAGCCTTTTTTCACAACTAAAGAAGTTGGTCAAGGGACAGGACTGGGTCTTTCAAATGTTCTTGGTATTGTTAAAAGCCACACTGGTTTTATCAAGGTTTCAAGTATACCGAACCAGGGAACACAATTTCAGATATTTTTAAAGGCAAAACCGCAACATGAAACACAGTCAATAGAAAGTTTGGACTTGCCTAGGGGACATGGAGAATTGGTTTTAGTCGTAGATGACGAAGCTAAAATTCTTGAAATTAATAAAACGACACTTGAAAAATACAATTATAGAGTCATAACAGCTCATGACGGAATTGAAGCGATCGCAATGTATGCTCAACATCAAAATGAGATTAGCATTGTGTTAGTAGATATGATGATGCCAGAGATGGATGGTTTAACCACCATTCGCACTTTGCAAAAAATGAATCCGGCAGTTAAGGTGATTGCTTCCAGTGGACTTGTAGAAAGTAAGCAACTCTCTCAAGAGAGTGGAATCACAACATTTTTGCCAAAGCCGTACACAATTAAGCAACTATTACAAGCATTACATAGTTTACTTGAAGGCTAATAACATTTTACTATCAATCTGAGTTTAGGCAATACTTCCCCGCTTTCTGGCTTCTTTGTAAGAGGTTCCTACATTTTTCAAACCTGCTTTAATCATTTGTCGTTCAAGAAGAGCAAAAAAACTTGCCTTATCCCCGCCGCGAACCACTGCTTGATTATGCGCCTCTGCGATCGCTACTGGATACCCTTGTCCTTTCTGGACTTGTGCCAACATGAGTCCTAGTGCTTGGTCAAACATAGCTGTATTTTCAGCTACCCATGCAGGCATTTCTATCCGAGCAATTTCGCTACCAACATGGACGTAACAAAAGTAAATCGGCTGGTCTTGATACAAGTCAAGAATGCGAGCGTTGCTACGCCATAGCAAGCTTCTTTGTCCTGGTTTGAGTTGAGTTGACCAAAGGGCAGTATCTCGTAATGGCTCTAATATTTTGCAAGTAAGTTTTTCTTGTTGATTAGGGCAATAACTTGCACAATCTGGGACTGCGTGAGGACAAGAGAAAAGACGCAAAAAGTTAATTCCTTCAATATTGCGTGAAGCACTCACATATCCCATGAGAGGAATTTGTGCTTCACGTAACCTTTGCCAAGCTTCTATGATCGGCGGTAAAATCCGATTACGTGCGTCTATGGGTAGTTGCTCTAAAAACCAGTAAATTAGCGAACCATCTACCATAGCTAAGGTAGGTACTGGTGCAATCTCTGCTTGGACGCTGCAAGCTAGTTCTCCTAATACTGTTGCTTCACTGACTGTGCGACAATAACTCATCCATTCTTCAGTGCGGATACCCCACTGACGAGAAGCATATAAATCTTCTGCACGATAAAAGATCTCCGGCAAACTATCCATCAATGGGTGGCGATTTTGCCCATAGTGTAAAACAACTCTCCCAATATTGAGAAGATAACAGTAGGCAATTTCGTGGTGGCTAGGAGAAATTTGAGAACCATCAGTTGCAATAACTGTGTGAACTTTGGGAGGAACAGGAATAGTAATGCAGGTATTGAGCGGTTCTAGGGGTGTCGCATTTATAAAAAGAATGCGATCGCGCCACTTCTGTTGTTGTTGGACTAACTCTTGTTGACGCTCTAGAGCACCTTGAAGATGTTTTTGAGCTAATTCTAAACGCTGGCGACTAGCAGTAGCTTCTGATGTCAGATGTTGACTTAGACCCTGTATTTGTCTTGTAAGTTTGGTAAAGTCAAGCATAAGGTTTGTGATTTAGAAGCAACTGTGTAACTCTACCTTAACAATAACAAGACAAGTGCTTGTCAATTCATTTACTGGTTATAGAAATAAAACGGGTGCATCCTGATTTGGCAGATTTATTTTGTAGTGCGTTCGCGAAGCGTGTGCTTTGCACTCACGTCTCGCTCGCACTACTCATTCCATTTAGGGGATACTCCCAACAAAACAAAGCCTGCTTTTTGCAGGCTCAGTCCATTTGAAAATATTCTGCTGATGGTCAACCAACATTCTATGCGTCTTCAACCTCCAGTTGCGCTGCTGTTACTGCATCAAGAGCAAAAGCAAAAACGAGTGGCATTGGACACTTGAATAAGTAAGTCGAAACAACGGCTACAAGTGTACCAATAACTGCTAAAGCCGACCACAACCTTTCTTCATAAGTGAATCCTTTTTTGGCTTTGATCACTTTGAGAACTTGAGTTGGAATTGGCTCAGGCATCACACCCCCAGGCGGAAAAGCCCAATAATTGTCATGTCGCTCTACAAATAAGTCAGTCCAACCATTTTCACGACACCATTCTTCAATCCATTCATCACGGTAATGTTTCATACAGAAGCTATTCATGCAGGTTCGTATATCTAAAAAGTCTTGATAAATAAAATCTAGAGAGCTTGATGATTTTTCAAAAACTTAGTCATTTATAGGAAATCAAAACAATTTAACAATGATTAAGCTTTTCTTACAAAACTCTATCGACTTTTAAAACAACTGACTCATACTTTTACTAATTAAGAGACTAGCAAGGAATAACGCTGATTTGAAACAAAAGAAAACAAACTTTACCTGGAAAGTTGAAATGCAATATTTCTCAACAAATCCCAATTGAAAGATATTACCAAAGGTAGAGACAAGATACTGACTCTATTCGATTCAACGCATTTGCATAGAGATTACGACAATACCGATATTGCAATCCTAAATGATTTGTGAATAAGAGACACCCGATTTCTTGGAGAAATCGGGTGCCTGACACGAACAAATTTGTGAATCAAATAGAATTAATATATATGCTGCGTATGAGCTAAATCAGCAATCAAAAATTTGATTACGTTGTTGTGTCTTGAGCAGCTTCTTCCATTTTTTTGCGTAGACTGAGTGGTCTCATATCAGTCCACACTTCCTTGATGTATTCAAGGCATTCCGTTTTGGAACCACTTTTGCCTGCATCCTTCCAACCAAGAGCATTCTCCCGGTCAACAGGCCAAATAGAATATTGTTCTTCGTGATTGACAACCACTTTATAAATTGTTTTGTCTTCCAAGTCTTCTGTGCCCATACTTTACTCCTAGCAAATTGTCAAGAATATTTCACGCCTCTATCGGTTCGAGATGTCCTATCCCTGTCAGTGTTTCTAGATCAATATCCGCAATGCATCTAACTTTTACGTAATTGAGTGTTAAGTTTCCAACTAAATGGACTTTCCCCTTTTGTTGCTCAAAGTCAGCTTCATTGAACTGAGACGCTTCCCGATCAAGTCGAACGCCTAAATCAGTACCGCCCTTTGTATTTGTGAATTTAATATGAACATAGTCTCGATCAATACTCTCTTTCAAAGCAGCTACAGTTTTTTCAGGTCGTAAGCTAGCTTCAACTGGGTGGTTTCCTTGGGATAATCGTTGCACTAATTCATTCACTGCTACAGCTTCTCCTTGTTTTTGTTCTTTCTTACTTAAGTAACTACAAATTGCTATTGCCTTTACTTGCTGAAGCGCTAATCTCAATGGTTTTATCACCTAGGATTTCAGCGTTTCAAATCACATGATACTAAAAACTAGCATTTTGCTGACCAATGCTTTGTAAACCGCCTATTGTACAGCGAAACCAGGAAGACTTGAAATTTGGGTTTTTACTAGAATTTAAGAGATCTGTGGGATCATGAGCGTGTTACTCTTGAAAATGAAATAGCTTAAATCAAAAGTCTCCTACGACCTCATCTGAAAAATAGCTTCAATCAATAGGCTCAGCATGGTCACCACTGCAGAAAAAACAAACATAGGTTACATTACTCAAATTATCGGTCCAGTTGTAGACGTTAAATTCTCTAACGGCAAAATGCCTCCTATCTACAACGCTTTGACCATTAAAGGCACCAACGAAGCCGGACAGGAAGTCTCAGTTACCTGCGAAGTACAGCAACTGCTAGGTGATAACCAAGTGCGGGCTGTTTCTATGAGTAGCACTGATGGCTTAGTGCGTGGTATGGAAGTTGTTGACACTGGTGCGCCAATCAGCGTGCCAGTTGGTAAAGTTACCCTAGGTCGGATTTTCAACGTCTTGGGCGAACCCGTAGATGAGAGAGGACCTGTAGATACTCAAGAAAAGTTTCCCATCCACCGTCCTGCTCCCAAACTCACTGATCTAGAAACCAAACCTTCCGTGTTTGAAACTGGGATCAAAGTTGTTGACTTGTTAACTCCCTACAGACGCGGTGGCAAAATTGGTTTGTTCGGTGGTGCTGGTGTCGGCAAGACCGTCATCATGATGGAGTTGATTAACAACATCGCTACTGAACATGGTGGAGTATCCGTGTTTGGAGGAGTGGGTGAACGCACTCGTGAAGGAAATGACCTTTACAACGAAATGATTGAATCTGGGGTAATCAATAAAGATAACCTCAATGAGTCAAAAATTGCCCTAGTCTATGGTCAGATGAATGAGCCACCTGGAGCAAGAATGCGGGTTGGTCTTTCGGCACTGACAATGGCTGAGTACTTCCGAGATGTGAATAAGCAGGATGTGCTACTGTTTATCGACAACATCTTCCGGTTTGTACAAGCAGGTTCGGAAGTGTCTGCGCTATTGGGACGCATGCCTTCTGCGGTAGGATATCAGCCCACATTGGGAACTGACGTGGGTGCACTGCAAGAGCGGATCACCTCCACTAATGAAGGATCAATTACCTCAATTCAAGCAGTGTACGTACCAGCAGACGACTTGACTGACCCAGCACCTGCTACGACATTTGCTCACTTGGACGGAACCACCGTGCTATCTCGGGGTTTAGCGTCTAAGGGAATTTATCCTGCTGTAGATCCCCTAGGCTCAACTTCTACAATGTTACAGCCTAATATTGTTGGTGATGAACACTACAATACTGCTCGTGCTGTACAAGCAACCCTCCAGCGCTATAAAGAACTTCAAGACATTATCGCCATTCTTGGTTTAGATGAATTGTCTGAAGAAGACCGTCTTACAGTTGCTAGAGCACGGAAAATAGAACGCTTCTTGTCTCAGCCATTCTTTGTAGCAGAAGTGTTCACTGGCTCTCCTGGTAAGTATGTGAAGCTAGAAGATACTATCAAAGGCTTTAAAAAGATTCTGTCTGGTGAGTTAGATGATCTGCCAGAACAGGCTTTTTACATGGTCGGCAACATTGACGAAGCGATCGCCAAAGCTGAAAAACTCAAAGGCTAATGGGGAGTAGGGAATAGCGAGTGGGAAGTAGGGAATTTGAGATTCCTACTACCACTCACCACTCCCCTAACATGAACAATTACCAATAAGCAATTAGCAAAGATGACATTAACCGTTCGTGTTATTTCTCCAGATAAAACAGTGTGGGATGCAGCTGCAGAAGAAGTCATTTTGCCCAGCACTACTGGTCAGCTAGGTATCCTGAGTGGACACGCACCGCTCTTAAGCGCCTTGGATATAGGTGTGATGCGGGTGCGTCCCAGCAAAAATCAAAGTTGGGTAGCGATCGCCTTATTGGGTGGCTTTGCCGAAGTTGAGCAAAATGAAGTCACAATCTTGGTTAACAGTGCAGAACGTGGAGACACTATTAACCTAGAGGAGGCTCGTAATGCATTTAACGAAGCACAAACCCGTTTGAATCAAGTTCCTGCAGGTGATAGACAAGCGCAAATTCAGGCGACCCAAGCTTTTAAGCGCGCCCGTGCTCGTTTTCAAGCTGCTGGTGGCATGATTTAAAGATTTGGCTGCTCAATTGCTATACAAGTATGGCAGTTTTGACATCAATATAAAAACTCCTCTGTTGCAAATGCACAGCAGGAGTTTTTTGTGTTTTCAATTGCTACTAATTGCTAGTTGCTGCAGGGTTAAGACAATCCCACATTAAGAGCTTGTATGTGCAATAGTTGGGAGGTGATTCATTCGTACTAAGCGCTACCTGTAAAGGTAACTTCAGGAAATTTTAACTGAGCTTCAGCCATTGGTCGGTTTCTACCTTCCTCTTGCCAGTAGTTAATAACTTCTGTAGCTTTATTAAGTAACTCCACCCGATCTACTTCGTTGATCCAGTGTTTTGACTCTAGCTCCTTTTTCAACTCTTCCCAGGCGTCATTCCTTGGCCAGAAAAAGTACTTGGTTAAAGGACTTGTGCCTTTACCTACTACTTGATCTACCGCCAAGGCGACGTTCTCATCTAGCCACAAAATTTTCAGAATGAACTTGGACAATCGCACCTCCGGGGAATCTCCGGGTTTCACTATCTTTGCAATGGATTATTCTAACGCAATACTTTACCATCTGGCTAAAGGATAGGAGAGTTAGGAGTTAGGAATGGGGAGTGGAAGAGTGAGAATAATTAATAACTAGATAATAACCAACTAAGAAACTATGAAAATAATTGTTGTTTTTGATATTGATGGTGTTGTACGGGATGTGGGGGGTTCTTATCGGAGGGCGATCGCGGATACTGTGGAACATTTTACGGGGGGAGAGTATCGCCCAACACCCATTGACATTGATCAGCTGAAGTCCGAAGGTGTTTGGAATAACGATTGGGAAGCATCTCAAGAACTCATTTACCGTCACTTTGAAACTCAGAGGAAATCTCGTGAGGAACTCCAACTTGACTACAACACTATTGTTGCCTTTTTTCAAGCACGTTATCGGGGGACAGATCCTGATAATTGGACAGGATATATATGCAATGAACCGCTATTGTTACAGCCAAGTTATTTAGAGCAATTGACTGTAGCGGGTATTTCTTGGGGCTTTTTCAGTGGTGCAACTCGTGCTTCTGCCACCTATGTCTTGGAAAAACGCCTTGGTTTAAACTCACCAGTGCTGATTGCCATGGAGGATGCACCAGGTAAACCAGATCCTACAGGGCTATTGGCGACAGTTCACCTACTAGAAAAAGAACTTGACGAATTAACGTCAGTCGTATATGTGGGGGATACCGTGGCTGATATGTACACAGTGGAAAAAGCTAGGTCACACCAACCTTCTTGGAATTGGATTGGTGTGGGAATTTTACCACCTCATGTACAAGACACAGCAGCACGTCGTGATGCCTATATTGAGACACTACGAAAAGCAGGAGCGTTCACAGTTTTGAGCAATGTAGAGGAATTAACTCCAGTCAAAATTAAGGAATTCTTGTTGTAAAAAGTCAATTGTTCACTGTTGTCTTGCTTACTGGGAAATAACCTTATAATACATAAATTGCTAATCTAGTCAAGCCTTCATCCAATTATCAGGACAAGAAGAACAATGTCTGTACCTAAATTGCCTGACGGACCTCAAACTCCATCCTTAATACAAACACTCCAGTGGATGCTTCGTCCTATAGAATACATGGAAGCTTGTAGCAAACGCTATGGTGATATCTTCACCCTGCGGATTGGTCCAGTTTTTAAACCACAAGTATTTGTTAGTAACCCTCAGGCAATAGGACAGATTTTTACCACTGATCCAAAACAGTTAGACTCTGGTGAAGCAGCCGGGATTAAATTACCTATATTGGGACAACAATCACTCCTAGCTTTGGAAGGTAAGCCACACCAGAGGCAAAGAAAGCTGTTAACACCCCCGTTGCATGGGGAACGGATGCTAGCTTATGGTGAGTTAATTCGCGACATTACCAAGCAAGTCACTGATAAATGGCAGGTTGGAGAACCCTTTTCAGTTCTACCTTCCATGCAAGCAATCTCTTTTGAAGTGATTTTAAAAGCTGTATTTGGTCTTGATCAAGGACCACGTTACGAAAAGCTAAAAGAACTCCTAATTGCGCAATTGAATCCCAAAAGACCTATTGTGGCAGCACTGATGTTTCTCTTCCCAGCTCTGCAACGGGATTTAGGTTCGTGGAGTCCTTGGGGAATTTTCTTGCGCCGAAAACAGCAAGTTGACGAACTCATTTACGCTGAGATTCGGGAACGCAAAGAGCAACCAGGCTCATCTCGTAATGATATTCTTTCTTTGATGATGTCGGCTCGCGATGAAGTTGGTGAGCCAATGACGGATGAGGAATTACGTGATGAGTTAATCACTATGTTGGTGGCAGGTCATGAAACCACGGCGACAGCTTTAGCTTGGGCATTATACTGGATTCACCATCGACCAGAGGTACGAGAGAAACTACTACAAGAACTGGATAGTCTGGGTGAAAATCCTGATCCGAACATTATTTTGCGATCGCCCTACTTAAACGCTGTCTGTAGTGAAACACTACTTCTTTACCCAGTAGCGATGCTGGCTTTAAATCGAGTTGTGAAATCACCACTAGGAATGATGGGATACCAATTAGATCCTGGTACTTTAGTTGTCCCTTGCATTTATCTGACTCATCATCGGGAAGATTTATATCCACAAGCGAAGCAGTTTAAGCCAGAACGTTTTTTAGAACGGCAATTTTCCCCATACGAGTATTTACCCTTTGGTGGTGGTAACCGTCGCTGTATTGGCATGGCATTTGCCCTATTTGAAATGAAAATGGTCTTAGCAACAGTACTGTCTACCTGGCGGATGGAACTGGCTGACACCAAACCACTAAAACCAGTACGTAAGGGTGCTCTATTAGGACCACAACAGGGGGTGCAGATGGTAGTAAGGGGTATACATCCTCAAAATCAACGAACCTTAGAGACTAGCTCTAGTTCAGCTTGAATAGTAGCATCTTTCAGGATTGCTAACTAGAATTGCGTCGTAAAGCATACAAATTGAAACTGAATTAAGTTTCCTAAATTAGTCGGCGCTAGAAAGGACAGGCTTGCCAGTGGAGATAGCTTGTTCAACCACATCAGCAGCTCGACTCACTCCTCCAGTTCGACGAATCGCCTCTTGTAGCCTTAGGGCATTTTGCTTGTAAGAGGCTTGTGTCAGCACTCGGTGTATGGCTGCTCGCATTTTGGGAACACTCAAGCGAGACACGGGTATAAATTCTCCAGTCCCAGTCCAAGCTATACGCGCCGCCACTCCTGGTTGATCATTGGCAATCGGAATGGCAACCATAGGCACTCCATTAGTTAAAGATTCCAAGGTGGTATTCAGTCCAGCGTGGGTGATCGTTAGAGTCGTTTTCTTTAGGAGTTCTAGTTGAGGTGCATAACCAACAACCAAGGGTGAACCCGGTAACCTTGGCAGAGATTCAACAGTCAGGGAACCACCAAGTGAAATGACTAATTGAGCGTCTAACCCATTGCAAGCTTCTGCAATAGAGGAGAAAATCTTCAAAAGACGGTTTTGTGTGGTTCCCATAGAGGCATAAATCAATGGTTGCCCAGTCAATTGTTCATATGGGAAAGTGTCAGTTTCGCGACCAATCGAACTGTGCAATGGTCCTGTAAAGTGAAACCATGGGGGCAAATGTTGCCTAGGGAATTCAAACTCAGCAGGCTGTTGACTGATCTGAGCTAGTTGAGAATAGCCATCGTTGTAACGAGTGAGTTTTGGTAACTTCCACTCTCGACGATACTCCAGTATCACATCACCCATGATTTGTGCAAGACTCAGTAGCCTGTAAACCGTACTATTGCGTAAGCGTGCCCACAAGGCTGAAGTGTAGCGCCAGTTTGTGAAATGTGGAGGAATGCTATCTTCTTGATGTAATACCAATGCGCTACAAATAGTAATAAAAGGAATGTCCAAAAACTCTGCGATCGTTCCTCCTTCGAAGGAAACCTGGTCCACTAACAATGCTTCCACACCGACTTGTTTGATTGTTTTTGGCACGTCTCGAAGAGTAACTGCTGCTGTCTGTTTGAGAATTTTGATAGTATATCCAGATGCTGCAAGTCCACTCAGTTTCCCCAAGTAAGCCAAGTGTTGTGCGATCGCTCCTTTGGGAAACTCAGACTCACCAATCGCCCGAAATTCCAATCCTGCTTGCAGTGTCTTAGTCTGAACATCAACCACACCAAATAAAGTGACACGATGACCGCGCCGTTGTAGTTCGTAACCCAAGGTTAGCATGGGGTTGAGATGCCCAGTCGTAGCAGGACAAATGATGCCGAAGTGGGTCATATAAAAGTGAGGAGTTAGGAGTGAGGAGTTAGGAATAAACTTAACTAACTCATGAGGAACCAGAAGAAGACTACAGACACTTCTCAATCTGCTTTGCGTACCAGTTGTAATTGTGGCTTCTGGTTGGTAAAAAAAATTATTTGTGATAGTTAACAGTTGGTAGTAGCGTAGAGTGGGCAATGCCTGTTATATCAAGTTCACTATATCCAGGTTTTGATAGGCACTACTTACCTTGGGTGTATTTTAAAAATCAGATACCATATACGCTACCATTAATCTTCAGGTTTTTTTTGGAGGATGCCAGCCTGCTAACACCCATTGTTGTCTAACTGTAACTGACACAATGTTGTTTAATTGTAAGGCGATAACTGTAGATCGACCACAGGCAGTACTTCCAATAACTTGAATCCCATCCTCACTCCATTTAAAATGTTCTGACCACTCTTGTTTTCTGGGATTAAATAACTTTACTCTTCTACCAGTTACGGGGTCTAATGCATCAGTTTGAATTCCTTTATAACCATTGCAAAGGCGACAAGCTAACCATAAATTATCTTCATCATCTGTCCCTCCTTTGGCTTTGGGAATGATGTGTTCAATTTCTAGAAGTCCAAGGACATACTTTTGTAAACTACGACAGTAACCACATTGATCGCCAGCTTGGATGCGAATTTTTTCTCTGAGTGTTTCTGATATCCAGCCTGAACTCATGCATCTAAAGGTTCTCGTAAACCTCGCTGGACTGCTTCACGTAGAGCCTGAGCTTTCAGTAATAGTTTTTCTTGGTAGACTTGCATTAAAGTCCAAAGTTCAGAATGCTCAGTTTCGGTAAGTATTCCAGCTTGTTGATTGTATAGCAATTCGCTTAACCTTTGGTCTTGTTCTGGTTGCATTTGTAATTCAGTAAGGGCAATAACTTCTTCATCAGATAAAGAAGCAATAGAGGGAGTTTCTTTACTATCAATTGGTATCGATTGGGAACTGATGGGAGACAGGGAAAGTGCTATTGCTTGTGTCAAAATATCAACCACAGCACGGTTAGTGAGTTGGGCAAAATGTTCGGCTTTTTTGTAGACTTCATCTGGTAAATTTAGAACAATTTGGGTAGTCATAGGATTTCAGGCTCTTTGAATATTGCTAGTGTTACTTTCTTCCACATTATCTTCCAAATGACTAGTTCTCTGCTGCTGGTCGATAGTAGATAGTTGTTAGCCATTAGATTTTCTCTTCCCCACGCCCTATTTCTAACTTCTGTCCTGTAAGAGCGCAACGCCTTGCGCCCCTACTCCCCATTTCCTACTGAAGCTTCAAAAATTTATCTAAAGCTGCTACCATATTTGGGGGCCAACGGCGGGTATTTGCTACCCAGTTGATGTCTTTGTAGCGCCCATCCAATCCGACTACTGACACCCAGTTACTTTCGGCTTCACCTGCTTTTCCTTCTACCCAATAAGCAGCTGTGAGAGCTGCACGGACATCGGCAAATTGAGGGTATTTGCGAACAATATTCCGCATTTCCCGAATGGCCTCTTTTGTTTTTCCGATTTGATAAAGAGCAAGAGCATAGTTAGCACGGGCAAAGGCAAAATTGGGGGCAATTGTAAAGGATTTTTTGTAGTTAGCGATCGCCTCTTCCCATTGCCCTAAACCTGCATTGGCATTGCCACGATTGTTGTATGCCATGGCATCTTTAGGATCAAGCTCCAGGACATGATTATAATCGGCGATCGCCTCTTCCCATTTTCCCAAACCCTCCAACGCTGTACCACGATTCAAGTAAGGGTCAGTAACATTGGGTGCCAATTCTATCGCCTTGTTGTAGTCTACCAGTGCTTCTTGCAACTTATTTTGACTCACTCTAGAATTGCCTCGGTTACTCCAAACAGCGGCATTATCAGGAAATTGCTCGATAATTTTGGTCCAATACTTTTCTGCTGTAGCAAAATCACCCTTATTGGTAGCAGCAAAAGCCTCTGTAGCCAGCTGATCTCGTTGTTGTAACTGCTCTTGAGTGGTTGTGGAAGATTGGGGTTGCGCCATAACTGCACCACCCCATCCAAATATAAGCAAAAAACTCAAAAAAATGATAAATAACTTCTTCATCTGCGGTTCAAAATCGACAATCTAACAGGTCTAACATGGCTGACATTATGAGAACAAAGATAATTGTTCATTTGGAGGTTTAAAACCCAAGTGCTTATACGCGACTGATGTCGCCAACCTACCACGAGAAGTCCGTTGCAAATAGCCAATTTGCATCAAATAAGGTTCATAAACTTCCTCAATAGTCTGTGCATCTTCACCTGTTGCTGCTGCAATTGTTTCTAACCCCACAGGACCACCGTTGAATTGTTCTATAATCACACTTAACATTCTGCGGTCTGTCCAATCTAAACCACACGGATCTACCTGAAATAGTTGCAAAGCCTCTGCTGCAACATTTTCATCAATTTCTCCTGATGATTTGACTTGCGCGTAATCACGGACACGTTTTAGTAATCTATTTGCTATTCTTGGTGTTCCCCGTGAGCGCCGTGCAATTTCTGTTGCACCATCCTCGTTAATGGCTGTTTGAAGTAGTTGAGCAGTGCGTAGTACTATTTGGCTCAGTTCGTCCACTTCATAAAATCTTAACTTTTGCACTAAGCCAAAGCGATCGCGTAGTGGAGATGTGAGTGCTCCGACACGGGTTGTTGCACCTACTAAGGTAAACTTTGATAGTGGAATACTCCGAGTTCGAGCGCTCGAACCTTTGCCAATAGTGATATCTAAACGATAGTCCTCCATAGCTGGGTATAAAATTTCTTCGCTCATGCGTGACAGGCGATGGATTTCATCGATGAATAGTACATCGCCTGGCTTGAGATTGACGAGTAACCCAACAATATCTCTGGGACGTTCTAGGGCAGGGGCACTGGTAATTTTGCAATTGACTCCCATTTCAGATGCTAAGATCATAGCCATCGTGGTTTTACCTAATCCCGGAGGACCATAGAGTAGCAGGTGATCTAGTACCTCACCTCTAGACTTAGCCGCAATGATCGCAATTTCTAGGACGTCTTTTAAATCTTTTTGTCCTATGTAATCAGCAAATCGTTGTGGTCGGATGCTTTCGTCTTGTTTACCCTGTTCATCAACAGCAGCTTCAGGCTGTAATAAGTTCTCCTTTTCCTGCTCTTTGGCTGCTTCCCGAGTCTTTTTTGGCTCTTTGTTTGGTTCTTGTGGCTGTTTTTTTGATGAGATAATCGCCATAACTGGTACTATCACTTTGACTATAGGACTTGTTTTAGGGGGGGTGGGAAGATAGGGAGTTAGGCAAACATTAGGGATTTCTTGTCATTAATCATTGTTTTTTAGAAAATTCGGTCATTTATTTCCCAATTTTTCACTTTCCCTCACCTTTTCGCTTCCTGAATGCCCTAATTGCTTTTTCCTTTACACCCCCACACCCCTCTTCCCTAAAACCCCCCTTCATGAGAGAAAATTTTCGGTTGAGAATCCTCTCTCCAATTTAAAATTTAATTTCCGGGTAATTACTCAGGAGTGTAAAAATACTCATGTTGGCTAAAAGAATCTTACCGTGTCTAGATGTAAAGGCAGGACGAGTTGTTAAGGGAGTAAACTTTGTCAACCTGGCTGATGCGGGTGATCCGGTAGAGCTAGCAAAGGTTTACAACGAAGCTGGTGCAGATGAGTTAGTATTTCTAGATATTACAGCGTCTCATGAAGATAGGGATATTATTGTTGACGTGGTGTACCGCACTGCCGAGCAAGTGTTTATTCCGTTAACTGTCGGTGGTGGGATTCAATCCTTAGAAAATGTTAAAAATCTTTTACGAGCTGGGGCAGACAAGGTTAGTATTAATTCTGCAGCAGTACGAGATCCTGACTTGATTAATCGGGCAAGTGATCGCTTTGGTAATCAGTGCATAGTTGTTGCTATTGATGCCAAACGTAGACAAGAACCAAACAATCCTGGTTGGGATGTTTATGTGCGGGGTGGAAGAGAAAACACTGGTCTAGATGCCTTACTTTGGGCGCAAGAAGTCGAAAAACGTGGCGCAGGAGAACTTTTGGTGACGAGTATGGACGCCGATGGCACTCAAGCAGGTTATGACTTAGCGTTGACGCAGGCGATCGCTGAAGCTGTACAGATTCCCGTGATTGCATCCGGTGGAGCCGGTAACTGTGAACATATCTATGATGCCTTGACCAAAGGTAAGGCGGAAGCAGCGCTTCTTGCCTCACTTTTGCATTATGGGCAACTAAGTGTCGCTGAAATTAAAACTTATTTACACAATCATCAAGTTCCAATAAGAATAACCGCTTGATTAAGTAATCCTTATCTAAAGGCTGACATATACTTATTCACACAGTTCTTGAAAAGGATGTTAACATTAGTGACAAAGAATAAATAAATATTAACAGATATGTTGATTCCTATTTTAGTTTTTGATGTAGCGCTAGTTGCGTGGTCGCTCCACCTCATGGAGAGAGCATTCGCGAACAAAGAGTTTTCACTGATGTTGGCGGGTACGCTAGTCGCTCTTGCCGCCGCAGCAATGTTAGTAGTTTACTTTTTAATGGGGCACTGCATGAGCTACCTACTACAAATTAGGTGATCACTCATCTGAATGAGCAGGCTCAAAACCATAAGACTGCTCGCTCTCGATGTCTTCAGTGCAAATTCAACATATATTGATATTAATTATTTACCAAAATTCGCCTACTATGGTACACTTAACGAACGTGCGCTAATTCAATTAGATGTTGCCTTTTAAAGCGCTGAGGTAACAGTCTTTACGGGGTTATAGCTCAGTTGGTAGAGCACCTCAATGGCATTGAGGGGGTCAGCGGTTCGAATCCGCTTAGCTCCATTCCTAATGAAAAAATTTTACCACCATACATGAAAATGTGGTAGCTTCCACTTAAGGCTAGCTTTTGTTTTGCTCCCCATTCCCTGGTTCAAGGGTTAAACCGCGATAGACTTGTTCAATGGGGAAATTGAGGTTAATGCTTTTGAGTTCGATTGTGTCACCTGGTTTGTAGTTGATAATCAACCAGTCGCCTGCGTCATTTTTGTGATACAGGTCGATTTCGATGCTGGTGGAACTAACTAGTAGGTAATCGATTAAGGCTGGGTTTTGGCGGTACATTCGGAATTTGCTGCCTCTGTCGTAGGCTTCGGTTCTGGCGGAGAGGACTTCGACAATGAGGCAGGGGTAGGAGATGTATTGGGTGGTGGTTTTATCGCGATCGTCGCAAGTAACGCTGGCATCTGGGTAAGTATAGTTATTAGTACCGACAATATTGATCCGGAGGTCGGAGTTACCAGTTTCGCAGGGGCTATTTTCTAGATGGTTGGAGAATAGTGTGGTGATGCGGACGGCAATGCGGCTATGATTTACGCTGCCACCTGTCATGGCATAAACTTGACCGTTGATCAGTTCGTGTTTTTCTAGCTGCTGTTCTTCCCAGGCAAAGTATTCTTCGGGGGTTAAATTTGTGGGTTTGTCCTTGGCGGCGATCATTTTTTGGTAATTGGTAATTGGTAATACATTTATTTTATTCCCTATTCCCTATTCCCTATTTCAATCAAACAGTTTTTGGAGTAAGCCTTTTTTGAATTTTTCGGTTTGTTCAATTTGGGTGAGGGCTTCGATTTTGTGTTCTATTGCGGGTAGGAATTTGGCTATTTTTTCTTGTTCTGCAAATGAAGGAAAATTCAAGAATACTTCACTTAAATCACTTACAAGAATATGCTTAATAGTATTACCTGTAGTAATTTTGTATAGTTCTTTCTTTCCAAGAATTGAATAAAACAAATTCACTATAAATTTTGCATTGTACAAACTCAATAGACGCAAGATAATTAATGCATGGCATTCGCTCCCGTATAGAGTGTGAAAGCAGTATTAGCAGAATCTGGTAATCATCAAACAGTAACTTTTGGTTAATCCTAGGTAAAATCTCTAGTTATTAAGTGTAAATGTTGATGAATTACGACTACGAGATGGCTTAAATCGACTTAGGTCTAGCACGTTTAGTAACCATGTAAAGATACTGCTGTAACCGTTCTGGTGTAGCCTCTTGAACTGCCTTATAGTGATTCAAAGCTTCTAGCCCATCAAACTCATGAATAACATCATAAATACCAGGGCAGTGAGTGTGATAGACAATAAACTTGTAGTCAGTCGTTACAGGGTTAGTATGATGGGTGAACTGGTAGCTGTAGGTTATCTTCATAATACGTATACGCAGATGAGCTAAAGCTGTGCATGAGACACTAAATCGTCACCCCAAACTCATAGAAGTTATTGTTGTTCGTCTGATGAATCTACCAACATTTCTAATGCTATGATTTGGTGTAATATTTGATTTCTTTGTTGTACTAATGTTGCTAATTTGATTTAACAGTATTGATACGAATGAATCGTGTATTTTAGATTTAAATGTGTATTAATTGTTGATACACTAAATTTGTTTATTTATTTTTTAATAAAATCTGGGATGGCTGGATGTGAAAAATAGAAATCAATAAAATTAATACACAAATGGTTTAATAATAATTTATATATAGAACAATCATAAATGATTCGTGAAAAACGAGAAACCGGGTTTATCCAAGAAACCCGGTTTCTAAGACTGTTAATTTTTACAAATCATGTAAGATTGCTATATCTTATATATCTCTTCCTCTATTCATTTCTCACATAGAAAAGTCAAAACGGCTTGATTTCTAAAAATAGAAATGCTCAAGAAACATGAATAAAACAAGCCCTAACTGTTAATCTATCAACAGGCAACAATCGCAAGCATAGTATTTTTTTCTCCAGTCTAACTCGTTTCCTATCCAGACGCAGGAAGATGAGAAAAGTAGCCGACTAGATTATAGTTGATGGGTTGCAAGAAAAGCTTCGACTTCTGCTGCTGTCGGTTGAGAAGCGATCGCCCCTGGTTTCATTGTCGTCAAAGCTCCTGCAGCACTGGCATAAGTGACAATTTTTTTAACTATTTCTGGCTCGCTCAAGCTTGCAAGCCCATATTGACAGATCTGGTGGATAAACCCTGCAACAAAACTATCTCCTGCTCCGGTTGTATCCACCACTGGGATAGAAAAAGCAGGAAGCTTACCTTCAGTTTCGCCGAGACAGTAGCTGATTCCTTGGGCTCCATCTGTCACTATCACCCCTTCAACAGAATTTAGACGATAGGTGATTGCGCCTGGATCAGTCGTGTCAAATAACCATTCAGCTTCTTCTTTAGAAAGTTTAATAAAATCGACTCTTTTAAAGAATTCTCGAATTTTTGGCAGAGCTATGTCATGATCAGGCCAAAATACAGGACGCCAATTGATATCTAGCAAAACCTTAATATCAAATAGTTCTGCTAATTCAAGAGCACGGTGAATAGCACGCCCACTTTCTGGATAAGCTAATTCCAAAGTGCCCAAAACTAGAAAATCTGCTTCTTGAAACAGAGGTTGCGCTAACAAATCAGCGTTGAGCTTGGTATCAGCAAATTCAGTAGTATTGTATTCACCGAAGCCAGCAAAGCTGCGATCGCCTGCTAGATCCCGTACCACATAAACTTGCCGCGTTGGTGCTGTTGGATGACGTTGTATGCCTGTTGTATCAACACCTACTTCTTGTAGAAGCCTGACCAGCGCATTTCCAGATTCATCCTCACCCACAGCACCGATGAATCCTGCTGATGTTCCTAACTTTGTTAAAGCACAGGCAACATTTGCTGGTGCTCCTCCTGGATAGGGAGTCCAAGACTCGACTTGCTCCAGTTTTAGCCCTAACTGGTCAGCTAAACAATCAAACAAAACTTCACCCACACATAAAACACGGGGATTACTCATTGAATTCTAGATTTTTTATTTTCGATTAGAATTTCCCGTACAAAATTTACAATAATTTCGGCTCTTATGTCGGCAGTTGTCCATACAATTCTTGAAATTAACAATCAGCTCTTAATTAAGCGTTATTTTTTATATCAGTAGAAAATCAGTAATGCCAAAATTTAATGTTATATCTAACACTAGTATTTTGTATTATAAATTACTGTCCACTTTAACCAAAAATAAAATATCAATAAAAGTATTGTTGCTAACAGTTGAAATACCTACCTTCAAAAGAATCTTCTAGAATGAGAAAGAGGATTAAGTACATATACCAAGGGAGGATTGAATAGCTCATGGCTGGTGGCGAGTCTCAGACCCCTGTAAGTCTGTCAGACAGAGAACTGCAAATTATCGATTTAGTGGCCGCTGGCTTAACTAACCAAGAAATTGCAGCTAAACTGGAAATTAGCAAGCGTACAGTTGATAACCACATCAGCAATATTCTTACTAAGACCGGGACAGACAACCGAGTAGCTCTTGTACGTTGGGCTTTGCAATGGGGTAAAGTATGCTTGAACGATGTTAATTGCTGTGCTTTACCAAACCAAAACGATTAGACAATTTGCCTGTAAAGACGGGATGAACTGCGTCTGATACACTGCCAACCTATTTGTAATTGGCGGTTCATTGTTTTTGTCCTCTCGAAAAAAGTTAAAAGGCAAATTCTTCTATTGCCAGGGTGTAAAAGGTAGGGTGTAGGGTCTAGGGTTCATCTCATTGAATGGCTTGTTTTCAACTCATAAGTTCGAATTCTTGATTCCCCACACCCAAAACCTTTTAGCTCAAGTTTTTCGGAAATTTTTCCTTTCCTTCATTAGGCATATACGGCTTTATCAACAAAAATTAGCAACAATCGACTAATTCAAGCGTTACATTTGAAAGAAATATATATTGCTCTATCTAACCTAGGAGCAGTGTTGCTATGAATACCTCTGCTTCTGCTGACTTTTTTAATTTTGATTTTACAGCACTTCTATATGGTAAAGCGCCAATCGGAGCCTTAGACTACCCACAACCTACACAAGATACTGATTTACTCAAACAATTATCATTTATTCCAGGGTTGAAAGAATTTTTGATGCTGCGGCAGGTTCACGCTCTAGAACATGGTACCGTCTGGGTTCTGAGTGAGTTAACTCGCGCTCACACTCCCACAAGAGCCTCTAGCAATATTTCCATGGATAATGAACTATTAAGCGGGTTGTCCACAGAACAAGGGTTTTATCTCTATGGCAAGGTAAATATCAGCGATTTGCGACGTGCCGTCACACTTGCCCTGCACCGCCTCACGAGTGGTGAGTGGGATTTGGCTATACATCCCCGATGTGGTACAAATGTATCAGCGTCAATGTTGTTGACAGCTGGCTTAGCTGTGAGTGTACATCTATTATTACCACGAGGACTCATAGAGCAATTGATTGGTTTAGGATTGGCGGCGACGACGGCGTCTGAACTTGCACCTGATATTGGTGTTTTCGCACAACGTTACCTGACAACTGCTATTCCTTTTAACCTAGCTATTGAAAATATCACATGCACTCATGACATGAATGGTCGCGAGGCACATTTTATTAAAGTGTATTGGCAAGAGAAAATTGTTAGTGGTTAATGGTTAAGAGACCATTCCACTAAGCACTAACAACAAACATGACTTTAGACTCTGCGTTCAAGATTCAGTTACATGCCTCAGCTGACCGATTATTTTATCTGCTAGAACGATTCACCGAAGCACGGGTGCTTGTGATTGGAGATTTGACTTTAGACGAGTTTTTGACTGGTCAGGTAGAAAGAATTTCCAGGGAAGCACCAGTCTTAATTCTCCGTCATGAAACTACTAAGCAAGTACCAGGCGGTGGGGCAAATGCAGTTTATAACTTTGCCCAGTTGGGAGCTAAGGTTTTGGCTGTGGGACTTTTAGGCAAAGATGATCAGGGAAAGGCGTTACGCGGTTTGTTAGAAGCAGCTGGGGTCAATACTGATGGTGTTCTTATTGATCCACATCGCCCAACAGTTACTAAAACACGAATTTCTGGTCATTCACGTCAATCAGTAACTCAGCAAATAGTTCGGATAGACCGAAAATCAGATGAGTTACCAGATATGGATTTGCAATTACAACTAGCCGAATACACTAAAGAGCAAAGCCATTCAGTAGATGCCGTCATATGTTCCGACTATGGTGATGGAACCTTAACTCAGCCTGTTATTGCAGCGGCTTTGTCTGCTCCTCGGACAATAGTAGATGCCCAAAAGCATTTGGAACGATATCAAGGAGCAACGTTATTTACCCCTAATCTCCCCGAAGCAGAACTTGCTGTAGGCTATAAGATTACCGATGATGTGAGTTTAACTCAAGCAGGAAGTGATCTCATAGCATTGACACAAGCACAGTATGTTTTGATCACTCGTGGTGAGCAAGGGATGAGTTTATTCAACCGTGCTGGAAGTGAACATCATATTCCAGCTTTTAACAGGACAGAGGTGTTTGATGTTACAGGTGCAGGGGATACTGTTGCAGCAGCCTTGACTCTAGGTCTAACGTCTGGCGCATCAGCTTGGGAGGCAGCAGTTTTAGGTAATTTAGCCGCTAGCATTGTAGTGCGTCAATTTGGGACAACAACGACAACACCAATAGAAATGAAGATGGCATTACATGCGTTGTTAGAAGAAAGTTAACAACCTGTTCATAAGGCAAAAAGCGCCAAGAGGAGTGTATTTTGATGAATCATCGATTGCTAGTGACCGGTGGTGCGGGGTTTATTGGTTCAAATTTTGTGCACCACTGGTGTCGCACTTATCCGAATGATCAAGTTGTTGTCTTGGATGCTCTCACCTATGCAGGAAACCGCTGTAATTTAGCTGCTCTTGAGGGACGAGAGAATTTTCGCTTTGTACAGGGAAATATTTGCGATCGCGCTGTTATAGATCAGATACTACAAACGGAAAACATTGACACGATTGCCCACTTTGCTGCTGAATCCCATGTAGATCGCTCGATTTTAGGACCTAGTGCTTTTGTACAAACAAATGTGGTAGGAACTTTCACTTTGCTAGAGGCTTTCCGTCAGCATTGGGAGGTCACATTAAAGCCAGATTATTATCGTTTTCTTCACGTTTCTACTGATGAAGTTTACGGTAGTCTTGGTCCTAATGACCCTCCTTTCACCGAAACGACATCTTACGCTCCTAATAGTCCTTATTCAGCTTCTAAAGCTGGTAGTGATCATTTAGTACGTTCATATTACCATACTTACAGACTACCAGCAATCATCACAAATTGCTCCAATAATTATGGTCCCTATCAGTTTCCAGAAAAGTTAATTCCCTTAATGTGTATTAATGCTCTCATAGGTAAGCAATTACCAGTATATGGTGATGGCAAAAATGTTCGGGATTGGTTGTATGTGGGTGACCATTGCACTGCTTTAGATAGGGTGATTCATTTTGGCATACCAGGAGAAACTTATAATATTGGTGGCAATAATGAGGTAGAAAATATTACTTTAGTGCAGATGTTGTGCCTTCTCATGGACGAACTCGCACCCAGTCTACTCGTACGTCCTACGTCAGATTTGATTACGTTTGTCAAAGATAGACCAGGACATGATCGGAGATACGCGATTAACGCGACTAAGATGAAAACTCACTTAGGTTGGTCACCGTCAGTGACCATACAAGAGGGTCTACGCCTCACTGTTGAATGGTACCTTCATCACCGCGATTGGTGGGAACCTTTATTATCAGACGAATATCAAGCGTATTACCAGAAGATTTATTCCTGAGCAAACAAAGCAGAGGGAGCAATAGGTGCCGAGGGGAAAAGAACTTATTGCCCAGAATTCTTTCTCCCCTGCTCAAAAAATCCCCATCTCTTCCAGAGTTAAGCAATGATTATCATTTTTGCGTGATTATACAGCATTGTTGCAATATTTTACTGTCCCGCAATCATAATTTTGCTGTAAAAGAAAATACACTGTAGTAACAGTTTGTAACAAAAACGAAATTATGGCGTATAAATACTTATAGATTATCCCCAAACTAACAAAAATTATACTCTATCTATAAAAGAAAATAATTATTTTTTCGTTCTAAAAGGAAAAATTAATCAGAACTTTAAAACAGACAAAAAAATTAAAAAAAATTTGTTGATTTTTTTACAAAACCCTTTATACTTATTAAAAGTGACAAAACACAATGCATGTGTGTGGCTTGAATTCCCGAAAACAGAGGAATGCGAGCATCTACCACTCAATGAAAGCTTTCTAAAAGTCAATAACTAGTTGGCGAAATTCCTTTGTTTTTGTAGCTGTTCTGAACTGATCAGCAAAAGAACAGAATAATGCAAGCATTAAGTGTGTGCTTGCAGATATGACTCAAAATTTGCAGATTTGTTCTGGTTTCAAGAAAATGGGCATTTACTTAACATCTACCGCATTGGTTAAAAATAACTGTTTTTTTCAACATCCATTCCTCATAAATCGGTCGAAATAAGTGAAGTTGGACCTAAGTTAGTAACTGAGTGCTAATAAACATAAACATAACTATGTTGATCGTCCTTTTTCCTTAACTAGCAACTATGATGACATCTGCTTAAGGACGATTCTCACCCTTCTTTTATCAGAGACACTGCGCCAACGGATTTGCAGTCGCTACCAAAGGGCAAAAACTCCCGATACAACCTCTAGCTTCTTTTACAGGGTTTTCCTCCGTTGAATTACTCGCTGTCTCACAAGTTTCCTTGGAGTTTATACCGACTCACTTAATTACATCGAACCGGAATCAAGAAAATTAGGCGTAAGGTAAAGACAAGATGTTTGACAAAAAATATGCTCATCAGGAACATAACTCGCGATTTGCGTTAAAGCCCGCATATCAGAGTCGTTCCGTTACAGTAGTCATTCCAGCGTTGAATGAGGAAGGTAATTTAGAGAAGCTCCTACTAAGTTTGGAGGAAACGTTCCAGGATCTCGGTTTTACCTTACCAGTTATTGTAATTGATGATGGCAGTACAGATAATAGTCCAATTATTCTCGCCCAGTTGAGCAAGAAATATGACTTTTTGAGAGTCATTCGTCATCCTAAAAGACGTGGTGTTACTGAAGTGTGGAAGACAGCTTTAGTCCATGTCAAAACTGATTGGATATTTTGGGGACAAGCTGATCTAGAGTCTGATCCTCGGACTGACTTACCATTACTATTAAAAGCGTGTGATTCTGGAGTAGACGCAGTTGCAGGCTGGCGGCAAAAACGTGGAGATGGCAAAATCTTTGCATCTTTGATTGCTAACTTGGCTTGTCGTTTGGTCTTCGGGTTAAACATTCACGACATGAATTGGATTAAACTAGTTCGTCGTGACATACTATTAAACTTGCCTATTGAAAGAATCACACACCGCTATCTGTTAGCAATACTAGCAGCACAGGGATATCGCATCACAGAAACTCCCACTCCTTGGCATGCTCGTTATTCTGGAAAAAGTAAATTTGGCAAAGGACGCCTTGTGACTTCGGCGATCGATTTCACAAAATTATGGTGGTGGTTTATCACTGAGGGTCGTCAAATAACTCAGCAAAGTGCTCAAAAACAAATAAATGTAGCAACCAATTATTCCAGTTTTTATCCAAGACAACCTATTGAGATTAGAGACTTAACGAGTAGTAAGAGTTCAACTCATTAAGTAGGAGATTATTGAGAATAGCTCAGACAATTCCTATGCTCCATGACCCCTCATCACTGTTTCCAGCCTATGACTCTTCAGAACAAACATATCTTAGTCGTTACTTCAGTCTATCCGATGACGGCTGATGGAAATCATGGAGCTTTCATAAGAGAAGCAAATTTACGTTTACAATCAAAGGTTGCAAAATTTACAGTATTTGCTCCTGCTTACGAAGCGTCTAAAAGCTATGTATTGGATGGTATTCAAGTTTATCGCTTTCGCTACTGTCCGAAACGTTTTGAGAATTTGGCACGGGACGGTGCTCCTACTAAACTACAAAGGCAACCTCTTTATTTGCTAGTTGCAGCACTATATATCTTTCTGGGTTCATTGCAATTATTTTGGGTATGCCGCAAACAAAAGCCAGATTTACTCCAAATTCATTGGCCTTTCCCTCATGGATTAATGGCTTTACCTGCCAGCTTTCTGCTAGGTATTCCAATGGTATTTAGTTTCCATGGAGCCGAATTATTGCTAGCAAATAAGTTTGGCTTTGTTGCCAGTATCCTGCGGTGGTTGTTACCCATTGCCAAAGGTGTGACAGCCAACTCGTCTTATACTTGCACACTGATTCGTAAGCTTTACAATGGACCAGTGACTATTATCCCGTATGGTCTAACAATTGAGGCTAAACCACCGAAAACTCGTTCTCCAGAGGAAATTCCTAAACTTCTATTTGTCGGTAGGTTAGATGAACGTAAAGGTTTACGATATCTATTGGAAGCTCTGCCTTTAGTTCTAGATCAACAACCTGTAAGTTTACATGTTGTGGGTAAGGGAATTCTTGAGGAGGAAATCAAATTGCAGTGCCAATCAATGGGTCTGAACAACTATGTACAGTTCCTAGGTTTTGTGAGTAAAGAAGAACTAGCTGATCAATATGCTGGGTGCGATATCTTTGTATTGCCAGCTATTATAGATAGCAAAGGTGACACAGAGGGTTTGGGAATTGTCATGATAGAAGCTTTAGCCCACCAAAAGCCCGTGATTGCCAGTGCTGTAGGGGGTATTATTGATGTCATCCAATCGGGAATTACAGGATTGCTGGTACCACAGAAAGATCCAAAAGCTTTAGCACAAGCTATCTTATCATTACTCAATGATCCTATCAAAGCTCAAGAAATGGGACAAAAAGGTTTGGCAGATATCCAACTACGGTTTAGCTGGTCACGGATTATCCCCTTGTGGGAGCATGTTTTTACTAGGGCCTTGAATGGTCACTTGGCAGTTAACCGTGAATTGATAACTGATAACCGATAACTGATAACTATTCAACAATGCTGACTCGTGAGTTTTTACTATCCCGTGCAGTTCTAACGACTCTCACCGCAGCTCCCTTGGGTGCAATAGGGGTTTTGTCGATTACCGTTCTTTTGCCAGCTCTCAAAGATCCAGAGTCAAGATTTTACTCTTCGGCTATAGGTTACCCAGCTGTGCAAAGAAGCTTGGGTCAACCGATCAAAGTCCAAACTGTAGAAGTAGCGGCAAAGACTTTAGAAGAGGGTGTGGCAGCACCTGGTGAATCTGTGGCTATGCAACAGGTAGAAGTCCGTTCACTCGTATCGGGACCAGTAGAAAAAGTTTATGTTGCAGAAGGACAGTGGGTGCATCGAGGTCAACCTCTACTAGAGTTACAACAAGCTCCTTTTCAAGATCAGGTGACCACAGCTCGCAATAACCTTGCGACTGCACAAAAAAACTTACAGACTTTACAAAATTCAGCACCTCAAAGGTTGCTAACCTTGAAGCAGAATGTAACATCTGCTCAAGCAAGGATGGAAGAAGCTAAAACCAGGCTTGCAAAAATTAACACTCTGGCACAGCAAGAGCTAGATAGTAATATTGAGGCTAGTCAGGCAAGATTAAAAACGGCTGAACAAAAACTACGACAAGTCAAACTGTTAGCTCAGCAGGGAGCTATGTCTAAGTTTCAGCTATATGACATTCAAGATACTTATGCCAGTCGTAAAAAAGAACTCCTAGAGGCTCAACAAGGAGTTCTAAACACTCAAACCCAGCAATTTAGCAATCAAGATTTTTATCTCACTCGGCAAAATGAGCTGATCTCTGCACAACAAGCTTTGGAAATTGCTCAGAAGAGCTTAGATAAAGACTTGGCAGATGCTCGTCTTTTGGTAGAAAACAGAAAAATAGAATTACAGCAGGCAGCAAGAGACTTAAGTAGAACCGTTATTTATGCCAGTACTGATGGTTTAGTCAGTAAGGTCAATATTCATAGTGGAGAAATTATCGATGTTCGCGATCGCGCTTCTGTAATGACTCTGAGTCAGAATATTGTCTTTAAGGCTTATGTTGATCAAGCGCGACTTAACGCCATCAAGGTAGGCGATCAGGCAACAATTCGTTTAGTAGCATATCCTGGACGTACCTTCCAAGGACGAGTGATCCAACTTAACCCCACAGTTGCAACAGATACGGCTCAACCCAAAGTAGGCGTTGACCGACAGTACACATATTCTGTGTGGGTTGCTGTTAATGATCTGCAAATGCCTCCTGGATTGCAAGGTTATGTACAATTTGCTCAAAACCAGTCAAATTTAGTCGTTCCCGAAAGCTCTGTTACCCATTTGTCGGCTGGTGAAGGTATGGTTATGGTTTCAGAAGGCAACAAAGCTGTTGTGAAGAAAGTGAAGCTTGGGAGAACAGTTGATAACCAAAGGGAAGTGTTAGAAGGCTTGCAGCCTGGAGAGCAGGTAGTTCTCTATCCCACAGGCTTAAATCCCGGAGATGTACTGGATACTCATGCTATCAAAACAGCCAATGATACTTCTACTCCACTGAGTTTTTACCAACAGGATAACACTCAAAACGGCTTCCCTGAGCAGCGAACGTATCAAAACTCAAGTTCTTCTATTGCTGTACAACCAGATTTTATGGATCAACAAGCAACATTCTCATCGTAATCTTACTTTGTGGCAGTTTTGGCACTGAGAATATAAACAAAAGAAAAATAAAATTGGATGAAAACGACTCCTAGGCATTTGCTATGAGAATATTGTGCCGCTGGCAACACCTTTTTAAGCGAGAAAAACTAACTCTTTGGGTTGGAGTTTTAGTTTTATTTGTAGGAGTCATATATCCTTGGTATCAGTTGCCGCCACAGTCTTTAAAAGCATTTGAAACTAACCTATTCGTCACCAATGTTGGTAGGTTATTAGCTGCTTTATTAGCCTTCATAGGTTTAGCTTTCTCTTTAAATTTTATAGTTAGGCGAGCTCCTCGCCTAATTTTTTTGATGAGCTTAATCTTCACCTTACTTTTCCCTTACTTCATTGTTACTTGGTCTCCAACCGTAGCTTTTTTAGCTTCATCTTATTATGAGCAAGGAGAAACTGTATCAGATCATGTAGATCAAAATTTCCCAAAAGTTCAAGCACAATGGAAACAAAAAATCTTTTTAGATAACCCAGAACTACCACCAGCGAATTTAAGCATGTCAATTCCCGATAGCCGTTTTTTTCAATTATCGTCATGGGATAAAGTTTTGCTAGATGGTTTGGGTTATAAAAATAGCTTTTTTACGTTTATTGGTAAAGGTTGGATTTTTACTCTTTTTGGATTAGTTATTAGCTTAATTGGATTTTATTTAGGAGCCCATGAAAACTCTGTAGTTGATTCTACATTACCTAGACTAAATAGTTCAAAAGAAGAAAATAATTGGAAAAATTATTTTTTTATAGATATTATTAAATTAACTCCAGGAATACTTGTATTAATTACTGTTATTTTAGTATCAACTATTGGAGTCAATATTATTAACTACAAAATTGATACTCAGTTTGCTAAAGGTGAGTATTCTCAAGTTGTTAATACCAGTAAAATTTTAATAAGATTGTATCCAGCCTTGCAAGGGAATGTTTCTTTTTTAGAGCGCTTAGGAAAGGCAGAGTTTTATGCAGAAATCTCTGATCCTCCTTTAATTAACTTTGTTAAGGGACTTGAGTACTATAAAAATAGTGATTTTTCATCTGCTGAAAATTATTTGCGAAAATCATTTGAAAGCAATTCTAGTCAATTTTTATTTAGGGGATACTTAGCAACAGCAATACTCAATCAGGGCGTGGATTATTTAAATAACTCCGATAACCGTAAGCCAGCAGCAGCAGCAGACATGTTTGAAAGAGTATTAGCAATATTTCCAGGTCATATGGAGGCTCTTTATGACCTTATGTTAGCTAGGGTTGTGAATGGAGAATTCCAAAAATCAGCTGCTGTGGCAAAACAAATTATAGACGAACAGCAATATTTTCAAGAGCAGAAAATCGGTCTACTCGGGCAAGCCTATCTACATTTAGCCTGGGCTGAATATCAAAGTGGTGATGTTAACAAAACTTGGGAACGTTATCGCCAATCAGTAGATATGAAAACTTGGGGTAAATCGCCATTAAAGGAGCAAGAGCAACAATGAAGCAATTACATTGTTGGCTATCATTAGTCCTGGTATTAACATTGGGTTTTTTACTAGGAATGTTGGGCTTTTCTATTTGGGAAAAGATACCCACATCTATTGAGCGTGTTGTATGGTCACCACAAGCTCAATGGATTGCTCCTCAATCGCCAAATTATCGTTTTTATGCCCGTCATACATTTGAGATACCTGGTACTGTGCAGGTAGGTTGGCTGCGCCTCAGTGCTGATAATGACTTTAAACTTTATGTCAATGGACGATTAGTAGCGAGAGAAAACAGTGCGCTCAATAGTTCTTTGGGTTTAGCAGGAGGAATCAAGATCCCTCCATTACAAAATTTTAATGACAGTAATCACTATCAAACTGAGACCGCAAATTATTTACTTGCAAGCTCTAAAGACTGGAAGCTAACAACCTATGTCGATTTGGTTTCATTGCTGCGTCCAGGGAAAAACGTGATCGCGCTGGAAATTCAAAAAGGACAAACAAATCCGCGTGTAGTCGTTGAGGGTGCTGTTTATCCTGTTGCTAACGCTAACCCCATTCCACTAACAACTGGAACCACTTCTTGGCGAATCTCCAATTTGTCAGAAACTCACGAATCACTCCAATGGTTTGCACCAGATTTTCCTGATGTTAACTGGTCAGAAGCCAAAACACTTGGTCCAGTGACAGAAGCTACTTACAGCCGTTTGAGTAGAGATTTGTTTGAACGTCCGCTGCAAGGAGCTTGGATCGCTGGAATGCAAAGTTCTAAAGGACAGGTATGGCTCAGGGGTCAATGGCAAATACCATCAACAGAAATCTCTCATGCCTATATTCGATTTGCTAGCAACAGTAATTATTCTTTACTACTCAATGGTGTTTTGATCAAACATGACAAAGTTGAGGATAGCAATCAGTTACATCTGTTAGAAGTAACCAAGTTTCTACATCCTGGTAGGAATATTTTAGCTGTAAGTTTGGCTAATCCTCTAAGTGTAGCTTTAGCAGATGGTGTTCACTTTTTCTTGGATGGATGGGCACAGACAAGCACAGGTAAGATTATTGGGGCGATCGCTACTGACAATCACTGGGCGTTTTTAACCCACCTCGTACCAGGTTGGACAGAAGGCGCGGGTGAAGGTCAACCTGTCAGTTATCTTGGTTTACCCCAACCACAAAGTTTGCAAAAGCGTTTTGAAGGCAATGCTTATATACTCAATTATCCCAATTACCTTTGGCATCAAAGCCTTTGGCAATTGGGAGGTGTCATCTTCGCTGTTGTTTATGCCTTGATTTTAGGTTTTTGGTTAAAGCCTCATGAGAATTTGTGGGATAGCTTAAGCATAGGAGCAACAATACTCTCACCAGGAACTCTCTTTTTAGTCGCCATTGGTTTGCTCAAACACCGCTATGCAGAGTCAGAAATTGGGCTGATATTTGCTCAAGCACAAAGCAATTACCTGATACTGTTAGGATTTACTGGCAGTGTTGTATTAACATTGCTTGTTTACCTCATCAGATTTCCTCAACTTCATAGACATCTGACTAAACAAGGAGAATCTGTACATGATGCAAGTATCTCGTCTTTAACAAAGTGGACTTGGGGCGACCGAAAATTTACTCAATGGTTTCTTTGGCTCATACTAGGTTTAGTTGCATATGCAAGTTTAGCTTTGGTGGCTCAGGCAAATATTTTTGTCATTATGTATCTAGCAGCTATTGCTGGAATTGTTGCTTCCACTTTTGTCTGGATTCAAGAATCAAAAAATCAACCAAAAGATTCTACAAGACTACAGCGACAATGGTCTAATTGGAGCGAGTCAATATTACTCATCCTAATTATTATCATTGGTTTTGCGTTGAGGGTGTATAACCTCAATTTCATGGACTTGGATACAGATGAGAATACTTCTCTAGATGCTACTCGAGGCATTCTTCACACTGGCGCACCCATTGCCACATCTGGAATTTGGTACACTCGTGGTCCTTTCTATCACTACTTTCTAGCCTTGTGGTTAAGGCTTGTGGGAGATTCTATTACTAATGCAAAATATCTATCTATATTAATTGGTACAGCGACTTTAATTCTAGTTTATATTTTTGTTCGCACAGTCACGGGAAAAGTTTGGGTTGCTCTTCTGGTTACAGCTATGTTGGCTATCAACCCTTGGGAGATTTGGTATTCTCGCTATATTCGGTTTTACCAGGTTCAGCAATTCATGAGCCTTCTTTCTTTGTGGGCATTTTTTAAAGGTTTTATTGAGCAGGCAGGGAAAAAATATCAGCACATATTTTTTGTGAGTCTCACGTTAACTCTACTCACTCAAGAAATCAGTTTAACACTACTGCCAGCTTTTCTTGTAGGATTCCTATACTTCTATCGACCTTTTGAATTACGAAAAGACTGGTCAATTCTTTTAGGGAGCTTCATGACTTTAATCATATTCATTTATGATTTAGGTTTTGCGGCTATCCGACTTTTGACCCCTTCACCAGCAATAGCCGATAGTACTGCTCCTTATCTGAGACTTCACTTTATAAATATCACAAATTATGCTGCAAATTTATTAGTTGGCTCTGATAGGATGCAAGTTCTCTATACCCTACTGTTTCTCATAGGGTTCATTTACTTTCTCATTTTAAATGATCGTAAAATAGTCTTTTTATTTAGTCTTGTTATCTCGCAGGTTATTCTCGTCACTATTCTTTGTTATGACACAGCCGAACGTTATGGCTATGCTATTTATCCACTAATTGTTTTTTTGGCTATTTATAGTGCAATTTGTATAACAGAAAGTTTAGGAAATAGATTGCAGGATGTTCTGCATATACTGCCACTTAGAGCGATCGCCTTGAGTATGGCAATTCTTCTGTTGCTTGGCAATCTAGAACCAGTAAGGACTTTAGCTGGCTATCAAGAGTCTATTAATAGACGTAATGACCAGGTATTTGAATATATCCGTGCTCATAAGCAGTCAGGAGATGTTGTTATTTCTCCTCTACCATCTTTGTCCGTCATTGGTTTAGGACATTTAGATTATTTCCTCATGGGAACTGGATATTTTGATGCAACATATTGGCATGATGGTAGATTAATTGATCGCTGGGCTGGTGCAGTAGTGGTTAGTAATCTAGATCAGATGACTCATGTGCTGGAAAAGTCTAAACGTGTATGGATTCATTTGGACGACACCAGAGAAAAGAGATTTCAAGCAAAAACTTGGCAATATATGGAGACCTTGGGAAAACCAGTCATAGACTCATTTGGAGCTCGCTTACGCTTATGGCAACCAGAAGATGGATTGCCAAGTCGAGTACCTACTCAAGGTAAAGATTTAGGAGCTTACTAATCAATTTGGTTAATGACAAAAAGATATATGAAAATCAAGCCAATTACATTGATAAAAACTATTGTCAGTATATGTCTACTAGCATTAGTATTCACTCATATAGATTTCAATCAAGCCTGGAATCAGTGTAAAAATCTCTCTTTACCTTTTATCATCTTTGCCTTACTCTACTACACAGGTTGTCAATGGTTAAGCTGCGTACGCTGGCAGGTCGTTCTCAACAGCAGTGGCCATTCAGCACCAATGGGCAGTTTGCTAAGTAGCTATTTTGCAGGGATGTTTCTGAATATTTTTCTTCCTGGCGCTCTAGGCGGAGATGTTTATCGAGTTTATCGAGTTGCTAAACAAACAAAAGATTCAGAAGTGGCATTAGTCTCTGTCTTTCTAGAACGATTTACAGGTTTAGCAGCTTTATCTGCTTTGGCTTTGATTGGTCTCCCACCAGCTTTTAAACTCATTGGGCGTTGGGATATTATTGTGCTATTTCTTGCCTGCGTAGCAAGCTTAGTTGGAGCAGTGCTGCTAATATCAAGTCCTAAACTGTTGATTTGGGCAGAGCCTTGGTTAGAAAAGTTTCGACTTGGGAAAGTGGCGGAGCGTTTTGCCAAAATTCAAATCCTATTGCGAAAATTTGCTCAACATCGTCAAGCTCTAGCTTTGTCAATGGGACTGTCATTATTACTTCAACTCGCTATAGTTTATTACCATTACTTAGTAGCGCAACAACTGAAAATTCCTATTTCTTATTTAGAGCTTTTAGTGTTTATTCCCATTATTGTGGTGGTGACTTTGCTCCCCATCTCTTTGGGTGGGTTGGGTCTTAAGGAAGGTTTATGGGTTT
>Ga0070738_10001367_pt1 | contig 50150 bp, 40 predicted proteins | sample Coa_R2_2_FD_66446 | JGI IMG/M metagenome (GOLD analysis project Ga0070738, IMG submission 66446) | Surface soil microbial communities from Centralia Pennsylvania, which are recovering from an underground coalmine fire - Coalmine... | ecosystem: Environmental > Terrestrial > Soil > Unclassified ... | reverse complement strand
TCCAATTGTTCGGGACGCAGGCCCTGTTGCGCGCCGCGCTCGGCGATCGCGGCATCGGCCAATTGCATCGTGTAGGGGACCATCAGATACCCGAAGACGAAGTAAATGACGCAAATCGTAATCAGCGGCCACAGCCACGACAATTTCGCTGGAACGCGGCGGGCGGTGGCGCCCGGGTCAATGAAGACGTTCAACATACCCAACAAGCCGCTGCCTATGCTGGGCGTTTCTTGGGCTGTCATGCACCCTCCCGTTAAATCAGCTTGACTTCTAAGATTACACTCAATTCATCAAGTTGCGCTTTCGGCGGAGCGTTGTGACGCACTGCTGCGCTGTTCTGCCACGGTACTTTGCGGGCGCGCTTGCTAAGCTGGAGGGCTTGAGTCTCCAAACGCCACCCACCCGAGGACGAAAGTTCTACATAGCCCTGGTGTGCTACGCAGGCATCGCCGCGCTGGCGGCCTTCACGTTGGACGGGAAGTTCCGGTTGGCGGTGTGGGTCTTTCTGGGCTATCTGGCGTTCCGAACATATCTCCACACGATGCAAAAGCCTTAGTCCGTGTAGAAGGCGGCGAATCCGCCGATACGGAAGAGGTACGCACAAGGCAGTGCATGTTTCAAAATGGAACGCCGGTTCCAATTTGGAATTGATGTTGTGGCCAATTCGTTCCATTACGAAACCGCGGCCGGCCCAGTACTAAGAGCGGAGACGTGTGCGGGGACCTGGGGCGTACGCGGCTCTACAACCGGCATCTTGTTGAAGCTTAGGACTGACGGAGTATTCCACTTAGTCGAAAAACTTATCCCCCGTCGAGAGTTTCCCTATGGTGCGGCTCTGGCCAGCGGTTTGCATTTATGGAGGTGCCGGTCGAAAGAAGATCGCTGGGAATAAGCAGAAGGGGAAGCACTTCAAAATGAAAGCCAAAACAGCTCAATCCAAAGAAGCCGCGAAGAACGCGCGCCGGGATCGAATCGTGCTGGAGCATTTGCCGCTGGTTAAAGCCATCGCGGTACGAGTTCATGAGAACCTTCCGGTACACGTGGATTTGGACGATCTGGTACATGCGGGTGTCTTAGGTTTATTCGACGCCGCCTCGAAATTCAATCCCGATAAACAGGTCGCGTTTTCGAGCTATGCCAAACACCGCATCAAGGGCGCGATTCTCGACAGTTTGCGGCAACTGGATTGGGCATCCCGCGATTTACGGCGCCGTCACAAGCAGGTGGAAGCGGCGACGCGCGAACTCTCGGCCACTTTGCAGCGCACGCCGACGGAATCCGAGATCGCCGAAAAACTAGGCGTGGATGTCGAACGGTGGCGTCAGATGATGTTGGATCTGCGCAGCGTGGGCTTGATTTCCGCCTCTTCGCGAACCGCCGAGCATGACGACCTGCCAGCACCCGACTTCCCGAGCAAGCCGGAGACCCAGCCTGACAACATGTGCTCGCGCGAGCAGATGCGCTCGGCCCTGAACGTCGCGATGAAGACGCTGCCGGAGCGCTATCAGAAGGTAGTCTTCCTGTACTACAGCAACGAAATGACGATGAAGGAGATCGGGACGATTCTCGGCATCAACGAGAGCCGCGTCTCTCAGATTCACAAATCGGCGCTGGAGAAAATGCAGGTCGCGCTGCAATCGAACGGCATCAGCTCCGTTCACGCGTTCTGACATTACGGCCCCCGCGCGTTATCAGCGGCGCCGCGCTTTAATCGAGATCGGCGTTCCCTCGAACCCGAAGCGCTTTCGCAGCTGATTCATCAGATATCGTTGGGTGGAGAAGTGCAAGTCCTGGCCTTCGTCGGTGAACACAACGAATGCCGGCGGGCGCACGGAAGTCTGGGTCATGTAGTAGATCTTGGTATCCCGGCCCGGTTCCAGAGTTTGCACGAAACGATTCAGTTCGCCAGTGGTGACGCGCTTGGATGCAGATTCGTAGGCCTTCTCGATTAACCGAAAGAGCCCCTTCACGCCCACTCCGGTTTTCGCCGAGACAAACGCAACCGGGGCATAATCAAGGAACTTGAGCTGGTCGCGAAGGATCTCGGTGAACTTTCGCTTGCCTTTTTCGCCTTTCAGATCCCATTTGTTTACGCATAGAACGACTGCGCGGCCCTCTTCATGCGCATAGCCGGCGATGGTGGCGTCCAAGCCAAGCACGCCCTCGCTCGAGTCCAAAACGAGCAGTACTACGTTCGCCATCCGAATATGCCGACGCGCCATCACTACGCTTAATTTCTCCGCCATCAGCTTCGTTTTGCCCTTGCGCCGGATACCCGCGGTATCGACAAATACGAAATCCATGCCGTGGCGTGTCAGTTTCTCATCCACCGCGTCGCGCGTGGTGCCGGGGATGGGGGAAACGATGGATCGCTCGGCGCCGACCAGCGCGTTCAACAGAGTGGACTTACCGACGTTCGGCCGGCCAATGATCGCGACTTTGATGGCCTGTTTCTCGGCCGCTGGCGCTTCGGGTACTTCGCTCGTGGGGAAATCGCGAGTGACGTGCGCCAGCAAGTCGTCCAGGCCCGCGCGATGCTCGGCGGAAATTGGGAAAAGATCCGGGAATCCGAGCGCATGGAACTCATGCGCTAAGTTCTCACGCGAAGGCGTATCGATTTTGTTCACCGCGACACTAACGGGCTTTCCAAGGCGCCGCAGCATTTTGGCCAAATCGCGGTCCGCGCCGGTGATTTCGGTACGCCCGTCGATCAGGAAAACGATCTGAGCCGCCCGATCGAGGGCGACGCGCGCCTGCTTGAGGATTTGGCTGGGAATCAGCTCGGCGTCGTTCTGAATGATTCCTCCGGTGTCGATGAGGGCGAATCGCCGCCCCAGGTACGACGCCTCGCCCTCAATGCGGTCCCGCGTGATGCCTGGCTCGTCGCCGACGATGGAGCGCCGCGTTCCCGTTATCGCGTTGAATAGCGTCGACTTACCGACATTAGGACGGCCGACAATGACCACTATCGGAAGCCTAGCCGCGCCGTGAATTTCGGCTGTGGGATCTGCTCGTGCGACCATGTAATTTAGCGATGCAACCGGAAGTACTCACTAACGATCATAGCGAAGCGTCTACCGCAAACCAGTCCATTCGCAATATTGCGATTATTGCGCACGTCGACCACGGCAAGACCACGCTCGTAGACGCAATGCTCACGCAGAGCGGGCTCTTCCGCGCCAACGAGCAAGTGGTAGAGCGCATGATGGACTCCAACGAGCTGGAACGCGAGCGCGGCATCACCATTCTCGCCAAAACTACGGGCGTACATTACCAGGGCGTAAAGATCAACATTGTGGATACGCCCGGCCACAGCGACTTCGGCGGTGAAGTGGAGCGCGCGCTGATGATGGTGGACGGCGTTATGCTTCTCGTGGACGCCAGCGAAGGCCCGCTCCCGCAGACCCGTTACGTGCTCATGAAGGCGTTGGAGGCCAAACTGCCCCCGATTCTGGTGATCAACAAAATCGACCGGCCGGACGCACGCATTCAGGAAGTGCTCAACGAGGTTTACGACCTGTTTATCGATCTGGACGCTACGGAAGATCAGCTCGATTTTCCGGTCATTTATACGAACGCGAAGGCAGGCATCGCGAAGCTCAGCCCCGACGATGACTCCAACGATTTGCGGCCGCTGTTCGACGCAATCTTGAAGCACATTCCGGCGCCGAAGGGAGATCCGGATGCGGTCTTGCAGCTTCTGGTTGCAAATCTCGATTACAGCGATTACCTGGGCCGGTTGGCGATCGGCCGCGTGTTTTCGGGGGTACTAAAGTATGGCGACGAAGTTTCCATCGCGAAAGTCGATGGAACGTATCACAGCACGAAAATCACGAAGCTGTATTCGTTCGAAGGCCTGAAGCGGGTGGACGAGACGCTCGGGCGGGCGGGCGACATTCTGGCGATTGCCGGCGTGGAAGGAATCACTATTGGCGACACCGTGACCAGTGTCGAGACGCCCAAGCCGCTACCGCGCATTCAGATGGACGAGCCGACGATTTCGATGGTATTCACCATCAACACGTCGCCCTTTTCCGGGCGCGAGGGCCAATATGTGACCTCGCGCAACCTGCGCGACCGGCTGGATAAAGAATTGTTGACCAACGTTTCGATTCGCGTCGAGGAAGCCGGCGGCCCGGACGCGTTTAAAGTGATGGGCCGCGGCGAGCTACAGCTTGCGATTCTGATCGAAATGATGCGGCGCGAAGGCTTCGAGCTGATGGTCGGCAAGCCGGAGATTCTGACGAAAACGTTGGACGGGAAATTGTGCGAGCCGGTGGAACTGCTGGTGGTGGATTGTCCGGAGTCGTTCGTCGGTGTCGTGATCGAGAAACTCGGCGCACGCAAGGGCAAGATGAGCAAGATGGTGAACCACGGCTCGGGGCGCGTGCGGCTGGAATTTCACGTTCCCTCGCGCGGGTTGATCGGGCTACGCAGCGAGATGCTGACCGACACCAAGGGCACGGCGATCATGAATTCGCTTTTCCACGGCTACATGGAGTGGCAGGGCGATATTCCCACGCGCCCAACCGGGTCGCTGGTGTCGGATCGTCCCGGCCGGGCTACCGGCTATGCCATTTTCAATTTGCAGGAACGTGGCGAGATCTTTATCACTCCCGGTACGGAGGTGTATGAAGGGATGATCGTCGGCGAGAATGCGCGAGATACGGATCTGAACGTGAATATCGTCAAAGAAAAAAAGTTGACGAATATGCGGGCTTCGACGGCGGACGAGGCGATCCGGCTGGTCCCGCCGCGCATCCTGAACCTGGAGCAAGCGATCGAGTTCATACGCGACGACGAATTTGTCGAAGTCACCCCCCAATCGATCCGGCTGCGAAAAAAAACCCTCAAAGCGAATCAGCGCTAATCCGCGGCTTCCGGGCTATTCGTAGGATGGGTCGCCGCCGCGGGCGAACCGCTCGCCGACTGGGTCGAAGCGACGTACGATCGTGAATCCCCGTTCTTCCAGCCAGTTACCGGGTTGAGCTCCAGCAGTTCCGGGCCGCATCGTGCACGGCCACGGCTTCGGGTACAATGGCACGCATACAAGGCAGGTGAATATGACCACCGATCGCCGTTCTTTGCTCCTGAGCATGCCGGCGTTGCTGCTGGGTTTGCAAGAATCCGAAGATATTTCGTGGGCGCAAGCGAGGCCGGGAGTCGCCGCGGACGTGGCGGATTTCTGGGCAAAACGCATGGGTGTTCCGGCGAAGATGCTACTGCGCAGCGCAGGGAGCCCGCCGCCTACGGCGACCAACCCAAACGCAAGCTCTGCCCGGCAGCAGCCGGAACTACTTTCCCACTCAGGTAGGCTCGATCAGACACGCGGATCCGGAATCGAGCAACTGGGCGGCAGGCAACCGATTATCGAGACCTCGGGAACAAGCGCCGGCGTTGTCGGATTCGGACGCGAACCGATTTTCTTCCATCTGGATGAGGATCAGCACGCCCTTATTCCCGCCACGGAAGTGCCCACCCAGAAACTGCATGCTTCCGGAGACACTATCGTTGAACTGCGCATGAACCGGCTTCGGCTTAGCCCTAACGACGCGCAGCAGTTCCAACGATTCGCCTCGGGCGGGATTTACCTGGACATGGAACAGCAACAGCAGCAAGCTAAGAACGCTACCGGTCAGGCGGCAACTAGCCTCCCGCTCGCATCGTCGGTACTGGGCGCCTTTTTCGCGTCGGTGACGGCGGGGAAGAACGCGCCTGCAAAGACAACGAAAACCACGGGCTCTGGAAAATCCGCCTCAACCGTTTCCGCCGCGTCGTCAGCCGGCGCCGACGTTTCCGCCGCCACCATTCCTCTTCAGGAGACCACCGATTCGCAATCCATCGCTTTGTCGAATGGACTCGGAAAGCTCGCATTTAGCTGCTTCATGAAGGATCGCAGAAAATCTGCTTTCGGAACTTTCGTCTCGGCATTCCTTGAGCTGGGCAGCAACTCGAACAAGCTTTCTTATCTGCCGATGCTCTCGATGCCCGTGGTTGCGGCACCCGCTCTGGTTGCGATGCGCGCCTTGGTGGCCAACCTCCAAATGCAGGGGCTGGATCATCAGTGGATTCTGGGCTGCGGGCCTCTAGACGTCGCCAGCACCGCATCGGCCTGTTCCAGCGTGAGGGACGGGCTGCGTTTTCGGACCGGAACCTACATTGCCGTTCCGCGCGAGCACTCCGATCTGGTGCGCAACAAGCTCAGCGGCCTGAAGCTGCAGGACGGCTTTCTGGTACCGAAGGACGCAACCGAGTTGGACGTCTACGACGCCATGCCCAGGACTTTGGAGGGCGCCACGTATTTATCGATGCAGGTCAACGTGAAACCCACACGATTGGGCGGCTGCGTCGTTCCTGTTCCCGCTTAAAGCACTGCACCCGGGGCGGTATCCTGCCGATCTGATGATTGATGGGCTTGCGCCTGGCCGCTCTGTTAGTGTGTTTCGGTTGCTGCTTCGGCGGCGAGCGGGAGCGCATTGTCAGCTCCGTACTGCCGTCCCTGGCATATGGGGGATCGTGCTGGTCCAGCGTCGATCTGCAGAACCTGGGCGATCGTACGGTAAATGTGGATTTGGAATCGCACCGCGCCAGCGGCGCGTTGGTTCCCATTGTCGATCATCCGCAACTCGCGATTTCCCTCGCGCCGGGCGAGCACGCCAGTTTCCGGCTCGATATTCAGGAAGAGACCGGTTCGGCTTGGATCAAAGTGCGAGAGCACGTTCCTGCGGGAGAGCTGTCGCCGGTGATCGCGGTAGCCGGGCACACCGAATGCGTCAGCGGCAACGAGCTGCGGACCACACCTCGCGAATTGGCATTTCCGCTTCGAAATCCATCGTTCTCCACCGAAATCGATGAGCTGCAGGACGGAGTCGTGTCGGTGGTGAACACCAGCGAACGCGCGGCTCAACTATGGCTATGCTATTCCGAAGGAAATCTGTACTCGGTTCCGAACAATCGACCCGGAATCCCGCAACTGACGCCGCTTTGCTCGCATGCCTTCGAAGTGCAGCTAGCACCTTTCGCGGCCCGCCAGTTTCCCATGGACCGGCAAGGCAGCTCGCATTTCTCGATGAAGACGCACGGCGAGTCGATCGTGCTGCAGGTCTTGCGCCCATTGCAGCAGGGCGTCAAGATCTACAGCGTCGACTCAACCATCAAGTTCGAAGGCGAAGCCAAGTAGAGCGGGCTAGGCAACGAATCCTATTGTTTTAGATAAGGCGTTAGGGCGTCGAAGCGGTAATCGATCTCCGCGATTTCATCGGGCGTGAGCTTGTACTCGTGCTGGCGCGAAACCGTCGTCTTGAAGATCTCGCGCTTTTTCAGGAGGTACAGCCGGGTGCCGGGAATATCCTGATCCAGGTTCAGCATGAGCAGCAGCTTGGCGTAGAGATCGCGCGCTTCCTCGGCTTTCTTCTGCTGGTGCAGATCCCAGAGTTTCGCGTATATATCGCCGTACATGGCGCCGCCAGTGATGACCCCGTCTGTGTCGAGACGCATTTCGTATAGCAGCCCGTTTCCGAAATGCGCGCCGTACACGCGCTTAATCGGATCAGGCCGGTGCGCGATCAGTTGCTTCATGCGCGGGATCACCGGATCGTGCTCTTCTTTCACATAACCGAAGTTGGGAAATGCGTGCGCGAGCGACACCATCAGATCAATGCTCGGCGCGAGATTGGGCGCGCCGCCGGAGGTCTGGATGAACACCGGGCGTTTCGTCATCCTGCAAAGCGCACTGAAGTAGTCCCGGTAATCGTCCATGGACTTGGCCTTCTTGGGTGGGATGGCGATGAGAGCGTCGGGCTCTAGCTTTTCGGCGTGCTCGGCGTATTCCATCATTTCGTCGGTATCGTCGCCTTGAACGCCGAGCACCAGCGCCGAGCGTTTCCCTTGGTGCGCTTTGGAAAGCACCACCATACCTTGCACGCGCTCTTGCTTCGTGAGTTGCGGCAATTCGCTGGATAGCTGCGGCCAGACGATTCCCTGGACGCCGAAGCGGTCCATCATAGCTACTTCGTACGCCAAGTCTCCCCAATCGACGTCCTTGTCGGCTGTATAGGGCGTGGAAAGGATAATAAACACGCCTTGAAGCGTTTTTGCTGGCGTGCTCGTGCTCGGTGCGGCCAAGGCCGGAAAGCGGGACAGCAGGGCGGCCGATCCAGCGGCGGTGAGCAGTTCGCGGCGGGTGTATTTGGCGGTCATGATTCCTCCTCGGGCCGATCCTCCAGGATTGCTTCGGCCTTACTCGGGCCGTCATAATGAAGGCACCTCTCGAAGCGACGGACTTTATGATTGTAATTCCATCCAGACTGGCTTGGAGCGGGCTTGCGTTTTTTGCAAGCCTGCACCTTCTAGCGGCACAGCCGGCCGACTTGGTTTTGCGCGGCGGCAAGATCGTCACACTGGAAACGGCCGCGACCGCTCAGGCGCTGGCCACGCGCGGCGGCAAGATCGTTGCCGTGGGCTCGGATCAGGAGATCCAATCCTACATCGGTCCTTCAACTCAAGTGATCGACTTGAAGGGACGCCTTGCGGTGCCTGGTCTCATCGAGGGCCATGGCCATTTCATGGGCCTAGGAGCCTCGAAGATGGAGCTGAATCTGCGCGATGCCAAAAACTGGGATGACATCGTCGCTATGGTCGCCGCAGCCGCACGAGAGGCGAAACCGGGCACTTGGATTCTGGGACACGGTTTCCATCAGGCGAAGTGGGACAAAACACCGCAGCCCAACGTGCTGGGATTTCCAGTGCACGATTCGCTCAGCAAAGTTTCACCTCACAACCCCGTGTGGTTGACGCATGCCAGCGGACATGCCGGTTTTGCCAATGCCGAAGCGATGCGGCTGGCCGGGATCGACAAGAACACGCCGGATCCGCCGGGCGGCCAGATTCTGAAAGACGCTCAGGGCAATCCGACGGGACTGCTAAATGAAAAGGCTCAGGCCTTGGTCAATCAGGCGTTGACATCGTATCGCTCCAAGATGAGCCCAGCGGAACTCGAGGCCGAAGCGCACAAACAGGTGGAGCTGGCTGAACGGGAATCCTTGTCGAAAGGGATCACGACATTCGAAGATGCCGGTTCGCCCATGGCGACCATCGATATGCTCAAGCAACTCGCCGAGCAGGGGAAGCTGGACCTGCGTTTGTGGGTGATGCTGCGCCAAGCCAATGCCGATATAGAGCCGCACTTGAAGAAATATTATTTCATCGGCGTAGGCGATGAGCATATGACAGTGCGCGCGATCAAGCGGCAGATCGATGGTGCGCTCGGCTCGCGCGGCGCCTTAATGCTGGAGCCGTACTCCGATCTCGGTCCCGAGGCGCCGAACCGCTCCGGGCTTCACACTGAAGATCCGGCTGACATTCGCAAGACGGCGGAACTGGCTATAACCAACGGGTTCCAGTTGTGCATACATGCCATCGGCGATCGCGGAAATCGCGAGGTGCTTGATCTGTATCAATCCGTCTTCAAAGAGCATGCGGAGAAGAATGGAAACCAGCTGCGCTGGCGCATCGAGCACGCGCAGCACTTGAATGCCGCTGATATTCCGCGCTTTGCGCAGCTCGGCGTAATAGCAGCCATGCAAGGTATCCACTGCACGTCCGACGCGCCGTACGTGCTCGCGCGGCTCGGCTACAAACGCGCCGAGGAAGGCGCATATGTCTGGCAGAAGCTCATGAAATCGGGTGCGGTGGTAGGCAACGGAACGGATACGCCCGTGGAGGATGTCGATCCGATTGCGAGCTTCTACGCGTCGGTGAGCAGGAAAGTTAAAGATGGTTCGGTGTTCTTCCCTGACCAGCGCATGAGCCGGATGGAGGCGCTCCGGTCGTATACGATGAACAATGCGTACGCGGCCTTCGAAGAGAACATCAAGGGTTCGCTCAAAGCCGGTAAGCTGGCCGACGTCACCGTGTTATCCAAGGACATTCTGACCATTCCCGAGGATGAGATCCCGACGGTCAGAGTGGACTACACCATTGTTGGCGGCAAGGTGAAGTACCAGCGGTAGCCGTATAACGCGCACATGAATGCGTGCGCCACCGCTCAAGCTTCGTCCGCATCCGCGCGATCGAACATAGTCTGCAGCGTTTGCAGTTCGGAATTAGTCGAGTGTCTGAAGTTGCCGGATAGGATTCCCGAGACCGCGCGGAAGGGTTCGCCTACGTGCATGCCTTGTGAATCGATCAAGTACTCGCGGATGTTCCGATCGTGTTGGGAGCCGCGCATTTTTAAAACGGTGATGCCGCGGCGCATTTCGCCAAAAACTTCGACGTAGCGCAACAGAATGATCGAGTCGGTGACACTTGAAATGTGAGCCTCGGTCACCGTGGATCCGCCTAGCAGCGAAGGAGTGGTGGAGGTAAACACGCCCGCGATTTGCTTATCTTTTAGATACGAGGTCAGCGCCAGGACGAACTCACGAAACGTGCGTAGCGTGGAAATGCGTTCGAGAGCGGACAGGCTATCGACGGCGACGCGCGTGGGCTTGAACTCCTCAATGTGCTTCTTAATCCGGAGCAAATGGTCCTCCAGCGCGGCGACTTCCGGGTATTCCGAGACGATCCGCAGGCGGCCTTCCGCTTCCAACCGCGGGAAGTCGGCGCCCCAACCCAAGGCATTACGATACAGCTGATCCCGGCTTTCCTCGAAGGCGAACAGGAGCCCTCGCTCGTCGCCTCCGATTGCGGCGAGAAACTCGGTGGCCGTGAGTGTTTTGCCCGTGCCCGTGGCGCCGGAAACCAGGACGACGGAGTCGCGATAGAATCCGCCGCCACACATGGCGTCCAGCTCCGTGATGCCCGACGTGATCCGTTTGTCGGAGGACTTTTGCCGGAGTTCGATGGACGACAACGGAAGCAGAATGATGCCGCTGTCTTCGGAAATGGTAAACGGGAACTCGCCCTTGAGATGAGACGCACCGCGGAATTTCAGAATCTCCAAGGTCCGGCGGCGCTTCTCTTCTTCCAGCGTATTTCGCAGGATGATTACGTTATCGGTGACGTATTCCTCGACGGGGGCTTCAGTCTGGCCGGTGTGCTCGGCCGTGATGATGGACGTCACGCCCATTTCGCGCAATTGCCAAGAGACGCGGTAGAGTTCGCGGCGGATCACCGCCGGGCGTCCAAACTGAATCAGCATGGCGCCGATAGAATCGAGCGAGACACGGCGGGCGCCGATCTTTTGGACCGCATGGTTAATGCGCCACATCAACCCGCCCAGATCGTAGTCGCCTACGGTTACCGGTTCATCTTTAGGGTGAAGGGAGCCGTCCACGAACACCCATTTGCCCTCGCTCTCCCACTTCTCGATATCCCAACCAAAGGAGGAGAGGTTGCGGCGCAAATCAACCGGCTGCTCCTCAAAGGTTACGAAGCAGCCCGGCTCGCCGGCCTTGATTCCTTCCACCAAGAATTGAGCGGCAAAAATTGTCTTCGCACTGCCCGGCCCGCCGCTGACCAGCGTGGTCCGGCCTACCGGGAGACCTCCGTTGCTGATCAGTTCGAATCCGGGAATATGTGTCGTACAGCGTTCCAGCCGTGAGGTGCTCATGTGGCGTTTCTCCGACGAGTGTGATCCTGAAGGCCGAGCAGCTCGATTACGCGCGCGGGCTGGCCTAAGTCTCCTACCAGGCGGCGTGGAGGTCCGGGAACCTGCCGGATGAGGGTGGGCGTGGCAAGTATTTTTTCGGATTCCGCCTTCTCAGGTTCTTTGATAACGTCCACCACCTCAACACGCACGGAGTTGGATAGAAATTCTTTGCATATTCGTTGCACGGCCTCGATCGCCCGAAGCGATCGCTGCGAGCCGCCGGTGACGAAAAGCCGGAGTACTACCTCACCGGCGGGTTCGTTCTGGGGGCAACGGTCCATTCGATGACTACCTTCCCGCTCTGCACTGCTCCCGGTAATACAACGCGAGTTCCCCGATCAGCTTGACCAACAAGAGGCGTGACTGCCGGATGCAGGCGCGTATTAGAGCGGGTGGCTTGCTTTTGACCAGCGTAGCGAGAGCGGAAAGATGGATCGCTATCAGGTCCTGGGGCACGGCATCGTGCTCTCCGGCGCGACGCGCCAATGCGCGTATTTTCGCGAACACGTGGCGCTCGGTCGCCGACATACTTTCCCGGACGGAGAGCTGAACGATTTCCCCGTAACTGGACACGAGTGCCTCGAAGGTTCCACGGTCCTGGCGGTATAACGGGCAGGTGCTGAATTCGTACGATTGGCTGGCTTCCATTCGCGATCACAGGGCGCGAGCCGCCAGGACAAAGCGGAACGTGCTGCCTTGTCCGGGCGTCGATTCGACCCAGATCCTGCCCCGATGGAGCTGAATGATCTGCCAGCAGATCGCCAGACCTAAACCCGCGCCGGGGACATCTTGACCGTGCAATCGCTTAAACGGAGAGAATATGGACTCGCAATAGCGCGGCTCGATTCCAATCCCATTGTCCTCGATCGAGAAGACGTAACCCTCCTGGGAATGCTCGGAATGGATACGTATCTGCGGGGGAGCAGCGCTCCGATATTTCATGCTGTTCGCCAACAGATTTTGCACGAGTTCCACCAGCTGAACGTAGTCGCCCATGACCAGGGGTAGCGAATCGCAAACGATTGTGGCTCCCGACTCTTCGATTTTTAATTGAAGGTTTGCCAGGGCCGTTTGTACTACCGAGTTCATGTCCACGTCGTTGGCATAAAGCGGTTCTTGTCCCACGAGCCGGGAGTACGCGAGTAAGCCGTTCACGATCGTATCCATTCGTTGTGCCGCGCCAGTTATGAAGTGGAGGTATTCGGAGAGATTGGGGTCGTTTTGGATGGCAGCGCTCTGCGCGAGCAGTTCGCTGTAACATACCACCATTCGAATTGGCTCACGAATGTCGTGGCTAAGCCCGTGCAGCGCATACGAGAGATTCTGCACCATGCCATGGAGGCGCTGCAGGTCCGGATCATCGGACCTGGCGTTGTGCGGGCCGTCCGGCTCGTGTGCAGCCGGTGTAGCGCCACTCGGATGGGCAGAACTTGCCGCCTTCAACTCGGCGCTAGGGTCCATTTTAGGTTCGGTGACAGCGCCCATATGACCCTTCAGAACGTGAGAAAAAACTGCGTTTCGCAACGGCGTAGCGCCGCCGAGGTATTGTGCGCCTCAACCCTGCTAAAGCCGACGTTCGGCCGCAAAGAATGGTTCCGTGCCTTCGCGGCCGCTCGCGCTCCGGTTTTAGGGCGGTCGCCAAAAATGTCAGCTTGCGAGCTGTTGAATGTTTTCAATGCCGGGATGTGTTTAACCTGACCCTTCCACTTCGGGCACACCTCGATTTCAGCCCCTCACGTCACAAGGCTGCCTGAGAGATGCCACTTATAGATCCATCGTGGGGCGGAATCGTTTCGAACCTCACGGCCGGCGTGGTTTTGTCTGGTTCCGGACGCACATGCGACCCGACCGGCGCAGCGTCTTTTCGGCGATCCTCGCCCGAAACTGGAACGGAACTTGCGCCAAAAAATGCCGGAGTTGTAGAGGAAAACGATGCAAGTGATGCCCAACGAGATGCTCAAACCGGAAGAAACCCGTCCGGGTAACTCCCCGTCTGACAGTAACATGCAAGCACTTTATCTCGCTCTTAACGATGCCGAGGCATTCGAGCGGGCCGTGCGGAAGCATGTGCGCAACCGGCTCGGCAGCCGTGGTACACAGGGAAATTTTTCCATCGGTGAAGGCGAAGCTTCCATCTGAAGCCGACGCTATCGCCTCAAGACAAACTTCCCGCTACATTTTTGCGCTCACCTCGTTCTGGTGGTGGCGGGACGGGTTTGCCTAATCTTTGTGTGCCTGACCTTCCACCAGCTCGATGCGGATGTGATCGGGTCCTTCGATAAACGCGAATCTTATTTTTCCGTCTGCCACCGATCGCGGCTCGTCCCTAACTTTGACGCCATCTTTTTTCAGGCGCGCGAGCGTTTCGTCAAGGTTGTCCACTCCGAAACCAATATGATCGGCCGTGTGCCCGCGCGTCGATTCAAAATCAGTACGATCTTTCCAGAGTTCTGGCCATTGCGTCTTTGCGTACTCCATCGGGTAAATGATGATGTTGACGTTGTCCATCATCAGCGACATGGATGGGCCGATCTGGAAACCCTTATACATGCGCGGCTCCCGCGAAGGGGCGCCACGGCCGAGGCGCGTTAAGCCGAACTCTTTGATGTACCACTCGCCCGCGGCGACAGGATCTTTGCTCAGCATGTGAATGTGGCCGAAATGGTGATGATTGGCGGTGTTTAGCTCAATCAATTGATGCTCCGGGCCATCTACGTACGCGTAGAAAAAAACGCCCATGCGCGTTCCGCCGCCGATATCGCTGATATCGGTCAGCGGGGTTGCGAATTGCGTGCCCATGTCGAGCTGTTTCTGGTAAGTCGCCTTCATGTCTTCGGCGCCCCAACCGATGTGCCAGATGGTTGAAGTAATTTCGGATTTGGGCGGTGCCGCCACTTTAGTGAACAGCAGCCACGATTTTTGCGCCCAGACCGCGTCCTGGAGTCCGGCGAAGTTCGCTTTTTCGCAGTCGAATTTCGATGTATAGAAAGCGATCGCTACTGCCGGATCCGTGACGTTGAGGTGCACGTGGTGGAAGTGCGCCAATTGTAGGGGCTGATCTTGCGCGCGAAGAGCCATTCCCGATATCAACAGCAATGCTGTAATAAGCCGGCGATCAGCGCCTATCAACACGAATGGTCCTTAGCGCGCAATTGATTTGATCTGGAAATATTCTTCGAGGCCGAACATGCCGAGTTCGCGGCCGATGCCGGACTGTTTGTAGCCGCCGAACGGCGCCAAGGGGTTGTACTTGCCCCCGTTCACGTCCACCTGGCCGGTACGGATGCGGCGCGCCACACGCATGGCGCGCTCCGTGTCGCCCGACCAAACGCCGCCCGCCAGACCATATATCGTGTCGTTTGCAATCCGAATCGCTTCCTCTTCGGTGTCGTAGGGCAGAACCGAAAGGACTGGGCCGAAAATCTCTTCTTGCGCGATGGTCATCTTCGACTGCACGTCGGCGAAGATGGTCGGCTCGACATAGTAGCCTTTACTGAATCCCGCCGGCCGTCCGCCACCCATAACTACGCGGGCGCCTTCCTGTTTTCCTTTGGCGATGTAACTCTCCACTCGCTGCCGTTGCGTATCGGAAATCAGGGGGCCGAGCCGAGTGCCGGGATCTAGCGGGTCGCCGACCTTTAAAGAGCCTATGGCTTGGCCCGCCAGGTCGAGCGCTTCCTGATACCTGCTCCGCGGGACAACCATGCGCGTCCAAGCCGAACAAGTCTGGCCCGAATTAAGCATCGCGTTGCGGGCGCCGGCCGGGATTGCCTTGTCAAAGGGCGCATCGTCCAGCACGACGAATGCGGATTTGCCGCCGAGCTCCAAAGTCACTTTCTTGATTCCTTCGCCCGCGAGCGCGCCGACGCGTTTTCCCGCGCGAACCGATCCGGTAAAGCTAATCATGTCCACCAAGGGGTGCGCCGCGATGGCTTCTCCGACCACCGGGCCATAACCGGTGACGATGTTCAACACCCCCGCCGGAAGGCCGATAGACTGACATGCATCGGCCAGCAAAAACGCATTGAGGGGAGCGACTTCGCTGGGTTTGAGCACGACTGTGCATCCGGCGGCAAGCGCAGGCGCGACTTTGGCCATGATCTGGTGCAGCGGATAATTCCATGGCGTGATTGCGCCCACGACGCCATAGGGTTCACGCACGATAAGGGAATTTCCGATCTCCTGCTCGAGCTTAAGGTCGGTAATCAACTGCGCGTACGTGCTAGTGACCATCACCGGAAGCCCGGCTTGAATATTCGTGGCCATGGTGATCGGCGAGCCGACTTCCTGCGCAATAACTTTGGCTATCGCTTCGCTGCGTTCTTTCAGTGCACCCGAGAGTTTGCGAAGCCAGTCCGCTCGCTCTGCGACCGTGGTCTGGCTCCAGCCATTGTCAAAAGCGGCGCGTGCGGCGCGCGCGGCTTTGTCGACATCCTCAGGCGTACCTTCCGGAATTGATCCGATCACCTCTTCGGTGGAAGCGGACACGACATCGATGGAGGCGCGGCCCGATTGGGGTTGCCAGCGGCCATCGATGTACAGTTCGCGATAATTCGTCGTTTTGGGTTGTGCTCCGGTCATGTTGATCCCTACTCATTATAGTTGTCGTGCTGGTTGCACACCGCTGCCGGAAGCTACCATAGGAACCAAGATGTTTCAGGGACTCGCATTCGTTTTGCTCTCATTGCCCTTGGCGGCGCAGGTTAACGTGCTGACGTATCAGTACGAAAATACGCGCGCCGGTCAAAATCTCAACGAACTTCTGCTTACGAAATCGAACGTCAACGCGAACCAGTTTGGGAAGTTGTTTTCATATCCCGTGGATGGCCAGATCTACGGCCAACCGTTGTATCTCGCCGGTGTGAACGTCCAGGGCAAAGGATTTCACAACGTGGTCTTCGTCGCCACCGAGCACGATAGCGTCTATGCCTTCGATGCCGACAGCAATGCTGGGGCAAATGCCACGCCTTTGTGGGCGGTTCATTTCACGAACGGGACCACGATTACTACGGTCCCAGCTACCGACGTCAACTGCGGCCAGATAGATCCGGAGATCGGGATCACCAGCACGCCGGTCATCGATCAAAATAGCGGAACCATCTATGTGGTTGCGATGCGCAAACTGATCGGCGCAACCGCCTCGTACGAGCATCAGCTGCACGCGCTAGACCTGACCAGCGGCGCCGAACGCCCGGGAAGTCCGGTAACTATTCAGGCGTCGTACCCAGGAACGGGAGAAGGCGGAAATACGCTGACCTTCCAGCCAAAGAATTACAAGCAGCGTCCCGGCCTGTTGCTCTTGAATGGCGTGGTTTATACTGCCTGGTCCTCACACTGCGACATCGGCCTTTATCACGGATGGCTCATCGGATACGATGCGAAGACGTTGCAGCAGGTCTTGGTTTACAACAACACCCCGAACGGCAACGAAGGTTCTTTTTGGGCTGGTGGCGCGGCTCCGGCGGCGGATTCCAACGGCAATATCTTCCTGGTTGCCGGCAATGGCTCGTTCGATGCGAACCGTGGCGGAATCGATTTGGGCGAAAGCTTCATCAAGTTGTCCACTTCGAACGGGCTAAGGGCATTGGATTATTTCACGCCGTTCAATTTCAACGAGCTGAACAACGGCGATGCCGACGTTGGATCGGCCGGAGTCGCGTTTGTCGGCGACGAAGCCGGAAACGCGAGCCATCCTCATTTGATGGCCGGGTCCGGTAAAGAAGGCCGAATATACTTGATCGATCGCGACAATCTGGGCCACTGGCAAGCCGTATCGGATAGCCAGATTCCGGGCTCGGTTGCGGGGGCGATAGGTGGACTGTTCGGGAATCCGGCTTACTTCAACCAAGCGGTCTACTTTTGCGGTGCCGGCGATAGCCTGAAAGCTTTCCCGGTTTCGAACGCGCAATTGGCGGCGGCGCCAAGTTCGAAATCTTCCGCCACTTTCGGTTACCCCGGCTGCGTACCGACAATATCGGCGAGCGGGAACTCAAACGGCATCGTCTGGGTGCTCGAATCATCTGCGACGCTGCACGCTTACGACGCGTCGAACCTGGCGCACGAGTTGTACAACAGCAATCAGAACAATATGCGCGATGCACTTGGGTCGTATGTGAAATTCACGGTTCCGATGCTTGCGAATGGAAAAGTTTACGCGGGGACTGCGAACGCGCTCGTGGTGTACGGCTTACTTGGATCTCTGAACATCACGAATGCGGCCAGCGGCCAGCAAAACTTCATCGCGCCCGGATCGCTGGTCGCGGTTTACGGTACAGGTAATATCGGGATTCCGCCGGCGCGTTTTCCGATTCCGACCACCGTGAATGGCGTCACCATGACCATTAACAACATGCCTGCGCCGTTGCTGTTTGGAAGCAACGGGCAAATCAACGCGCAGGTGCCGTTCGAATTGCCGGCCGGTGCCGCAAGTCTCACGCTTACTTCGGGCGGCGCGGTGGCCGGTACGGCTAATTTTTTGCTTGAACCGGCGGAGCCCGGCTTGTTCCTGTTGGGGCAGGGGCGTGCGGCGGTATTGAATTCCGACTACAGCATCAACAGCCAGAACCAACCGGCCGCAGTAGGGAGTTTTATCTCCGCGTACATGACCGGATTGGGCGCGGTCGACAACCCTGTTCCGAGCGGCCAGCCTGCGCCATTGAGTCCCTTATCGCGCGTGACGAGTGCCCTATCGGCGACCATCGGCGGGCAGCCCGCGGATGTGCTGTTCGCCGGACTCGCTCCCACCTACGCGGGTTTGTACGTGGTGATCGTCACGGTTCCGCAGCTTGCGCCAGGCGATTATCCGCTGCAGGTGACCGTTGGCGGCGTGGCGAGCAACACCGGGACGATCAGCGTTCGCTGACCGCCCCGGCGTCCTGACTATTGCACTGCAACGGTGATGTTTTGTTGTGAGTTGGTCGCGTTCCCCACCGTCAGCACGATGGGCTGCGGCCCGGAGCTGATGTTCGTTGGAACGCTGGCGTTAATTTGGATGGCTCCGCACACCAACGTGGGAGCTTCTCCGGCATATGAGATGGTAGCGGGCTGGCCACCGATGGTTAGCGTGATCGGCTGCGCCACCGGCTTGGCGAAAGGCGCTGTGCCGGGAGTCACGCAGCCGGTTGTGCCGGCAGGCACGATCTGCCCCTCACCCGTTCCATAGATTTGGATGATGCTGCCCTTGGGAGCGGGATTGGTGTCGCCGTTGACGGTCCCGTTTTGATTCAGGATGGCGCCTTGTCCGCTGCCGCCCTGGCTCAAGGAGAAGATGGCGGGCGCAGTCGGAACGATCTGAACAGAGAACATGGCCGACGTAGCACCGCCAAACTGCACCGTTACCGTTGCCGTTGTGACACTGCCCATCTCGTACGGCACGATCGCATTGATCTGCGTCGCGGAAACGTACGTGAGCGGCGCTGGCACGCTGTTGAAGAGAACGCTAACTCCGCCGAGGTTGGTAGAAACCATCCCGTTGGATGTCAGCGTGAGGTTTGCCGGTGTGATGGGGCCGAGATTGTTGCCGAAGATGCTGACAATCTCGCCGGGCGCAACTGAATTGGTCGGTTGCAAGCTGGCGGCGTTATTTATCGAATTGATCACCGGAGTTGTTGCGGCGCTCACCGCCAGATTCACGGTGATTTGTTGGCTGCCGCCAGCGATGTTGGGTGAGGACACGTTAACCGTGCCCTTGTAATTGCCCGCCGTCAGTGTCGAAATGACCGCGGGGTTCAGCGCGATGGTGAGGGCGCCCGGCGTGTTGCCGCTGGCCGGCGTTACCGTCACGAATGCGCCGCCCGTACCGGGAACGAACGATGCCGTGAACGGAATGTTGCCGCCGGTACTGGTTACCTGGACGGTTTGCGACCCGGAAATGTTGGTTCCGAGCTGGGCCGACAGGTTCACCGTGTTCGAGGAGAGCGATAGCGTCGGTGCAGCTCCTACCGTGAGTGTGACCGGCACATACAGCGGGCTGTTGCCTGCTCCCGGAACAATCACTGTCACCACGCCGGCGTAGGATCCCTGCGGCAGTTGCGTACCGTTGGTACTGACGGAGACTGTATTGCCGGCCGCCGTGGCAGTCAGCCAGCCGCTGCCATTCAACGTAGTGGGAATCACGCCGATCGTTGCTCCTGTCGGCACGCCGGCGATCTGAACGGTCTGGCTCGCGGGAGCCGGACCTCCCAGGGTTTGGTTAAAGCTCACGCCGTTGGGCGGAGCAAAGCTGGCGTTCGACGATACAACGTTCAGCGTGATATAGATCGTCTGGGCTGGGACATTGGGTGCCGTGCTTGAGACGGTGATCGTTCCCGTGTACATTCCAACGCCCAAGTTCGCCGGATTGATCGTAATTTGCAGATTGTTGGGTGTATTGCCACTGTTAGGTGTAACTGACAGCCAGGTCAGCCCCGGAGGATTGGTGGCCGCAGTTGCGGTAAAGGGCAGCTGTGCGCCCGGATCTGTGCTGGTCACGGATACGGTTTGCTGCACCGCGCCCGATCCCGACAACGCATTCACTGTGATCACGGACTGGCTGACGTTGAGTAGCGCGGTGGTGCTCACGTTCATCGTGACGGGAATTACCAGTGGCGCTGCAGTGGACCCGGGCACGCTCAGAGTAATGGTGCCGTTGCAAACCTGGGCCGTGTTGAGGCCCGTCGTGTTCACCGAAACCACTACCTGATTCTGATTGCCGAACGTGTTTCCTGTGGCTGGCGAAGCGGACAGGAAGCCGCTGCAATTGGAGGTACTGGTCGCGACCTGGAAGTTCAGCGGCGTGCCAGTGCTCGTCAGCGTAAAGGTCTGACTCTGCGGCGTCGCCTGGCCAACCTGGTAATTGAAGTTCAGCGACGGAACTGCGGTGGTCAGCATAGCATTGCTGCCCACCACGAGCGTAACCGGGAAGGTCTGAGGTGAATTACCTGCGCCTGCTGCCGTTAGACTTACATTTTCGGTGTAAGTACCCGGCCCAAGCGATGACACAACGCCTGCGTTGATACCCAGACTAAGTGCTTGCGGAGTAGTGCCCGTGCCCGGAGTGAATTGCAAGAAATTCGGTCCGTTATTGACGGGAGTGGCCGTAACGTTGAAACCCAAAGCAGTGCTCGAGCTGGTGATCTGCACATTCTGCGCCGCCGGCACCGCGCCGCCGATCTGGAAGTTAAATGTCGGTCCTGTTGTGGGAACCAGCAGCAAGGGGTTAGTGCTGGCCAGCAGGTTCACATTTACAACCACGCTCGGATTCGAGGCGCCTGGCGCCGAAATATCGATCTCGCCCGTGCACGGTCCAGCCTGGATGCCGGAGGTGTTGATCTGCACCGTTAAGGTCGCCGGTGTCGCGCCTTGCGTGGGAGTCACCACGAGCCAGTTGTTTCCGCACGTGGTGGTCTTGGCCGTTGCCGTGAAGCTGACGTTCGCTCCGGTGCTGCTGGTCAGACCGAGAGTTTGCGTTGCGGGCGCCGCCTGCCCGATCTGGAACGCAAAGTTAAGCTGAGCTGGACTCACATTTAACGCCGGTGTTCCTGCCAGAGTCACGAGAACAGGGACGTTGATTCCGGTTGTGCCGGGTGCATTGATCGCAATCGCACCGTTGAATACCCCCGAGCCGCTGAGCGCGCCGGGATTTACCGTCACTTGGAATGAACCCGGGAGTGTTCCCGACGTGGGGAAGACCGAAAGCCAACTGCCGCCGCCGTTCATAATCGGCGTGGCCGTGTAATTCGTCAAGCCCGCCGTGTTGCTCGATACCGTAACGGTTTGCGTTGCCGGAACGGTGTTGCCTGCACTGAAATTGAAACTGAGCGAATTGGGAATCGCCGAAAGACTACTCGGGGCGGATGAATTTGCGTTCAACGTAACTGGGATAGTGACTGAACTGGAGCCAGGTCCCGTGACGGTCACGAACCCAACGTCCGTTCCCGAGGTGGGCGCTCCCGAACCAACCGACACACTCAATGTGAGCGGCGATGGCCCGGAACCAGGCGTCACTTTCAGCCAGTTAGTACTGGAGTAAGCCGAGACGCTGAGACTTACAGGACTAACCGAAGAAGACACCAACACATTTTGGGCGGCCGGCGTCACTCCATTTTGGGTATTAAATGTGATCTGAGACGGAGTGGCAGTCAGTGTAGTATTCTGTGCCCATGCTGTGTCGAAAAGGCACATCAGGGCGGCTGGCAAAAGAATAGTGCAGACGGAGAATTTTTCGATAATTTTCACGACTTGCTCCAAGAACTGTTGTTGAACGCGGGGAGTGGCGGGGCGTAGCCCGCTCGCATCAGTGGCAATCTTCTTGCCACCGCACCATTAGACACAGAACCTACCAAGATGTTTCTGAGGTCACCGTGATGCCGCTCACACAAGATCACTGCAGGGATTCTTGTTACGTCATGTTAGGATCAGATCAGATTTCCGGCGTTGCAGCCGGCAACGTTAGGCGTAAACCCGCTTCTTAGCTAATATGTCCAAGCTTTCCATTCGCGACTTAGACCTCCGGAACAAGACGGTATTCATCCGTGTTGATTTCAACGTGCCGCTCGCGTCCGGCGGGCAGGAAATTACCAGCGACAAAAGAATACGGGCTTCGGTTCCCACCATCCGTTACGCACTCGATCACGGCGCGGCCGTCATTCTGGCCAGTCACTTGGGGCGCCCGAAAGGCAAGCCGAATTCTGAAATGAGCCTCAAGCCTGCCGCCAAGCGTTTGGCGGAATTGCTCGGCCGGGAAGTGAAAATGGCTCCGGACTGCGTGGGTCCGGAAGTCGCGAAGATGCGGCCGGCGGCCGGTGAAGTGCTGCTGCTCGAGAACCTCCGTTTCCACCCCGAGGAGGAGAAAAACGATCCTGGTTTTTCGAAGCAGCTCGCCTCGTTGTGCGATGTCTATGTGAATGACGCGTTCGGTTCTGCGCACCGCGCGCATGCCTCCACCGTCGGAATGATCCAGTTTGTTCCGCAAGCGGCGGCAGGGCTGCTGATGGACAAAGAACTGGAATATTTGAACAAGGCTACCAAGAATCCTGCGCGTCCTTGTGTAGCAATCCTGGGCGGCGCGAAGGTCTCGGACAAGATTGAAGTCATCGAAAACCTACTTAAGATCGTCGATCAGATCCTAATTGGGGGCGCGATGGCTTACACATTCCTTAAGGCCCGCGGCGAGACCGTTGGTAAGTCGCTCGTTGAAGACGATAAGGTACCGCTGGCAAAAGACTTGCTCGCGCGCGCCGGCAACAAGCTGTTGCTGCCAACCGATCATGTGGTCGCGGCGGAGCTGCAGGAAGGTGCGGATCATCGGGTCGTGTCGCAGATTCCCGACGGCATGATGGGTTTGGACATCGGCCCCGCCACCATCGCGGCGTACGAGGCCGTGATTCGGAAAGCCAAGACGATCATTTGGAACGGACCGATGGGTGTGTTTGAAAAGCCGCCGTTCGATCGAGGGACGATTGCACTGGCTAAGGCGGTTGCAGAATCCGGAGCTGTATCGGTGGTTGGGGGCGGCGATTCTGAAAAAGCGATCAAGTCGGCCGGCGTTGCGGACAAGATCTCTCATATCTCCACCGGGGGCGGCGCATCGCTGGAATTCCTGGCCGGCATTGAATTGCCCGGAGTGGCCGCGCTCACGGACAAGTAGCTATGCCGACGACGACTGCGCTACCGGCTGCCGGTCTTTGAAGAACAGGGCGGTACCGCTGATGGCCGCCGCCAGCAACCCCCACACGATCAGCAAAGAATGGTCGATGAGAAAACCGGCGATGGTGGGCGCGCAAATCGCAGAAAACGAGTTTAACGACTGCGTAAGCCCGAGCACGACGCCTTGCTCTGACCGGTCCGCGCGCTGTGTAATCAAGCTGGTCAGCGCCGGACGATTCACCCCGGTTCCGAGCGAAGCTGCCGCTGCCACCACCAGCAAAACCGGAATCTGGCTGGTGAACGCCAGGGCTGCCAGGCCGGCCATTGCGACGAAGAATCCCGCGCGCACCAGCGTGATCTCTCCGAACGCTTTCACCAGCCGTCCCATCAGCCCGCCTTGCAGGATCACGCCCAGGAACCCGAGATAGGCGTAAACGTAGCCCACCTCCTTAGCACCGAACGGGTGTCCGTTCCACGTGAATCGCCGCTCGGCAAACAGTGGAAAGCCGGTCATAAAGAGCGAGAAGGTCAAAGCGAACGCCAGGAACTGCCACAACAGCGGCCCTAGCGACGGTTCGCGGAAGAACCGTACATAATTTCCCCAATCCAGGACGGTGAACTTCCGAGGCGTGTCGGCGGCGACCGGGATATTGGAGGGCAGCAGGAAAAAGGTCGAAAGAATGCTGGTGGCCGAAAGTGCTGCCGCCGCGAAGATCGGGTATTGATAGCTGTACTGCGCCAGAAATCCCGAAATTGCCGGTCCGATGAGGAATCCCATGCCGAACGCGATACCGATCAGCGCAAAGGACTTCGCGCGGTCCTCGGGCTTCGTTACGTCGGAGATGTAGGCTTGCGCCAGCGACAGGTTTCCGGCCGTGATGCCATCGATGATACGCGAAAGGAAGACGAGCCACAGCATGTTCGCGTAGGCCAGAATCATGAAGCCGATGAACGTGCCGACCTGGCTTACCAGCAGCAGCGGCCGGCGGCCCATGTGGTCGGACATGCGGCCCAGGATGGGCCCGGCGATCAACTGGCACAGCGCGTATGTGGAAACCAGCATTCCGACCACGGCCGGGCTGGCCCCGAGCTTCTCGGCATAAAACGGTAGCAGGGGCAGAATGATGGTGAGCCCCAGGACGTCAACGGAAACGATTAGAAAGATGGCAAGGAGCGGAGATTTCAGCAATTAAAGTCAGTACGATGGTAACAGAGGATCGCAGCGCGATACCACTGAGGCGGCGCGCTCGAATCATGGCTGACCAACTTTATCTTTCCTATAAGCTACGAAATTTCACGCCGCAGAACATGCTGCGGCACTATGAAAAGCTGCTGCGAACGTTTCCGTTCTCGCGCCTGGCGCGCCAAGCATCTACGTTCAAAATACTGGGTGTGGACTACAATCAGCCCCCCGCGCTCGAGATCCCATATCCGCCGCCTGTTCCCGTGGATGGGGTGCTGGCGGTTGCCAACGATTTTGAAAATCCCGATTCCTGTTACCGGCTGGAAAGCTGGTGGGACCTGTGGCAGTTCGAAGGAGATTGGAAGATCGAGCCATCGCGCGTGGCGTTGTGTTGCTTTGGCCCGGAGTTCGAGCACGAGAGCGATGACAATCTCACAGTCGAGTTCGGCATCGATGCGCACTTTCTTCCGCAACCCGGCGTGCCGAACAGCGTCCGGATGGTCCAATCGAATATCAAAAGCCTTTTAAAGCTGGTTCACGATCTGGATGACGCGCTGCCCGTGGACACGCGGCGGCTCTGGTCTGAATCCGGCGAGAACTTTTCGGACAAGCTCCATGAGGCGCTGGCTAACAGCGAGCGCTAACCGTCCTGCTACTCCGGCCCGAGGATTTCTTCAATTTTCTGGCCCAGTTCTCGGGGCAAGAACGGTTTTTGGAGGAAGCGCACCTGCGGCTGAAGGTCCGGCGGAAGACTCGACACGAAAAACTGCGATCCGCTGCACACCAGGACGGGCAAGACCGGTCTGAGAGCGCAAATTCTGGCCAGAAGCGCTTCGCCTGGCATATCCGGGAGGCCCATGTCGGCCACCACCAGATCGTAACGCGACTCAGGATTGTCGAGGGCGCCTAAAGCCGCAGCGGCAGTCGAATGCGCATCGACCTCGTAGCCGAGCCGCTTCAGATGCTTGTCCAGCAAGACGACAAGCTGCGGCTCGTCCTCGATGATGAGGATTCTGCGACCGGGCACCTTACCAGATTGCCAGAGGCGCAGCCCCGGGGCTGAAGGCGAGGCCCAGGCTCAACCGGTTCGAGTCCAGATTATAGACGTGATTCTGGGTGGTGAAGTGGCGGTAGTCGTACCGCAGCTCGATGTAGGTGTCGCCGGATATTCGATACGTTAGTCCTCCGCCGCCTTCCAGGTTGCCGTAGAGCGGCAATGTCTGGTCCAGTGCCGTCAATTGTGAATAGCCGGCGCTGACCGCTGCCGCCAATCGATGCGCTCCAGTATAAGAAAAGGCCGCCCGCGCCGATGTCTGGCGCGAGGTTAAGTACAGTTCGTTTCCCGGCGAGACGCCGCTGGAATATTCCAGCACGAGAGATGAATGGCTGAAGCGCCGCGTCAGCCGGGCGCCGGCGGCAGGCACATAATTAATATGCGTGAAAGTCACAATCGCGAGGTTCTGCCCGATGATGGACGCGACGGCCGGGTCGAGCGAAACCTGCATGAGCCCGCTGGTGTTCAATCTCGTGCCGCCGAATTGCACCGCTAGATCGAGCGTGCGGCTCAGCGCGATGGAATACTCCAGCGCTGCGGTCTGCAGTTCTGCATTCCCGAACAGGCGCTGAAAGTCAAAATGCGTTTGCTGAACAACGGCGCCGATCGTCTGATGCTCCGTCAGCCGGTACGCCACTCCAGCGCGGGCGCTGTAGCCGTTCAGACCGGCTAGGGCCATATACTGCCTGCGAACCAGAAAACCTTCACCGCCAATGTCGAAAGACAGGCGCCGCGTTTTCTGCCAGACGAACGCGATGCGCGCTTGTGCGTAGTTCTTGCGATCGTTGAACAGATCGTTGCGTGGAAGCGCAAAGAAATCGGTGTTCGCCAGCGGAAGATACGTGAATTCGCCGTTGGGCATGGTGGTCGTGCCCGCGATGGCCCTGACATCCAAACCGGCGTGAGGACTCAGGAACTGGCTGTAAGTTAGATCCAGGAACTGGTCCGAGCCGTTGAGCAGCGAATCGCGAGCGTATTGGCGAAACGTTCCCTTGTATTCCAGGCTGATCTGCGCGTGACGCCAGACTCGCGTTCCGATAAGGCCGGCCCCGCTGTCGATGCCGTGATCTGGTACCACTACCACTGGGCCGTTCGCCGCAGGAACGGGCGCCAAGGCCGAATCGTATATCCCGGTAATTTCGCCATAGAGCCGGAGGTCGATTAGCTTTCCGCCGCGCTGCCCCACCAAGCCGGCATCCCGGCTGAGAATCGATGGGCCAACGCTGGCCCGATCTGGACCGTTTTCCACGTCAATATCGTCGGAGCTTTGTCTCGGCGCAGCTTGCGGACCTGGTGCCGGCGGGCCGTCTTGCGCGTGAACGCTCCCGGCCGTCATTAAGACGAGGCAGAGCACGCAGTTTCGAACTTTTAGACGGCAGAGGCAGTCCAACTTCAGGTAAGTGCCCGGACGGTTGTGAAACTCTCGCCTCGGGGTATCATCGGCACGTATGCGATTTCACACCGAATATCTCACCTTCAACACCAAGAAGCACCGCCAGTACATCAACATCACGGGAGAAGTGAAGGCCGCACTCGCCAAGAGCGGCATCCAGGAAGGTATGATCCTCGTTTCCGCAATGCACATCACAGCGGGTGTATGGGTCAACGATGCCGAGGACGGACTGCTGGCCGACATCGACGAATGGCTGGAGAAGCTTGCTCCCTATCGCGACGACTATCGGCACCACCGCACCGGCGAAACCAACGGCGATTCGCATTTGAAGAACCTGTTGGTACACCACCAGGTCATTGTTCCCGTGACCGCCGGTAAGCTCGATTTCGGGCCGTGGCAGCAGGTTTATTACGCCGAATTCGACGGCCAGCGCTCGAAACGCGTCATCATTAAGGTAATGGGCGAGTAGGTGGATTTGGGCAGGGGCGGACGAAAGGAATGCCGCTGGTCCGGCATTTGTGTAATGAGGTCAGTTATGACACGAATTCTCGTTTTGGCGGGCGCGCTGACGGTTTCCGCAGCCGCGGCGGATCTTTCCATCCGGCAAGTCATTCTGTACAAGAGCGGCGTTGGATATTTCGAGCGTTCCGGTCAGCTCGCGGCCGGCGAGTCGGCGCGGCTGGATTTCAAAGCGTCGGATATGAACGATGTGCTGAAGTCGCTAACCATCGCGGATCGGAACGGCGGCAAAATAGCCGGGCTGCGCTACGATTCCAGCGAGCCGCTCGACCGCAAGCTGGCCGATTTTCCATTCAAGATCAACGGCCAGGCATCGCTGAGTGCGCTTATGGATCAGATGAAAGGCGCGAAATTGGAGATCAAGTATGGCGCCGAGACTGTGAGTGGATCCATCGTCAGCGCCCGTCTGGTTGCCGCTGACGATAAGCATCCGGAGCGCGAATCGCTCGTGCTGATATTGGATTCGGGCGATCTCCGCACGTTCGATCTCGCTGCAGCCAGTGCGATTCGATTTCTCGATCCCAAGCTACAAAACCAGCTCCGCGACTATCTGGCTGTCGTGAATCAGTCGCGCTCGCTGGACAAACGGAGCATTTATATCGACTCATCCGATGCGACGGCGCGCCAGATCGAGGCCAGCTACACGGTGCCGACACCGGTGTGGAAGTCGAGTTATCGGCTGATCTTCAATGACAAAACCGATCCGACACTGGAGGGCTGGGCCATTGTAGACAACACCACGGGTGAGGATTGGACCAACGTCATGCTGGCGGTCGTGTCCGGGCGGCCGGTGTCTTTCATCAGCAGGCTCTACGAACCCAAGTATCTGGCGCGGCAGACGGTTGAACTGCCCGAGGATCGCGCGGCCGCCCCCGTCATCTATGGTGGCGCAGTATCGAAAGAGGGTGTGGGAGTGGGAGGCGGCAGGATGGGCAACATTGCGGGCGCGCCTCCGATGCAGGCCAATGCGCGCAGCTCCGCAATGGAACTGCAAGCCTCAGCAGGTTTGAACGAACCTCTTGCAGCCCTTAGCAATATCTCTGTCAACGTCGCTGCCGCCGATTTCTGCGAACTTTTCGAATATCGCTTCTCGGCGCCCGTCACGGTGAAGAAAGATGAATCGGTGATGCTTCCGTTTCTGCAGCAGAAGATCGGGGCGCGCAAGCTGCTGATTTATTCCGAAAACTACGGCGAGCATCCCATGAGCGCCGCCGAATTGACCAATTCCACCGGAAAAACATTGGATGGCGGCCCTATCACGGTGTTCGACGGCGCCAGCTACTCGGGCGAAGCACTCATGACAACCCTTAAAGCCGCGGACAAGCGCCTCATCAGTTACGCCGTTGATTTGGGGACCCGTGTCACTACCGCCTTTGAATCGGGCCGCAGCGTGATTCGCGAGATTCACGTGAACCACGGCGTGCTGACCGCGCGATCGGCAGTCCAAGAAACCAGAACGTACACGATCCGCAATATCGATGCCAAGCCGAAGACCCTGATCGTTGAACAGGTCCAGCAGCCCGAGTATCGTGTGCTGAGCCCGGCTCCCCGTGAGACGACAACGGCAGCCAACCGGTTCGAGGTTAAGCTGGATGCGGACGCGAGCCAGACATTGCCGATCGTTCAGGAGCGCGTTTATGACATGACGACGTCGGTGTCCAGCGCTTCTCCGGACCTGCTGATCAGCTACGTCCAGAACAAAGCGATCGCGGATGCGGGACGGCGCCAGCTTCAGCAGGTGGTCGATCTCGAGCGGCAGATCGCGGATTTGGATTCCCAGATCCGGCAAGGCGACGCCGATCTCAAGAACCTGGTCGACGACCAGACGCGCATTCGGCAAAATATTCAAAGTCTCAACCAGGTCAGCGGCCAGCAGGAGCAAGTGCAGAAGTATGCGCGCCAGCTCGCCGACCAGGAGAGCCAGCTGGCGGCGCAGCGCGATCGCTTGAGCGACCTGCGAAAACAGAGGTCAATCCATGCATCGAATCTCAGCGATCTGATCGCACGCCTGGACTTCTAGCGGCTGCGATCGCATCACAAGCTCTCAACTGACGGATTCCGGCGGCGCACATTCGGACGGCTGCGCTGGAACGCCAAAACAATGGCTGGAATGGAAATCCCTGGCGGAGTGCAGCAGGACCGGGCGGATTATTCGCCGATCTGGTGGAAATTCCACGATCCGCCCCATCGTTTTGACGAAGCGTGATATCATTTCTCAAAAAACATGCAGCTCCGTCGGCAATTGTGTGCTGGAATTATAGCCCTAATCTCCGGATTCGCGTTCGCGCAAGACCGCATTACAAGTACGGCGGATTCTGCCCGGGTTGTGCCCTTACGCGGACACGTGCACCCGCTCGCCCAGCCTCGCTACGACCAAGGCGCCGTAGACGCATCGAGAGAAATCGGAATGGTGACGCTGCTGCTGGCGCCGTCGCCCGCTCAGCAGGCCGACCTCGATGGATTGCTGGCGCGCCAGCAGAACGCCTCCTCGCTGGATTTCCATCGCTGGCTGACGCCCGAACAGTTCGCCGAGCGGTTCGGCGCGACCGCGGCAGATATCGCGAAAATCACGGCCTGGCTCCAGTCGGAAGGGCTGCAAGTAAACAACGTCGCGCGCGGCCGCGGGTGGATCACGTTCAGCGGATCGGCCGAACGCGTCGGCCACGCTTTCCGCACGGAAATCCATCGTTACGACATCCGGGGCGAATCGCATTTTGCCAACGCGACCGACCCCTCCATTCCGGCGGCGTTTGAGCAAATGATCGGCGCGATCAACGGGCTGAACGACTTTGACCCGCAGAGCGCGCCCCCTGCGTTGGTCAAACCGCTGTACGACGGCGCTGCAGGCCGACACTATCTTGCACCCAATGATATTGCGACCATTTATGATGTCAAACCGCTGCATAACGCCGGCATCGATGGCACAGGCCAGTCGATTGCCGTGATCGGCGTCAGCGATATCAATCTCGCCGACGTGCGCTCCTTTCGACAGCAGTTTGCCCTGCCGGCGCAAGACCCTCAGCTGGTCCTGATTGGCCGGGACCCGGGACGCAATGCCGGCGAGCTCGAGGCGGATCTGGACCTGGAGTGGTCGGGCGCCATCGCGCCCCAGGCATCGATTTTTTATGTATACGCGCAGAGCTTCCTCACCGCTGCGCAATATGCTGTAGATCAGAATATCGCGCCTGTCATTAGCACCAGCTTCAGCTACTGCGAGCGCGAAATCACGCCCGCGTACCGCTCCGTGCTACAGCAGGCGAATGCTCAGGGGATCACCTGGATAACCGCCTCGGGCGACGCGGGAGCGGCAGGGTGCGATCACAATTCGTACGTCTCACAAGCGACACGGGGTTTGTCGGTGGGTTTTCCGGCCAGCGCTCCCGAGGTCACCGCCGTGGGCGGAACAACATTTTCGGAGGGGGCAGGGAATTATTGGGCGTCCGCCAATAACGTCAGCGGTGGCTCAGCGCTCTCTTACATTCCTGAAGTCGCCTGGAACGATTACGCAATTACGGATGCCCTGTGGGGTACCGGCGGGGGATTCAGCACTTATTTCACGAAGCCAGGCTGGCAACGGGGCTCGGGCGTTCCCGACGACGGCGCTCGCGACGTGCCCGATATCGCGCTGGCTGCGTCGGCAGGCCACGACGGTTACCTGGTCGTCTCGGCCGGAACGTTGTTCGCGGTGGGAGGCACTTCGGCCGGGACACCGGAATTTGCCGGGATGGTCGCGCTATTGAATCATTCGCTATCTCAGTCAGCGCCTGGGCGTCAGGGAAATATCAACGCGGTTTTGTACCGGCTGGCCCAAAGCACTTCGGATGTATTTCACGATATAACCAGCGGCGATAACATCATGCCCTGCGGACAAGGCTCCCCGGATTGTTCGACGGGCTCTTTGGGGTATCAGGCCGGTCCCGGATACGATTTAGCAACCGGGCTTGGCTCTGTGGACGTTTACAAGATGGTCACAGAATGGGCTTCCGTCGCATCTGCGACGCCCGTTACTACAACCACCGTCAGGGCAAGCCCAAACGGCATCGATTTTTATGGAGGCCCGGTCCTGTTGACGGCCACGGTCAGCTCCCCGGGCGGCACGCCCACCGGAACCGTCGCTTTTGTGTCCAAGGACACGAATCTGGGCAGCGCTAGCCTTAATAACGGCACCGCGAGTGTCACGGTCAATGCCTCGCAATTGGGAGCCGGTACCCCAACCGTTGCTGCCGTCTATAGCGGCGATGGTATTTTCAGCGGCTCGACCGGGACGGCGACCGTCACCGTAACCGCACCGGCAGGAGCAGCCATCGCCGTATCCGTCTCACCGAATCCCGTTTATCAACAAAATCCGAATGCGAACGGCTTCACTTGGTTATACACGATACGATTAACCGAGGAAGCTGGTGTTGCCGCCACGATCGGCAGCTTCACCGTAGATGGCGCAGCGCTGAGCATTACGGGATTCTTTGGGACCGCGACAATCCCGGGCAATGGAACCCTATCTGCCGTCATCGAATCCAAAAACCTGACTGCTCCAATCACCCGCGTATTTGCGCTGTCTGGCACAGACGCGAATGGGCAATCCTGGTCAGTGCAGATTCCGGTGCGGTACCTTCCGGCCAAACTGGTTTCTCCCGGCCTGACATTAAACAGCACACCGGTTAACGTGGTTCAGAACCCGTCGGCCGACCCGTCCTGCCAGTGGTCGCAGCAACTGACCGTCGAGGAACTCGGTGGATACACGGTGGCCCTGACCAAACTGATCGCCGGAGGCCTCGATCTTTCCAGTCAAATCCAGCAGATCTTCGGAACGACGCGCCTGGGCGCGTTCGGGACCCTCGCCGGGACTGTATGCTTCTCCGGCATCCGCGCACCGGTGACCCAAAATTATGAGCTTGACGGGACCACGGATCAAGGCGCGACCGTGGTTGCGACCACGTCTGCCTCACTACTGCCTTCGCTGCCCCTGGCTGTGACGCTCAGCGCTTCACCGGCTTCGGTCAGCATTCAAGCCGCGGCCCAAAGTTCTGGCGATGCCAGCCTGGCGCTTAGTTTTGGCGGCGCCGCGCCAGGGTGGCAGATTTCAGTACTGCCATCGCGGGCAAGCAGTTGGCTGACCGTGTCGCAGCTCTCCGGTGGAGGTGCGGCGCAACTGAACATTCACGCGTCCGGAGCCGGCCTGGCAAACGGCGTCTACAGCGCGATCCTGGTCGTGCAGGCCGTCAATGCCAGCCCACAGGACGTCAACGTGCCCGTTACGTTTGTTGTGGGCGCGTCCTCTTCGGCCACGATTGCCGGCATTGCCAACGGCGCCTCGTTTAAAACGGCGCTTGCGCCGGGCATGGTGATGAGCATCTTTGGATCGCAGCTAGCGCCGCCCGGAACATCGTTAGCGGCAAGCTTGGTGCCGCTTCCGCTCAATCTCGCAGGTGTTTCGGCGACGGTGAACGGCATCAGCGCGCCCTTGTATTACGTTTCGCCTGGGCAGCTGAACGTGCAGATTCCATACGAGACCGGCGCCGGCCGGGCTGTGTTGGGTCTGAACAATAACGGCGATGTGGTGTCGTTTCCGTTCCAGGTCAGTCCCGCCGCGCCGGGAATCTTCACCGACGGAAATGGCAATCTCGCGCCCTTTGCGAGCGGCAGGCCCGGCGATACGCTACTGCTTTTCTTGACCGGTGACGGAGATCTGACCCCAACGCTGCCTACCGGGATGACGCCGTCGTACGGCACGCCGGTTTCCCGGCTTCCGCAACCACGGCAGCAGGTCACGCTGACCGTAGGAGGGATTCCGGCCACCATCCAATTTGTGGGTGTGCCGCCCGGCTTGGCGGGAGTGACGCAGGTGAATTTTACAATTCCGCAGAACATCGCGCCGGGGCCGCAGCAGGTGGTAATCGCCGTGGGCGGAGTACAGAGCCAGGCGGCCACCATTACTGTGAACCAATAAACGCCGGTTCACCACAAGTTGTAATGGCCGTTCCGCTCTAACAATTCCAGTGGAAGGCCAAACAGCTCGCTCAGCTCGGCCGAGGTAAGCATGGCGACCTTGGGACCATCGGCGAAGATTCTGCCATCTCGCAGCAGAATCACGCGCTGGATCTCCGGGATGATATCGGAGAGGTGATGCGTCACCAGCAGGATGCCTGTGCCGGCGCGGGCCAGCTTCCGCAGAATCTCGCGCAATTCAGATGCGGATCCCAAGTCCAGGCTATTGCTGGGCTCGTCTAGCAGCAGCGCGAGCGGATCGTGCACCAGGGCGCGGCCAATCAGGACGCGGCGTGCTTCGCCCGAAGACATTGCGGTCATCTCGCGGTTCGCCAGGTGCGGCACTTCGAGCAAGTCCAAGACGGAACGGGCTTTCTCCAGCATCGATGCCGTCACATCGTGATAGGGCTGGATTCCGATGCTGCTGAAAAAACCCGACAGAATCGCCTCCTCTCCTGTGATCTCGCGCGTGGTTGCGCTCATCAGGTCGTTCGAGACAATACCGAGCATTGTGCGCAGTTCGAAGACATTCCAGGAATCCCGGCCGAGAATCGTCAGAGATGAGCCGGTACGGACCAGCGGGTAGCATTCGCGGGTGATGGTCTTGATCAGTGTCGATTTACCGGAGCCGTTGGGTCCCAGAATCGCGACGTGTTCGCCTGGCTCAATCCGCAGCGTAATATCGCGTAGCGCGACTTTTTCACCGCGCATCACCGAAACATTGCGGAAGTCGAGCAGGGCAGGCCCGGCTGCTGGAGATGACAAATAGACAGTATACTCACGTTATGCGCGCTAAACTGGGGACTTCGTTTCTGCTACTTACTCCTCTATTACTCGGGCAATTAGATTCCAATTCGGTTACAGTAACCGCCTCTTCTACCGCGACGCTGCAGCCGGATCAGGTCACGTTGCTTTGTGTTGTTAATGGCGGCAGCGCCCGCGTTGGCCCAGCTCGAGACCGACACCATTACCGTTGCTGCGAACCGTCAAGTAAGTCTGCAGCCTGATCAAATCGTCTTTAGTGTTCAGGTCTCCGCGCCGCAAACAGCCAGTATTGACGACGTGCTGGCCAAGATCGCTGGAACCGGACTGAGCGCGGCCGATCTGAGTAGCGTCTATAGTGGCGCAAACGGGTAGCTTCTCCTGGGGGTTTACGCTGCCAGTGCCTCTGGCCCAAGCGGGCGCGATGGCGACGCTCTTGACTCAACGGCAGCAGCAAAGTAACGGAGCGGTGCAGTTTATTACCCAAGGCGCCCAGGTGTCGCAAGCGCTCCAGCAATCGCAGGGTTGCTCGCAGGCGAATCTGGTTTCGGACGCTCTGGGGCAGGCTCAGCAACTTGCGGCTGCGGCCGGATTTACCGTCGGACCGGTGATTGCTATCTCGGACCGGAGCGTATCTCAGCTCGCTCCATCCGTTATCCGGGGCGGATCGTTCGCGACTTTTCTCACGCTAGGTGCATACGTGTGGTACGCGGCGGTTCCTGTAACTCCTCCCTCAATCTGCACTACCGTGCTGAAGTTCCGGCTGTACCGCTACCACTGAGTAACGTCTACACTGGAGTTTTAACTAAACGGAGGAATGAAGGACTCAATGCCTGAGGACAATCAAAAACCGGAAGCGCCGCACGGACAGGACGAGGTCGCGCTGGAGATGATGAAGTTCATCGCAGTGACCACCGGGTACGGGAAAGGCCCCGGCGGAGCGGGCTTCACCGGAAAATCGGCCAAGTCGCCGGAAGAGCACGCCGAAGCGCTGTTACAACTGTTCGAGCGCTGCCGGGCTGTGGTTCGGAAAAAGGAAGACTAAACAGGGAGGGATCGGGCAGCCTGCGTGAGCCAATCGGCTGCCCGGGAATCCGAAAACTACTTTTTCTTAGGGGCTTTCTTGGCGCTTCTCGCGGGGGCGCGTTTGGCGCGCGAGGAAGCTCCCTTTTTGGCGGAAGCCTTCTTTGCACCGCCTTTTTTGGCGCCGCCTTTTTTCGCCGCGCTCTTTTTGGCGGGAGCCTTTTTGGCAGCCTTCGGAGCAGCCTTTTTGGCAGAGGCCTTTTTCGCGGGCGCTTTCTTGGCCGCCTTGGCGGGCGCGGCTTTTTTAGCCGCCGCGGGTTTGCGGGCCTTGGTCACGGGCTTCTTCGGGGCTTCCTCCGCAGCAGGTGCCGCCGGCGTTCCGGCCCCCGGGGTCGTTTCCGGGACTGGTTTTATCAGTTCTTCCTCGTCTTCGTCCTCGGCACCGTAATCTCCAACATCAGTCGTGACGTCAAGCGTTTCTTCTTCATATCCGAAATCGTCCACATCGTCGTCCGGGGCGAAGCGGTAGCTGTCAAACATTAATCAGGCCTCCTGTAGGGCTTAACCACACCTTAGAATAACTCGTTTTCTTTGGAAGGCAAGCGGAATGTGCGCACTTTTTGGCGCGCGATCGGACCCTCAGTTAACGGTGGTGGAGTGCTTTGCGGCCAGGCTCGCGGTCTTAACCGGCGTCGATGTTCCAGGCTTGCGAGCCGAGCGCGTCGTCCGTTTAGACGGGGAGTTGCTCTGAACTCCGGCAGCGGCATGCACCGGCGACTTCTTCGATCCCGAAGCCGTCGCGGCGCGGCGCACCACCTTGTGTGCCGCGGCCACGCGCGTAGAGGTCCGTCCGGCCGAATAGCTAACTGGAATCACCAAGGTATCTCCCGGCTCCAAATGCGCGACCGGTCGTGGATTGGCGGCCGAGATCGATGCTACGGGCGTCCCAAAGCGGTGCGCAATATCGGCCAGCGTTTCATCCGGAGCCACCCGGTGCAGCCGCCATGCGTTGCGATGCTCGGAGGGAACCTCTTCCAGCGCCATGCGAATCTGGTCGGAACTGCCCTTCGGCACGCGCAGCTGGTATCCGGCCGGCGCCATTGGCTTCAGCAACGCCGGATTGAGGTCCTGGATTTCGGGAACTGGACGGTCCACCGTGTCCGCGATAAGGTACAGGCTGGTGGGTGCGTCTATGTCAATGGTGTCGTATTCCACAGGCTGGTCCAGATCCAGGTTTTCCAGGCCATAGTCCTTCGGGTTCTTGGCCATGATCGTCACCGCCAGAATCACCGGAACATAGCTGTTGGTGTCCTTGGGAAGGACGTTTCGCTTCACCAGTTCCCAATAATCGGCGTACCCGGTCCGCTGCACCGCGTGATCCACGCAGTTCGGTCCGCAGTTGTAGGCTGCCATCGCCAGATACCAGTCGCCGAACAGGGCGTACAAGTCGCGCAAGTGCTTCGCGGCGGCGCGTGTGGCCTTTTCCGGATCCATCCGATCGTCGCCGAAAGGCGTTTGGTTCAGCCCATATTCGCGGCCGCGGAACTGGACGAACTGCCACATGCCGACTGCTTGCTTATTCGATCGTGCGCGGGGTAGAAAGCCCGACTCGATTTGTGCCAAATAGATGAGTTCCTGTGGCACCCCTTCTTCATCCAATATGCGTCGAATCAAGGGCCGGTAGCGTCCGGCGCGCCGCAGTCCTGCTTCTAGGATTCTGTGGCCGCGGTCAGTGGAGAAGTAGTGTATGTAGCCTAGAACTGCGTCGTTTTCTTCCAAAGGCAACTGCGAAAGGGTGGCTTGCAACTCCTCCTTGACCTTCGGACGGAGATTGGGGTCGGTGGGGAAGGTCATGTCCGGGATGCTGTCGAGCGGGGATTTGTCGTACACCACCTCGGACTGCTGCGTGCCCGCTCCCAGTCCGTCCAGGTCGTAACGGTAGATGCTGTCGGCCATCTGATCCAGCCTGCGTTCCAGCCGCTGGCGATCCGGCAGGTTTTCCGGTGCCGAGAGCAACAGGTCCATCGCGCGATCGAACTCTTGGCGCGCGCCCGCCATGTCGCCGGACTGGTACAGACGCTTGCCCGCATCGAAGTGGTCCTGAGCGCGGACCATCCGAGATTCCACTTCCGGAGGACGCGGCGGCGTGGTCAGCGTGCGCTCAACCAAGCTGGGCGTTTCCCTGGCGAAAAGATTCGGATCAACCGCGGGTGGGTCAACGACTACAGGATCCGCTACCAGGGGAGCGGCGGGTAGGAAGGCCAACTTGAACGCTTGCGGCTTGCTGGAAATGCAACTCGTCAGTGACAGCGCGAGTGGGACTACCGCGCAGATGAGTACTGGAAAGCGATGATGCTTTGTCATCAGGCTTCTGCCGGGTGATTCATTAAGAGCAATGTGAAACTCTAAGACTCTATAATACCCGAGCGATTGGGGTCAAGAGCCATAGGCCTTTGGTGATAGTAATATATGTCACATAACTCTCCCCACAACCCTCTCATCGGCAGAATCGTTACGAATCTGCAACAGCCGAGCCGGGCCGCGAACCTGCGCAACTAAGGATTGCACTGCCGCTGTCCGCTGAATTCTTACGCATTTGCAAACGGGAGTATGGGAGAGGCGGGGGCCTGCGCTACGATTCTGATGATGGCGTTTATCAGTGTTTCGGGCGACCCCGGATGCCGCCACGAGGAGCTGGCGCGGATGGCCGCAAAGCGCCTGGCATGCGAGCTGGTGACCGACGCCCGGCTTCAGGAAATGATTGCTGCCGAGTTTAGCGCGCCAAGCGGAATCGCCGACAAGGCTTGGCCGCACCTGGCAATCTCGATTCTGGCCAAACTCTCGATGCAACATCACCTGGTGATTTCCAGCATCGGGTCGGAGCTTTTGCTTCGAAACATACCCGCAGTGCTTCGGGCGCACGTCGCAGGTCCGGAGCCGCAGCGGGTCGGCAACCTGATGATCGATCATCGGCTCGAACGTCCCGAAGCCAGGGAACGGCTTCGGCAAATGGAACGAGAGACGGCGCTCCTGCTCAAGCGAAGGTTCGGAACGGGTAGCCGCCGCATGCAGAGCTTTGATTTGGTTATGAACGCGGAAGCGCTGGCAATCGAACAGATGTTAGATGTGCTGGAAACGGCGGTTCGAGCCAAAGGATTGCTGGATGGCGGGCTGCTCACGCCTGCCGCCGAGGCCCAGATCCAGTTCCAGGTGCGGCTGAAATTAGCTCGCTACGGTATCGTGCCACCGGATAAACTGCAGGCGAGGCGCACGGAATTTGGGCATCCCAGCGAAGAGGTCTTCGCCAATTTGCTGGATTTCTACCGCATCGCCTGGAATTACGAGCCCCGCAGTTTTCCGCTCCAATGGGATAAGGACGGCAATGTTCAGGAAGCTTTCACGCCGGACTTCTACCTCCCGGAATTCGACCTGTACATCGAGCTGACTACTATGAAGCAGGCCCATGTGACCAAGAAGAATCGCAAGATCCGCCTGCTGCGCGCCATCTATCCGCACGTGAATATTCAAGTGTTCTATCAAAAGGATGTCCAGGATCTTGTGATTAAGTACGGTTTGCCGGAGCAACTGGCGCAATGAGCGTTGCCGAATGAGCGCGCCGGCCATCGAAAGAATTCTGTTCACTGCCGAGCAGATCGAGCAGCGCATCCGGGAGGTTGGGGCCGAGATTTCGGCCAAGTACGCCGGACGGGAACTGAAGCTAATTGGCGTATTGAAGGGTTCGGTCTTCTTTCTGACGGCGCTGGCACGCGAGCTGACCGTGCCAGTGAAGGTGGATTTCCTCGCGGTCGCGCAATTCGCGAACCAGAAGGGCGCTCCAGGCATGGTGCGTTTGGCGAAGGATTTGGATGACAGCATCGAGGGCGAAGATGTGGTCCTGGTGGAGGACATCGTGGATACGGGGTTCACGACTCGCTACCTGTTCCAACATTTGGCCGCGAGAGAACCAAACTCACTGGCGATCTGCACGTTGCTGGATCGCACGCCGCGCAGGATCGTGCAAGTTCCGATCGCTTTCCGCTGCTTTGAGATCCCGGACCGGTTCGTAGTCGGCTTCGGACTGGATTACAAGCAGCTGTACAGGAACTTGAAGTACGTAGCTACGCTGAATGTCGGAGGCACCGGCTTAACCGGGGAAGACGCGTAGGCCATCCAGATAGGTCTCGACAACGCGCACGGTTTGCGTCGTTTCATCGAACTGGAAACGGGTCAGGTCGGCGCGCTCGCCGGGGACCAGGCCCCGCTGGCGGGACGAGATGCGCCCCACGCGCGCCGGATTCCGCGAAGTGAGCGAAACCGCCTCCCGCAAGTTCAGGCCGGCTGCGCGGATCACATTTTCTATGGCGCGATCCATTTGGAGCGCCGAGCCGGCCAGGCGGCTACCACCGGACAACCGCACGCTGCCGTCCGCGTTCAGCACCACATCCACCTCACCCAGTCGGTAAGGCCCGGGAGGACATCCGGCCGGCATGACGGCATCGGTAACGAGGATGGCGCGTTCCAAGCCTTTGGCGCGCAGCGCCACGTTGAGAAAGGACCTGCTCAGGTGAAACGAATCCACGATGAAGCTGGCGGCCAGGCGGTCTTCAGCAAGCTGGTCCCATATATAGTTGCCCCGGGGCAGGACCGGGTGAGCGGCATTCCCTAGATGGGTGGAAAGCGTCGCGCCGGCATCCACGGCAGCGGTGATCTGTTCAGCGCTTGCTTTGGTATGGCCGATGCTGGCGACTACCCCTTGCCTGACCACCGTCTCGATGAACTGCGGTGACTGCGGCCATTCGGGCGAGAGCGTGATCAACCGGATATGGCCGTGCGCAGCATCTTGCAGACGCCGAAACTCGTCCACATCGGGCGGCCGCACCCAGCGTGCCGGATGCGCGCCGCGCGGACCCTCCTCGGGCGAAATGTATGGCCCCTCGATGTGGAAAGCCTCCATGGCTGCGCCTTCGGGAAGCTGCTCTTTGGCTCGTGCCAGATTGCGAAGCGCCGCTGCCATATCTTCGGGCGAGCCCGTAATCACGGTGGGAAAAAAACGGGTGACGCCCGTCCGAAACATTTCTCGAATCGAATGTCCGATTTGTTCCACGCTGGCTTGGGGCGAATTGTAGTCGACACCGGCGAAGCCATTGACCTGCAGATCGATCCAGCCCGGGGAAATGTAGACGTCAGAAGGAGTTGGCGCTAGTAATGGATCGACATGCTGGATCAGATCCTGAAATGAAATTTCGATCTGCTCGCCGGATGCAACATGGATGCCGTTACATTTCATTCCGCTGTCGATTTATTCACAAGTTTCCCACAGCCTGTGGAAGCTAAGTGCAACATCGCACAACGCGAAAAAACTGTTGAAAAGCGTAAAGAAAGCCACAGAATTATCTGGTGCTCGGAACGAATGCCTGCTAAAACTGAATCCATGATCCCCTGCGAGTGCGGTTCTGGTGGTTAATCTCGGGGGAGGTGATCGTCGGAATCGCACTTGCGGATCGTCCTTCCGCAACGTTCAATTGTTTGGGTTTTCTGGAAACCCGTTACCCGTGGCCTTATACGGTCACGGGTTCATTTTTTGAGACGGGCGTCAGCCATCCGAATCGATCGGGCGCTTTGCCGTCCACGATCTCGAAGAATGCCTTCTGCAGTTTCTCGGCGACAGGCCCGCGCATACCCTTGCCCACCACAATCCGGTCGACCGAGCGAATGGGAGTGATCTCGGCGGCCGTGCCGGTGAAGAAAACTTCGTCCGCGATATACAGCATCTCGCGAGGGACGAGAGTCTCGACCACGGGAATTCCGATCGACTCGGCCAGCCTGATGATCGTATCGCGGGTGATTCCCGGCAGCACGGACGCGCCGAGCGGCGGCGTCAACATCTTCCCGTCCCGCACCAGGAAAATGTTCTCTCCCGAGCCTTCGCTGACGTACCCTGCCGAATCCAGCGCAATGCCCTCCGCATAACCGTTCTGGTGCGCTTCCATGCGGATCAGCTGGGAGTTCATGTAGTTTGCGCCCGCTTTGGCCAGCGCGGGCAGTGTGTTGGGGGCGATGCGGGTCCAGCTGGAGACGCAGACATCCACGCCTTTGGCGAGCGCGTCTTCGCCCAGATACTTGCCCCATTCCCAGCAGGCGATGTACACCTCGGTGGGATTTTGCGACGGAAGCACGCCGACATCGCCGTATCCGCGCAGCACCAGCGGCCGGAAATAGCACGAATCCAGATGATTTAGGCGAACCAATTCAGCCATGGCCTCGGCCATCTGCTCGATCGAGTATTTGAGTTCGATACGATAGATTTTGGCGGAGTCGAGCAGGCGCCGCAGATGTTCGCGCACACGGAAAATGGCGGGGCCGTTAGGGGTGGAATAGCAGCGCACGCCTTCGAAGACCGAGCTGCCGTAGCTGGTCACGTGCGAAAGGACGTGAATCTTGGCATCATCCCAAGCGATAAACCGGCCGTTATGCCAAATTTTTTCGGTGGCCTTCAACATACCGTAATTATAACGTTGTGATACATCCCAAGAATAGAGAGCAGATGTGTTTCCGCGCTGCCGGTACAGCGATTTTGATCGCGCTCGCAGCGGCAGGCAACTGCCTGGCCGAAATTAAGCAGCTTAGGCCCGGCTTCAACCTGTTCACACCGCGGCAGGACGTGCAGATCGGAAAAGAGGCGGTGCCGGAAATCGAGCGGCAAATGGGGCTGGTACGAAATCCAGAGCTGGACGGCTACCTGAACCTCCTGCTGCGGAAGCTGGAAGAGTCCCGCTATGCCCGGTCGCTCGAACCGGACGGTTCCAGGGCAGGGATGTTTCCGTTTGAGATTCACGCCGTGTACGGCAAGAACATCAATGCATTTTCCCTGCCGGGTGGTCCGATTTTCGTCAATACAGCGGCGATTGCAGCGGCCGAGAACGAAGCCCAACTGGCGGGTGTAATTGCCCACGAGATGTCGCATATCGTCCTGCGTCATCCCACGAATCAGGCCTCCAAGCGCAACCTGGTGGCGCTTCCGGCCTTGTTGGCGGGCGCGCTGACGGGAAATAGCTTGCTGGGCCAGCTTGCGCAGATCGGGATCGTGTTCACGGCGAATTCAGCGCTTTTGAAGTTCTCGCGGACCGATGAAGCGGAAGCGGATTACAACGGCGCCGAGATCATGGCCGATGCCGGTTACGATCCCCGCGAGTTGGCGCGCTTCTTTCAACATCTGGAGGAGAAGACCGGACAGCAGGGCACGTTGGTGCAATTTCTGTCCGACCATCCAAATCCCGGAAACCGGGCGGAGGCGATAGACGAGGAGATGCGAGAGCTTCCGCACCGAAGATACGTGACAGATGAAACCGGTCAGTTTTTGCGAATCCGTGACATGGTTCGGCGTCTGCCTGTGTCAGGATCGCCCTCCGAGCGGGCGCGCGAGGCAGCTCCGGCCGCCCCGGGCGAGGCAGCACCCAGCGAGATATTGCGCAGATTCACGGGCCGATCCTTTTCGCTCGAATACCCGGAGAACTGGCAGGTGCACCGGGACGGCTCCGAGGACGCGATCACGATCGCGCCGGCGCAAGGCGTTGTGGCGGGACCGAACGGGCAGACCTCGATCGGTTATGGGATCCAGGTGAATTACTACGCTCCCGAAGGCCGGGATCCAGATTTGCAGCGCGACACGGAGGCGCTGATTCGCCGGCTGGAGCAGAACAACCCCCAAATGCGAATCGGCCGAGCAGCCCGCACCATTCAAGTGGATGGAAACATGGCACTGCTGTCCACCCTGTACTCCCGCTCACCGTATGGGAACGAGCGAGAGGTGGACGTAGTGGTGACAACAGCGCGGCCGCGCGGCTTGTTTTATGTGGTTTTTATCGCGCCCGAGAGCCAGTTCGACTCCGTGCAGGCGATCTTCGAAAAGATTGTAAGATCGATCCACTTCGATTGACCGTAACCGGAGCGTGACAGCCGCACGAGTGCCTGCGCCACAAAGAATAGAATGAAGGCGATGCTTCTTATTCTCTTGCTCCTCCTGGTATGCGGCGCATCTGCCGCCCCGCCTGAATCCGATATCGCGCAGCGGCTCGCGCGCTGGAAGCAAGTCAAAATGCCCTCCGACCCCTCCGGGCTGGACGCGCGCCAGCGCCAGGTCGTAGACAAATTGGCCGCGGCAAGTGAATACCTGGAGCTAATCTATTGGCAGCAGAGCGATCCTCAGGGCCTGGCGCTTTACCGTTCGACCAAAGATCCGCAGTTGAAGCGGCTGTTACAGATCAATGGCGGACGCTTCGACTTGATCGATCAGAATAAGCCGTTCGTTGGCAATACGCCCATGCCGCCCGGACGCAATATCTACCCGCCCGGGTTGACTCGTGGCCAGATCGAAGACTACGTCACAGCGCATCCGGCGGAAAAAGACGCGATTTACAACCCCTACACCGTCCTGCGATGGAACGGCAAGAAACTGGATGCCATTCCTTATCACGTCGAGTACAAACAGTACCTGGAACCGGCGGCGCGTTTCTTGCGCGAGGCGGCAGGCGCAAGCGACGATCAGAATTTTGCGAAATTCCTGCGGGCTCGGGCCGATGCGCTTTTGACGGATGACTATTACCCCAGCGACCTGCTTTGGGTGGACCTGCGAAATCCGAAAATCGATATCATCTTCGCCCCTTATGAGACTTATCTGGACGATGTGCTGGGCGTGAAGACGTCGTACGGAGGTTCGCTCCTGATCCGCAACGAGCCGGAAAGTTCCAAGCTGTCGCTATATCAAAAGTATGTGCCCGACATACAGGACGCCCTGCCGCTCCCGAAGACCGACCTTCCGTCCAAGCGCGGCCAACTCACGCCCATGGAGGTTATGGATGCGCCGCTGCGCGTCGGCGACCTGCTGCACGGCTATCAAGCTGTCGCCGATAATCTGCCGAACGATCCGCGCATTCACGAGGCGAAAGGTACGAAGAAGATCTTTTTCAAAAACTTCATGGACGCGCGTGTGAACTATGTCATCCTGCCGCTGGCCAAATACATGATGCCTGCTGCGCAAGCGGCACGCGCTTCCGCGGAAGGTTATATGGCCAGCACCGTTTTGCACGAGATCTGCCATGGCCTGGGGCCGGCGTATGCACGCATCAACGGCAAGCAGCTCCCCATTACGGAAGCGATCGGGCCGGCATACTCCGGTCTCGAGGAGGCCAAGGCGGATGTGACCGGTATGTTCGGCTTGCAGTGGCTGATGGATCACGGAGCGCTGCCGAAAGACCGGGCGGAAGAATACTATGCTTCATACGTCGGCGGCATCTTCCGCACCGTGCGCTATGGAACCGCCGAGGCTCATGGCCGCGCTGAAATGATGGAGTTCAATTACTTATCCGAGCAGCACGCCATCGTGCGATCGAACGGCAAATACGCGGTTGATTATCATAAGATCCCTGGAGCCATCGCGCGTCTAGCGCACGAACTGCTCGAAATCGAAGCCACTGGCTCGCGCGCACGAGCGGAGGCGTGGTTCAACCGCTATGACAAAATGCCGCCGGAGTTAGCGGCGGCATTAAACTCTGCAAAAGATGTGCCGGTGGATATTGAACCGGTCTTTTCGTTCCCGACTCTCCCGTAGTCCGCTGCGGGCCGGGAATGCTGACCCGGCCCGCGTTAGCTGGCTTATTTCACAGTTGTGTTGGTCGATTCGCTATTGAAGCCAACCGCCGTGCCGATGTCAATCCCGCTGGCCGTAAACGTTTTGTACTGCGTATAGTTCGAAATTGACAGCTGGCCGTTGCCAACGGGTAGTACGTTCGTGACGTAATTGGGCACCATGAACCGAAGCGCGCTCTGCGGGGCGATGCAAGTGAAACTCCCGGACGCGGGCTGGCCGTTGATCGTCCCCGACGAGCTTCCCGTCATGATTACCAGTGTCCCGTCGGCTCCGCCGGACCAGGTGAACAGCACGCCCGACGACCGGGTCACGCTCGCATCGTCCGCCTTGTTCGTCCAGGTGAGCAGCGGATTGGGAAACACGACTGAAGTGTCGAAGCTTCCTACGTCTTTCCCGCCGCTGCCGTGGAACGGGAAGGTTCCCCCTGTTGTCGGGATGAACCCAGAAGGTAATTGGGAGAAGAATGTCCCTTGCACTTGAGGTATTCCCTGTAGCGTCGCATTGGCGCCTGTCGGGCTCGTGACGGAAATCGTTCCTGGATCCAGGCCTGTCGTAGTGACATTCCCCCCGCCGGCGCCCAGCGTTTCGATGACGGTGCAGCCCGGAATCGAGATGCTTCCACCCCCGCTCGCGTATGCTGAGCCGCTCTGCTGCTGGAAGCTCGCGATGGCCACGTCCGTCACCTGAGTGCCGCTCCCATTGTTGGCGGGTGCGACATCATGCGACAGTCCCACGAAGCCGCTCTTGACCGTCGTCTGCGCAGACAAGGTCTGATATAACGTGCCGTCGATTCCGAAGAAGGGATCCTTACACACTCCGGTGCCGACCGGAATCGAAAGGAAGTTGGTTGGAATCCCCGCCGCCGTAACACCGACCAGCGATACATTGCAGCCCGTGGGAGCGTTGGCGGGTACGATCACGTTGACTTGATTCACGCCAGGGTATCCGGATGCGCCTTGATAAATGATCGGCGCGTCGACGCCGCCGATGTAAACATGCGCGAGTCCGTTGATCTGAAAAGCTGCCGCGGCGAACGTGTTGTCGCGCGCCGGGTCCGCTCCAAGCCCTGAACCCCACAGAACTACCGCAGTCCCGGGAGGAATCGAATTGGTGTAGTTATACAGCGCGCCGGTGTTGTTATCCGTGGCTACGCCCAAACCGGTGCCCGCGCCATAATACGCGTCGAATCCCATCGCACTTTGCACCACTTGGATCGGAAAAGATGCGCTTTGGCCGTTGAACGTTACCGTAACCTGACCGTTCCCCACGGGTGTATTCGACGGCATCACCAAAGCCAACTGACTGGCGATTGCATAGTAAAACACGGGAACGGTCGTGGTGCCGTTCACCGTCACTTTGACGCTGGCGCCGTTCAATGTGGTGGGCAGCCCCTTGGTACTGTCTTGCAAGGGCAGCGCCTTCGCGTTCGGATCGGCAAGGCCCGAACCTTTGATGATAAACAACGCCCCTTGCGCGATCCCCGAGTTCACGAAGCCGGCAGGAATCAGCGAATAATTGTTCAAGACCTGCGTGATGCTCGGCGGCACCTGCGCCGGCGGACCGCCAGTGACGACGGTGCCGCTTCCGGTAAGGCTAATGGTCAGATTCGGTACCGACCCACTTGCCGTGATGTTCAATGTGGGAAACGAGCCGGTCGCTCCCGCGTATGCTCCAGTGCCATCGGTAATCGTGGCCGATCCGGTGCCGGACTGGCCGGAAATGGCGCTTAACGGTAGACTGATGTTTCCCTTGATGCTGTCGGTCCCGTTGCTTAACGCGATGGTGAAAGGTACGGTAAGATTTTGGCCTCCGCTGCCGAGGCTTGAGGCGGACCCGGTGGCACTGAAAGTTCCGCTGCCAATGTTCGTAAGCGTCGCCGGCCCACTTACCGTGATGTTAAGGCCGAACGAAACCGTCGCATTCGTTACTGTCAAAGTTGTATTAATCGTCGTGGCCGCCTGGGCGGCAGCCGATAATAGTACGCAAGCTAATAGTGCACGCATCATCCCCTCCTCTGGTAGGCCAAGTTTCGCCTCATGCAAGATACGCGGGAAACCCGTCCGAGTTGGATCATAACAAGTCCGCAGGGCCAGCGGTTATACTGAAACCACGCTCGGAACCATCGCGTGAGTGAGCCTACACCCCAGAACGTCACACAGCTTCTGTTGAAATGGAGCAACGGCGATCCGAACGCGTTAGACGCTCTTATCCCGCTCGTCTACAATGAGTTACGGCGGCTCGCGCGCCACTATTTACAGCAGGAAAAGCAGGGCCATACGCTGTCCTCCACAGCACTGGTGCACGAAGCGTATCTGCGGCTGATCCAGCAGCACGAGGTTACCTGGCAGAACCGGGCGCATTTCTTCGGAGTGGCTTCCCAGATGATGCGCCGCATTCTGGTGGATCACGCCCGCAAGCGAGCCGCGGTCAAACGCGGCGGCGACGCGTTCACCCTCGCCTTGGACGACGCGTCGATGGCGGTGGAGCACCGCCAGGTCGACCTGGTGGCGCTCGATGATGCGCTCGTCGGCCTGGCCAAGTTGGACGAGCGGCAAAGCCGCCTGGTGGAACTGCGTTTTTTCGGTGGCTTGTCGATTGAGGAGACCTCGGAGGTGCTGGGCGTTTCAACGCCCACCGTCAAGCGCGATTGGGCCTCCGCCCGAGCCTGGCTGTTCCGGGAATTGAGCCGAGGTTCGCTTGACGCCTGAGGTTTGGCAGCACGTCCGCGAAATCTTGGACGCGGTCCTTCTCGTCCCGGCCGAAAAACGCCCCGCTTACCTGGATGAAGCGTGCGCAGGCGACGCCGATCTGCGCCATGAAGTTGAGTCCCTGATTGATTCGTATGAGCGCGCCGGCGACACCTTTCTGGAAGGCCGCGCCATTGATGCAGCGGGATTCGACGCTTCCCGAGATCAGCCGCTGGAGGGCCAGCGCATTGGTCCCTATCGCGTGGTCGAGGAGATCGGGCACGGCGGCATGGGCGTGGTTTATCGCGCCGTCCGCGCCGACGACCAGTTCCGCAAAGAGGTCGCTATTAAAGTCGTCCGCGGCGGTCTCAATAACGAAGCCAGCGATCGTCGCTTCAAAGCCGAACGGCAGATCCTGGCCAATCTCGATCACCCTTATATAGCCCGCCTGCTGGATGGAGGCGCGGTGGATGGGCGCCCGTTCGTCGTCATGGAGTACGTGCAGGGCGTCCCCATCGATGAATACTGCGATTCCCACCGCATGCCGGTGCGCGCACGTCTCGAACTGTTTCGGAAGGTCTGCTCCGCCGTCGCCTACGCGCATCAACATTTAGTGGTGCATCGGGATATCAAGCCCGGAAATATTTTAGTAACAGCAGACGGGCAACCCAAGCTACTGGATTTCGGTATAGCGAAAATTCTCGACCCAGCGCAGAATGAATCGGCGAATCCCACCGTGACCATGATGCTGCTGATGACGCCGGAATACGCCAGCCCCGAGCAGATGCGCGGCGAAGCGATCACCACGGCGACCGACGTTTACTCGCTCGGCGTGGTCTTGTACGGCCTGCTCACCGGCCGCCGTCCCTACCGGACCACCGGCCGGCTGCCCCACGAAATGGCGCGCGCCGTTTTGGAGCAGGAGCCGGAGAGGCCCAGCGCATCCCTGGTTCGCGCCGATGCTGCCAGCACCGAGGCCGTTACCGTGGCACGTGCCACCACCCCGGACAAGCTCAAGCGGCAGCTGCGCGGCGATCTCGACAACATCGTTCTCAAGGCCATTCGGAAAGAGCCCGACCGCCGGTATGTTTCGGCCGAGCAGTTATCGGAGGATATCCGGCGCCACACGGACGGGTTACCCGTAACCGCGCGCCCCGATACCTTTTCTTACCGCAGTGGAAAATTCGTACGCCGCCATAAAGCGGCCGTAATCGCTGCGGCCATGGTGCTGCTCGCGCTGTTGGGCGGGATTGCCGCCACACTGCGGCAGGCCGCGATCGCGCGGACCGAACGCGCGCGGGCAGAACAGCGGTTCTATGACGTGCGGCAGCTGGCGAACTCACTTCTCTTTGAAGTCCACGATGCCATTGAGAACCTGCCGGGCTCGACGCCGGCACGCAAAATCCTGGTCGAGCGCGCTCTACAGTACCTGGACAAATTGGCGAAAGAAGCCAAAGGCGACCAGTCGCTCCAGCGCGAACTGGCGGCCGCCTATGAAAAGGTCGGCGATGTGCAGGGCGGCTATCGCTCGTCCAACCTGGGCGATTTCGTCGGGTTCATCTCCAGCTATAAGAAGGCGCTCGCGATTCGGCAGGCGGTTTATGAAGCCGAGCCCTCCAACGTCGAGGCGCAGCGAGAACTCCTTCGCACTCACGGCCGCCTCAGCGATGCCTTGATTGCGCAAGGCGACCTGGCCGGTTCGCTCGACCAATTGCGGCAATTGCTGCCGATCGCCGAACGTTTGGCATCCGCCGATCCCAAAAACCTGGCGGACCAGCGGAACTTGGCGCTGGCTCACTTAGATTACGGATGGAAAAGCTCCGGAACTGCAGACTGGCAGGCCGGCCTGACGGAGTGCCGTAAGGCCGCCGCGATGCTGGAACAAATCGCGGCTGCCGACCCCAACGACAAGCGCACTCAGCGAGTGCTTGCGGTTGCCTACGGGCGCGTAGGCGAGTTGTTATCCCAGAATGCGCATCAACACGCCGACGCCTTGGCTATGAGTCGCAAAGCGCTGGCCGTGGAGACCGCGCTGGTGGCGGGCGACCCGCGTAATACCGATCTCCAGAGGCTCCAAGGATGGGAGATGCTGCGGATCGGCGAAGAAAATTTCGCGCTCAGAGACACGGCCGCGGCCGTCCAGCACTATGACGCGGCTTTGGACAAATTCCGCGCGCTATCCAAGGCTGATCCGAAGAACGCCCAGTTCCGTTTCGATGTGGCATCGGCGAAGGCGCGCCTCGGTGCGTTGCATTTGGAAACCGATCAGGTCGATGCCGGAGTGAAGGAGTTGCAGGAGTCCTTAGCCGACCTGGATGCCAGCTCTAACCGCGGCGCGCCGAACACGGATCAGTTGGAATTGATCGCGATGAACCAGTATCGCGTTGCTGTCGCGTACGATCGGCTGGCATCGGAGCAGGGGATTAGCCCGGCCCAGCGCGCGCGTTACCAGAGCTTAGCCGAGACTTGGTACACGCGAAGCATGCCATCGCTCGAAGAGGCCGCCAGTCACCGTGCGCTGCAGCGCGATGAAGAGCACGCCCTGGAAGACGCGCGAAAAGGCCAAGCCCGTATCCGCGCTGTGCTGGCGCCCCCGGCCTCTAATCGCCCGTGACTGCTTCCGGCGCGCGCGCGACTTCCTGGTCCTTGTACTGCAGTTGGTAAAGCTTCCAATAAATCCCGC